>WBZL01002044.1_pt1 | contig 20088 bp, 14 predicted proteins | sample 5204291 | NCBI WGS metagenome assembly WBZL01 (sample SAMN12344345, study PRJNA552823) | activated sludge metagenome | biome: Activated sludge suspended growth; feature: Nitrification reactor; material: Wastewater; isolation source: activated sludge from nitrification reactor of wastewater...
GGTATAGGTCTTCCAGCTTGTTCTGGGCTGCAGTCATATGAAAACCTACCAACCATAGGCATGCCTTTACCAGATTCAATCGTTTCAAAACCAAGATGGTTGTTGAATAGCACCTCCAAACCACGATTGTTAAACTGGAAGAAATGCCAGGGTAATTCATGCTCGCCAAAACTAAAATGTGTAAATGTACCAGCAACCCCGCCAATTTTAAGAACTTTTGAGTATTCTTCTGCTACTATCCAAGGCATCGCAAGATGCTCAAAAACTGCAAACGATATGACTACATCGACGCTGTTTGGCAAAACATAGTCAGATAATCTATGCGCATCACCAACTAAGTCAACATTTGCCCCTTTATGAATGTCAAATCCAATGTGTTTAGCACGTGGTAAGCATTCTTTTAGTCGACTCTTGTTTGCAACTTCACGGGATCCGATTTCTAGGATGGTAAAATCCTCTCTATTTGCAAAAGTAGGAAGCCAAGTCCATAGATTCATCCCTCTTGTAGGAGGTGAATATAAAGCACGGTCGTTTTCTGTTGGCAAACCACAAAGTTTTGCTGAGTTAAGCTGTCCTTTTAAGTATTCAATTTCCGAATTGAGAGCCGTGATGTAGTTACTGTCAGTTTGCTTCAGACTCAGTCTGAGGATTTTTGCAATTTTTTTAAAAATTGAATTATTCATGCGAGATTTCAAAAATTAATAAGTGCATCAGTTAACACAGATACTAACGCTTTCATAAACAATGTCACAAAACACTCGTCGGAGAAGCCCATGAATGTAGGGTTTTCACAAACTCAGTTACGACATTTCTAGCAAGAAGGTTAGTAAATTAACTCATAACTTACCATCAAAACTTGGGCGGACGTTTTCTAACCTCATGACGCCTCGAAAAACCTCGGATTTTGACCAAAACACCTTCTTAACTGTCGGGTCCCGGATGATTGATAGGTCTTTTTTGAAAAAGTTCGGGTTTAACGCAGTAGTACTCCTTCAGTTTGTCGATCGGGGTGACATGCCCGAGATTTTTCTGAGGAATGTAGTGATTATAGAGATGCCGATACTGTTGCAAGGTCGTTTCCAAGTGGCGAGCGGAGATGAACGTGGTGCTTTTCAACACCTCGGCGATGCGACCGTTGAAGCGTTCGATCATCCCATTGGTTTGCGGATGCTTGGGCTTGATCAGTCGGTGCTGGATGCCGTGCATGGTGCAGGTTTGATCGAAGCGGTGTTGGCCGGTGGGCTCGCGCTCACCGGTGGCGCAAAAGCGGTCGGTGAACTCTTTTCCATTGTCGGTCAGCACGGTGCGAATGCGAAACGGGGCCTTGGCCCGAAGGCGCTCCAAAAAGCCAGCGGCGGTGGCGGCGGACTTGTCGGGTTGGATCTCGAAATAGACCCAGCGGCTGGCGCGATCAATGGCGGCGATCAGATAGCGATGTTCGGCCTCGTCGGGCATTCGAGGCAGGTACTTCACATCCACATGCACGAACCCAGGCGCGTAGGCCTTGAAGGTCTTGGGCAATGGGGGCTGGCCTTCCGCCTCCGGCAACAGGTCCGCCAGCCGGGCCACGCCGTGACGGCGCAGGCACCGGTCCAGCGCCGAGCGCGACAGTTCGGGACACACGAACTCGCGAGCCACCACCAGCAAATCGTCCAGCGGCAGCAACAAGAGCTTGCGCAACTCCACCACCACAAACTCTTGCGGCGGATTCAGGATCGTCGCCAAGCGGCGCGGCGTGTGCGGATGATCTTAAACCGTGTCCCGTGCTCGCCAGCGACGAATCGTGGTCTCGCTCACTCCGATCTCCACCGCCAGTTCGGCCGCCGGGCGAGTCGATTGCTGGATGTAGGTATTGTCAACTTATCGAAAGGAGGTCGTAATTCCCCTCCGCATCGCAGGGAATTGAAGGCTCAATCGGCTGTCCGGGCGCACGTCACCTGCTGCCAGGTATCAAACGCCCGGGCACGGGCGGCGCGATAGTCGGCCGCGGCCATCCGATGACGGCGGGGGCGGAACAGATTGTTGATCGGGCCGTGGGCGGAGAGAAAGCGTTGAGCATGGCCGGGGGATTTGAATCGGCGCATCTGGCGCTCTCGTTGTCGGGTGGGCTGATGGGAGAGTTCGGCGCGGTTGTTCAGCCCCTTGTGTTGGCGATGTTCGACGCCGGGGATCAGTTCCTTGCGAGCGGCTTCGTAGCTCTTAAGTTTGTCGGTGATGATGACCCGCGGCACGTAGCGCAGTCCCTTGAGAAGCTTGCGGAAGAAGCGCTTGGCGGCGCGCTTGTTGCGGCGCGGCTGAACCAGAATGTCCAGCACGTAGCCGTCCTGATCTACCGCTCGCCACAGGTAGTAGCGTCGGCCGTTGATGCTGAGATAGACCTCATCCAGATGCCACTTATCCCCGCGTCGGGGCGCGCGACGGCGCAGCTCGTTAGCGAAGTCCTGGCCGAATTTCAGGCACCACTGGCGTATCGCCTCGTAGCTGACGATGATGCCGCGGTCGGCCAGCAGTTCCTCCACGTCACGGTAGCTCAACGTGAAGCGAAAATACATCCACACCGCGTGGCTGATGATCTCAGCGGGGTAGCGGTAGCCCGCGTAGGGATTCTTGGTGTCGTTCATGGCCGCGAAACCTACCGAATCGGCCGACCACTTTCAAGTTGACAATACCCCCGAAACGCCGTCGTCGATGGCCTCGGCCCCGTGGACCTGGCGCAGGGTGGCTTTGATGACCGCCAGGCCGTTGTAGGCCACGACCGCCATCGCCAGTCCGAACAGGGCCGCCGGCGGATAGGCCAAGGTGTCGATCTCGCAGCACAGTTGGACGGTCAAATGCAAGAAGGCTTTCTCCAGGGTCCAGCGCTCGCGGTAGAGGCGCGCCAGGGCGCAGGCATCGGCCGCCTCGACCGGCACCGTGGTCAACAGACACAGCGTATCGTCACCGTCGCGGGTCGGTTCGTTGAGTTGCAAGCGGAGGCGACGCACCTCCAGCGTGCCCGACCCGTCGGGGTGGTCGATCAAAATCCGCTGCTCCGACACCCGCTCGCTGTCGATGTGACCGATCACCCGCATCGCCTCCAACGGCTTGAAGCGGATTTGTTGGTGCTCGCGTACCAACCCCACCGCTTTCCGCTCATGCAGCGCCCACAGCAACCCCCGGGTGCAAAAGTGGCGATCCGCGATCCACAACTCCCCCGGTCGAACCCACTCTAGCACCGCCGGCAACAAGGCCCGTTCCTGGGTGTAGGCATCCGGGCTGGGCACGCAATCGACGATCATCTCCAGGGCCGGATCGAACACCAGTAGCGCTTTGCCCGGCAAGGGCGCGGCCGTCTGGCCGCGCGTCTCAGCCCGGCGATGCTCCCGTCCGGCCAGCGCGTTCCCGTCCAGAATCTTCACCCGATAGCCGGCCCACAACCCCGGCCGCGCCCCGCCGACGGCCGCGATCAGGGTCGTCGCTGGTTCGGCGCTGTAGCGCACCAAGGCCGCCGAGGTACCCGGTTCTAAGCCGTTGAGTTTGTTGTAGACCGATTTCACCGACACCGCGATCGGCACTGGCGCTGCCTGATAGGCCGCATGAATCGAGGGCTGCTGGCGACTGACCACCTGCAGCATCAACTGAAATAGGGTGGAAAATAGTAAGGTGCGCGTATACTGCCCGCCAGCAACCGTCTCGAACCAGGTGTCCAGTTGCTGAGGATTGAGACAACGCTCCAACACGGCGCGGGCCATGACGGGAATCGGGAAATGCCCGGCAAGGCGTTGCAAGATCGGGGACAACAACGAGCTCATGAAGCATCTTCCAAGAGTAAAGCGCTCAACCTACCAAGGTTGGGTCCACCTTCAAAGCCCTGCTCGTCTATAACCCCACCGAGCAGGATCAACTCTTCCTTAAGTTTGGCTTCGCAGCCGGCAATGGCCTGAACTCGGTATCGCCTTTCGTCCTTGCCCCGTGGGCGGCTGATCTGGAGGATGATGTCAAGGATATCAATGGGCGTGACCGCAGCTATCTGCTGGAGGCATGGTATGCCCATACCTTCGAACTCGGTGCGGACAACCGTGTGCAGGTCACCGGCGGCATCATCAACCCGGCCTCCTACGTCAACGAGAACGCCTACGCCAACGACGAATTCACTCAGTTCATGAATGAGGTCTTCGTCAATTCCCGTAACGCCTTTCTGCCTGCCTATGACTGGGGTGGCGCCCTGGTATGGAACTACCGGGATTGGGGCTTCAGAGGGGTCGGCATGAACGTTGGCGAGAATGACGATGGCAACAACTACAATTTCTACGCTGCGGAGATCGGCTACCGCATCGACACGGCGCTGGGCGAAGGCAATTACCGAGTCATGTACTCGGGGACTTCCACGGCGTACCCCGACCCTAGCGGAGAAAAGCTGGAGCACCTCGGCGCGCTTAGCCTGTCCTTCGACCAGGCCCTGGGCAAGACGGTGGGTGTCTTCCTCCGTCTGGGCTGGCAGAAGCAGGACGCCGCCGTAGATTACAGGGCCGTCTATAGCGGTGGCTTCGACTTCAACGGCGCGGCTTGGGGGCGTGATGGCGACAACATCGGTATTGGCTATGCGTATCTGGACGGCGGCAATCTGGACATCGCCCGCACCGATGCCGCCGAAGCGTACTACCGGCTTGCCGTTAACGACTACCTGGCCTTGACCGTCGATGCCCAGTACATGAAAGATGAGTATGTGGATGCGGACGATGTCAATGGCTGGGTCCTTAGCCTGCGCGCCGTCGTGGAATTCTGAAATTAAACCATGGGAACAAACACATGCAACCCTTTCGAACGCTCTTCGCCCTCGCTCTCGTCGGTGCATTGAGGTCGATCGGCAATAGTGGACGCCAACGAAATCAACTACTGGTGGGCACCTCGAAAAACTTCCGATTTTCACAATAGATCTCACAACATATTGATCTATATTTACTTATGGTAAATTGAATAATTAATTATTCAATTTACCATAAGTCCAGTGCCCTCCAAGGCGTTGCCGGCAAGGCATTGTCAACTGAGCGAAGGGAGATCGTGATTTTCCGGTCCTTGGAGGGCCTTGGAGATGCCATCAATCCATTGGGCATCCATCACCGGCCGCCCGGTTTCAAACGCCTGGGCGCGTTGGCCGCTGAACCCGGTTTACCGTTCCGCCGCGCCTCAACTCCTTATATCGGAAAAGGAAGCCGCACAAGCCCACCAGGCGCCGACCCCGCGCGCCGATACTCAAGCCGCGACCGCGATCGGCGCGAGCTGCCAGCCGCCCGCACCGTCGAGTCGCAGTTGCCGGTCGTGAAAGGCTCGAAGCGTGCCGCGATGGCCGATGCTGACGAGGGCCGTTTCCGGGAGGCGCTCGCGGATCAGCCGATAGAGAGCCTGCTCGGACGGCTCGTCCAGCGCCGAACTGGCTTCGTCGAGGAATAGCCATCTCGGCCGGCGCAGCAAAATGCGGGCGAAGGCCACCCGCTGTTGTTCGCCGCCCGACAGGGTCTGCGCCCAATCCTCGACCGTATCGAGCGCATCGGCAAACCGATCGAGCCCGACATCGCGCAGTGTCTGTCGTAATGGTATTGTCAACTTGAAAGTGGTCGGCCGATTCGGTAGGTTTCGCGGCCATGAACGACACCAAGAATCCCTACGCGGGCTACCGCTACCCCGCTGAGATGGCCCGATCAACAATCTGTTCCGCCCCCGCCGTCATCGGATGGCTGCGGCCGACTATCGCGCCGCCCGTGCCCGGGCGTTTGATACCTGGCAGCAGGTGACGTGCGCCCGGACAGCCGATTGAGCCTTCAATTCCCTGCGATGCGGAGGGGAATTACGACCTCCTTTCGATAAGTTGACAATACCCCGATAAAAGGGATTTTGGGAAGATTCTGCGATGACCCCAATATCTTCATGGCTTCCTCGCTTCGACGATGCGCAAGGTCTCGCGAGCATGCGCTAGGATCGGCCTGAAGATCAGTGGCGCATCCTTGCCGTAGCTGAGGTTGAGCACGATCGTGCGTGATGTGGTCGGAACGCAAATTTGAGCTTGCTCGAAGACAGTCCCCTCCGTATCCACGATCCGCATCTTGAAACTGATTCCCAGCCAATCACCGATCAGCTCTCGGGAAAAATCGGCAAGCGGCAACAGCTTGAACCCTTGCGCCTCAATGCCTCGCCGGGCTTGCTGCGTGAAGACACTGGCCCATTCGTGCAATTGTGCATCGTTAGCGGTCCGCCACTCCTGCTGAGGCAAGGACACTGGCATGCTGATCACAGCGATACTGACCCCCTCGACGGCTGTTGGCGGCTGAAACACCCTCACATTTTCAGTCTTGGAGATCCCTTGGCCGATTCCGTAAACAGCTTCGCTCGCTGTAACCAGTTGCTGAGTTTCTTTGGAGTCGACGACCTGCCAGTCGCGTGGTACGGAAAGGCTGACCCCTGGAAACGCCTCAATCGTGACAAACTGACTCTCTAGAATGGATTGTTTAGCCGATGTTGAACTTGAATTTTCCCAAGATTTCAATGTCGGCTTTACCATTTCATCTGAGAATATGAAGTTCCGTGACACGGTCAAAGGTGATTCGCTCTTCCGCTGCGGTAGGGATTCGATCAAGAGCGACTTTGGAACTGACGTCGAAGTTGAGGGCACCAGAACCGTATGCGCAGCCGTTTTGTCTGACGGCTGTTTCACCAAGGCCTCGAACAAGCTGCCGTGCGGCGGGCGATCGCCGCCGAGGCCAGTTCCCTTCAAACCGGAAGTCTCCAGCGATTCGCTCTTCTGCTGCGGTAGGGATTCGATCAAGAGCGACTTTAGAGCTGACGTTGAAGTTGAGGGCACCAGAACCGTATGCACAGCCGTTTTGTCTGACGGCTGTTTCACCAAGACCTCGGACAAGCTGCCGTGCGGGCGATCGCCGCCGAGGGCAGTTCCCTTCAAACCGGAAGTCTCCAGCGGTTTGCTCAACAGCAATGGAATCTCCGACCGCCGTTCCGGCCCGCCCGATATCGTGATCCTGGATAAGTCCAACAATGGGTTGTTCGACAATGTTGGAGAGGACGGTCGTAGCACCACATTTGGCTCACAATGATAGCCACCCAGCAGGTAATCTCGCACCGTCATGTCGCCTTTGACTAACGTCGAATAAAGGTCCGGCAACCATTGCACCACGTTGGAACCCACCTGCCATAGAAAGTGGGTGTCTCCCGAGTTGCCACGCTTCCATAAAGTATGTTTAACGATGCCACTACAAGGTGGCTCGAACAGCTGGTTCAGGCTGAGCTGGGTCAAGCCGATGACGACACCGATGGTGAGATAACTCGTAACGGCAAAATTGATCTTATCGCCTGTTTTCATGCTCGTGACCTCGCAACGGATAGAGTTTTCGTACCGACCTGCTATACGGGACGCTGGGAGCGGCGATTCTCTCCACTCCGCCCCAAGATTTCGTGACCGGTGCTGCTACTGGATCGGGCTTTGAAGGGAGGGTACCGGCTGCGGTGATCGACGATCAAAGGAAACCAGATCCGTAACCGACTCATTATGGTCAGTCGGCAGCGAACTCCAGTAAGGAACGCAACGCTCGAACGTGTTTTTGCGCGGTTCGACGCGTCATTGTTCTGGCTTGAGCGGGTACCGCAACAGTCGTATCGCCCACCTGTTCATCGACCAGACCTTGTAGCGCCTCGAACCGGTTGCGAGCGCCAACCACGGAACCGCAACCAAGAAAATCGGAGTGATAGGCTGCGGTCTTGGCCCGCAGCGCGTCCAGCGGAAACGACAGATAACGCAAAACGGCCAGCGAACAATCGTCGTCGGTTCGCGCCCGCACCTGCTCGCGCAGGTTGACCTCCAATTGGCGGGCAATTTGCGATGCCGGGTATCGCTCCAGCCAGCGCGATACCTGTTGCACGCCCCGTCCGAGCGTTTGGTCGCGACGCTGATAAAACGCTTCCGCCGCGCCGTCCGACATCAGGGAAAACGCGGTTACATCCCGGCTGTCCCCTTTTTTAATCTCGAAACATCGGGCGGCGAAATCGGAAGTCAAGAAATAGGTTTGATTGGCGAATTCCCCGCGTCGCGGATGGCACAGCACATCTAGTTGCCCCCAACGCTCGCAACCGATCACGCCATCTCCCAGATTGCCCACGATATAGCGTTCCCGCTTGACGGCGACAAAGGCCAGGGTGCTGGCCAAATCCCGGGGCGCGGCGGACAACTCCCGAGCCAGCGACTGGAGTCGTTCGAGCGCTTGTTGCACGACGGACACCGCTATTTCGGCGGGTTCCATGTCCCACAAAGCGTCAAAGGATCGGCTGATCCAGTCACACGCGCAGCGGGTGGCGCATTCCGCTCCCTGCCTGGCATACCGCACCGAACCGGCACCGTCGGCCAACGCCAAGACCGTTACACCATCCTGCCGAATCGTATGCACGGCGTCCTGGCAGGATTCCCCTTTTTTTTCGTGGGACACGCCCGGCACGGCGGCGGCCACCGTCATCCAGCGGGATACGAATGCAGGCATTTGGAAGGACTCTCGAACGACTGGATTATTTAAACTTGATCACCCCCAAGGGCGAGACCGGAGAGGGTTGCGCGGTGGCTGCCGGAACCGCCGGCGTTGCGGAAGGCGGTTGGCCTTGCTGATGACTGCTCAATACTGTCCCCGGCTGTTGCGCCTGAACGGTGGAAGGCGACGAGGCGAGCTGGGCCGGCGGCGTGTGGTATCGCGGCTGGCTCAGGGCCAGGCCGGGCTGTTGCGTCTGAACGGTGGAAGGCGACGAGGCGGGCTGGGCCGGCGGCGTGTGGTATCGCGGCTGGCTCAGGGCCAAGCCCGACTGCCGCGACAAAATTGGTGTGGGTGACGAAGCCGAACTCGCGTTCTCCGAGTGATCCATATCAGCTTTAGTTGCTTCAATCGAAGTGTTCGTTGACCTCTGTTCAATTGCATCGTAGAGCCGTTCTACATCTTGTTCTATATCTGCTTTGCTTGCCCTAGCCAAAGGCTTGGTTAATTTTTGCTCATATACAGTGACAGGGTCTGTAGTTGCTTTCTCACCTTTTAATACATTATTTTTCTCTACTTCTACATTTATTTTAATTTTATTGTTTGGAATCAGGCCAAGATCTCTATTCATGTCCTGAGAGGGTTCTCCAAAATCCAAGTGGGTGGCCTCTTTTATTTTCTCATCAGTAAGATTTTTGAGATCATGGGTTGGCAAACCAACTTTTTCCCGGTTTTCAATAGCAATATCCCTGGCTTCCCGCATCCTTCCTTCAGCGGCGTCGAAACTCATTTCGCTTTTAAGATGCTCCGAGGCTTCTTGAACCCCTTGGATAACTTTTTCAGTTTCTCTGATTAACTGCATATCCGACATATGCGTCTTCAGGGGACCATGGGTTTTAAGATTGGCCATATCCTTGGGAATTGTCAGAGTATGCGTGTTATCATAAGCTTTTTGGTCGTATGAATGTTCTCCTGTATTAGGGTCAGTCGTTTGTTGCTGTAAATTTTTCTTCGACAGGATATGTTCGTTTTCTGATTGCCTCACTCCATCTTTCCAGATCGCTTTTCCATGATTTTTGTGTGTATTTAGATCACCAATCTGGGCTTGTTTCTTGGTCATTTTCCTGCTCCTGGGTCTTTACTTTTGCTGTGGAGATTCAGACAACGTTTGCTCGAAAAAAGCATTGCTCATATCGACCAGAAACGGGCTGCGCCGGGGTTGATCGTTGATATAGACTAGCGCCGGCCATTCTCCGGCGGGCAACCGATACAACTCGTAGGTGGTGAAATAATCGACCTTTTCCTGCCCCACCTGTTCGGATTCCGATTTGCCGTCGCTGCCGAACGAGGCGGTGCGCGAAAAAGTCGGGCGGGAGCGCTGCGGCAAACTTTCGATAAAGTAACGCGCCGTGTTACCCACCAGCGAGCCGAGGTATATCTGCGTACCGATGTTCTCCAGCAACGTGTTGATTTTTTCTCGCTCGCCGATCTGGTCGAGCGATTGATACACCAGCACGCAACCGGCCTTGGCCTCGCGGGCAAACGTGACGTAATCGCCGACATCGAACCCGCGAATCCGTCGCGTTTCGTCAAGCAATAGCAACATCGGCCTTAATTCCGACTCGTCCTTGTCGAACCGGTCGAACAGATAATGCTGGAGTTTCTTGATCGCCATCGACACGGCGGCTTTGGAGCGTTCGGCATCCTGTTCGCGGGCAGCGAAGATGATCGTGACCTGTTCCTTGCCCAAATCCTCCAACGCAAACGATGATCCGGCTCCAACGTCCCGGACTTTGTCCCGGAGCGTACCGGTGGCGAACGATTCCAAAGCCAATACCATGCCTTGGGTGTAGTCGTTGTAGTTGAATTCCGCCCGTCGCTGTCCAGTCACCGCCGGCAGCACATTGCGCATGGCGTCCGGACTCAGCAATAACGCGATACGCTGCGCCCAGTATTCGGCCGTCAATTCCTCCGGCAACGCTTCACCGGCTTGCCGGCGTTTGCCTTGTTCGTTTCCGACCTGTCCCAAAATGGCATACAGCACGTTTTCGTCGAGAACCAACCGGTACAGATCGCTCAAATCGGGGGTTCTGTGCTGTCCGGCAGCATCCGTGAAGTCGCCGCCGTGCGCGAAATAGAAGTAATACAGTTTCAGGATATGGATAAAGGCCGTCAGCCAGACCACGCGGTTCAGATAATGGAATTCGTTTTCACCGCCTTGCTCGGTCCAACCCTGATTCGGTAGCAGCGCACCGACGAATTCGCGTATCCGCTCGCTTTCGAACGGCGTCAGCCAGTCCTGTAACATCGGACACCACGGTGGTCCGGCCAGGAAATTGATGCGCCCGCAATCGTCCTGTCCGAGTTTGACGTTAGGACTGGTGGAGAAATGGTGGAGTTTGCCCTTGAGGTTATATGGCTTGAGTTTTTTGTACAGATTGCCTTTCACGTCGACCAGAAAGACGCTGTAGCCGTGCTGGTTGGCGGCTCGCGCCCAGCGAACGATGAGTTCGGTTTTGCCGGAATTTTGCGGGGCGACCACCAGCGTGCCGTTGTATTCCATCGGCTTGCCGGTCCGATAACGGGAAAGATAAAGCATCGGTGGCTGGTCGATTGACTGGTCATCGAAAGCGTACACGCCCAAGGGCAGCACTTTGCCGTCGCCAGGCCGTTTGACCAGATCCCGCACTTCGGCCAAGGTCGCGCAGCCGGAATAATCCCGGAAACGACCCCAAAAGGCGGTCTTCAGTTCTTCTCCTGGCCCCAGCACTTTATTTTTTTCGAAAGGATCGAGCCGGGTTACGGCCCGCTTGGCGAGTTCCGCCGCCAGCGCGGTTTTCAGTTCGTCGACCCAGGTGGGGAGATAGTGCGACAGCCGCAACGTGACTCCGCTGTCTTCGGTTACCGTTACCAGGACTTCGAACGTGAGATCCAGCCACTCGCTGAGCAAACCCTCGACCGTGGCGAACCAATCCTCGTTGCGGCCATAACGGTGTTGCAGCTTGGCCTGGATTTGCCCGCGATCGTAATCGATGCCGCGTCCGCAATCGAAGCCGTTGTAGCTCAGATAGCGCCCCAGCACCTCCAGTATCGAATTCTGGGAATGAGGTAACCGGAACCGCGTTTCCTGCCATTCGCGAGGAACATCGCTCAGGAAACTTTGCACGTATAGCCGCCATTTGGCACGGTCGAGTTGGCACTCTGCGGTTCGTCTGATGTGTTCCAGCAATTTATCCACGAGTCATACCCGGCATCAAATGCGGTCTCCCAGAAATTCGGTCCCTTTGGCGCGGCCAATTTCTCCCAGCACATACGCGAGAGACGGAGCGGGAATCGCCGAGCTGAGCAGTTGGCCCAGTTTTTCGGCCAGCAATTCCAACAGTGGCAGCGCTAAAGTGGATATGGTGAGGTCCATACGGGTTATGTACTTTGTCGGCGCGCTCAAGTTACAGATAGCTTCCATTTCGAGTTCTACCGGCCGCTCCCAGCGCGGATTACACTGTTGAATTTGGAACCATTTGCCATAAGGCTCGGGTAATTGTTCGACTTTGCATGAGCCAGTCGACACGAAAGCCGCGCTGCGAGCGAGCCGACTCAGCGGATGACCACGAAAACCACATTGTTCAAAGACGTGCGGTAGTTGGGACATCAAATCGTCCACTTGCACACCCTGAAACGGCCCAAAGGGATCGTGCAGGGTAAATCGGCTTTGCACATTGCGCCGGCCCCGTTGAGTGAAGCTGTGCACCAATCGGTAAGCGAACTCCCACTGGCTTTCATCTTCATATAAAGGGCCTTCCGCCACACTGTAATGGGCGATCAGCCCCAATTCGAGCGGAATGACGCTGTGCCGCACACGCGGCTTAATAAACTTGCCTGAATTTTCGTAAGACTTGAGCAGACCGCGCTGGATCAGATCCTGCAATGAGTCTTGACAGAGGCTACGGGCATCGAGAGGCATAATCAGGTCGAAGCCATTCAGTAACCGGATTGAAGTAAGGTCGTTTCCAGTTCGATGCCCAAATTACCGATTAGGTCGAGGCTGGAATCCACGTAGAAATCCCGGTGATTGAAACTCGGCACGGGGTCGATTTCCTCTCGCGTAACAGTTTTTACCAAGAGGTTGGCTTGACCTTTCTCGCGCTGTCGGAATTCCACTCGAAAGGTGAAGCGAAAAAGAATGTTCTTGTCATATTCTTTGCTTCCTTGGTAGCTGATGAAGCCACTGCACATATTTCCCAACAAGGTTTTTCCTTGCATTTTCCGCCTGTGGCGCAGCTCTCTGACGTAAATATAGTTTGTCCAGAGACAACCGTTTCCTTTCAAATCCCAGATCGCCTGTTGTTGTTTCCACTCTTGCAAGTGCGTCAGGGTGACAAAATGCTCGAAAGCCAGCAGCACCCGATAGGGATGCCGCCGGAGGTAAAAATCGTGCGTCAAAGTGGTTTCGAAAGAATTCATCGACGCCGCTCATGTTGGTGGTTTTTAGTACTGAACCCAACTGGGTGGTGTCAGGGGTACATCCTGACCAGGAACGCTCTTGCTTTTATTGATGGCGTTTACCGAGAACCAACCGAACAACTCTCTGAACTTGTAACCTTGTAGGCGCTGCGGCGCGTTCACGGGAGAAAACCGCTGCAAAGCGGTCAAGCTGGCTTCCGCACCAATGGCGACGGGAAACACGGTCAGCTTCTTGTTCGACGCGGTTTCGGCGGTCCGACGCGCGGCGGTTTCCACGGTCTGAGGTGGGTCAGTCGGTATGCCGTCGGTCATCAGTATCAGCCAGGGTTGGTAATAATCGATCCCATTTTCCTGATACAGTTTTTTACGCTGTTCGAGAAGATCTAGCGCCAGATTGATTGCCTCGCCCATCGGCGTTCCACCGTTAGCCGTGAGCATCGGGGGCCGAGTCTGTTGATCGAGAGGTTGAAAATCTCGCATTTGTTTTGCTTCTGGTCCAAACGTTACAATAGCGATTTCCAAGGAATACTTGGAATTAGGATCTTTCTGGACTTCCTCGTAAAACGAGCGCACGCCCTCATTCAATTCATCCATGCAAGGCGCCATCGAGGCGCTGGTATCCAAGCACAAACAGACTGCGAGCCGTGGGGTCGGGTTGTCCGAGGCAAAATCCGTTTCCTCGAACTTCAGTTCTTCCTCAGGAGACTTTGGGGATTCATGCTGCAGAAACTTGGGTAGTTCCATTACTGCTCTCCTCATTCAGTGGGGAAAAGGAATTGTATAAACCTGTTCCATGCCGGTTAAGGTTTTACTCTGATAGCGTCTTTACACTTTTCACACAGCAATCTCTTTTTGCCTCGCACGATATAATTCCGCAACTGAGTTCGGATTACCGCTTTGCAGCGGGCGCAAGGCACCACGATCCGCTTGATGAGACAAGTGGAGCAGTAACCCAAGTCTTTTTCTTTTTCACCAGGCAGAATGCCGTACTCGTGGCCGCCACTCTTGCAGGTTTGCCAGGTTCCGCCTTTGCGCAGCACAGCTTCTTTGGACAGCGATTTATAACTTTTTGGAAACAACTCCAGCCCACCCTCTCTCAATCGACCACTTTCGAGATCGCCGAGATAGCGGTGCAACAGTTTCAACCAATCATGGGTGTTTTTTTGGGCTTGGCTGGTGAAATAATCGTGTAAATCCTGTTTGACGTATTTTGGTAAATGGCTCCAAATGAAACGCCAAGGTCCTTGCGGGACGCCTGCCCCTCTTTTTTCCCCTAGGGGATAAGGGAAATGTCCTTTGAGCACGTTCACGTTAAGACTTTCGCCACCCTGATGCGAGTAAGGAGGTTTACCAGGCATGAGTAGCATAAACACTAGGGTAGCGACGGCAAAATGCTCATGTTCCAAAGTTCGCAGCAGGTGACCGAAATCTTGTCCCATCAAATCGGGATGAACAAACGGCACTTTGCCCACGGGGCAGGGAAATTCCTCGATCTGGAAACTGTCCCCGTCCACGAAATACACCGTGGTTTCGTCCTCGACCAGAATATTGCTCGGATTCAGGTCACCCAGCAGCACGTTATTTTTATGCAGGTGGGAGATCGTTTCCAAAATAGTAATGGCGACCCTCACCAGTTGCAGGCGGTTCCACTCTGGGAAAGTCTCTTCCAGCAGCTTGGGGTGCATGACCGAGTGTTGTAGCTCGTGTCCGCCGGCTTGGGGCATCAGATAGCCAGCAAACTCGCCCCACTCGTTGAAAACCAGTTCCAGCGGCCAACAGAGACCGGGATACTGCAAGGGATGCGCGCACATGCGTTCCAGCTTTTCCCGCGTGGCCCGTGTAGGTGGTTTGGGTCCGTAGGTCTTGCAGACCAGATCGGTATCGGTGAGAAACACGGTGCCTTCGCCGCCCCGGCCCAGCGTCTTGCCCAAGTGCAGGGGTTTCTGTCGCGCCGTGAACAGCAAATCCCCTTCCGCCGCTGGTCGGGTCAGCGGTAGTGGCGCGGCATCGATCCGGGCAACTCCAGAACGAAGCTGAAAAGCGGGTGTTGACTTTTTTTGCGCTGGGTTCCTAGGGACGTTTCGTTCCTGTAGCCCCGATTCGGTCGCATCTCGCCAGGGATGAGCAGCGCCATCACTGGCAATGCGAACGGCGGAAATGCGCTTGCGGACCTGCACCGACCGGCGCTTTTTGATATCCAGGACGTCCTGCGCCAGGTTGCCGTCCTGGGTCACCAGCGTCAGGTCGTATTGCAGGCAAAAATGCTGAAACAGTGTCAGAAAGACATTGTCGGCAAATCGCCTGTCTTGATCGTCGACCCACTCCACCAGACCTTGTTGAACGTAGGTTTTCAGTATCGGAGCTGCTCGCTCGGCTTTGCGGCGCGCATTTTCGTCGGTACCGTCCAAATGTTTTTGTATTTCGTGGGCGACGGATACGGGCACGAGCACCCGTACTTGCGGCTGTCGAGCTCTCGGTTCGATCCAGTGGCGAAAAAATGCCTCGGCCTGCGGATACATCAACGAACAGGTATCAATGAAAATTTTATGGCGGGGCTCCGACTTGGTGGGAACAGGGGCTAGGTCGGGTTGCGCTGAGGAAGCAGAGGCTGGCGGCGGCACCGGAGCAGGCGGCGCCGAGGGCTTGGGTACGGGAGCGGGGGGCGCCGGGAGATTGGGTGCGGGAGGCGGCAACGGTCGTTCGGGCTTGGGTACGGGCATTGGGGCGGGCGGAAAAAGGGCCGCCAGATTATCGTGGGCAAGCGGATGCCGAGGGTCGATGGCCAGTGCCTGTTCGAGCGCCTTGCGCGCTTCCTCCGCCTGACTCAACTTATGAAGGCAGACGCCTTTGTTGTTCCAGGCCATCGCGTTGCGTGGATCGAGTTGCAATGCCTGCTCGCAAGCTTCCAACGCTTCGGTGTACTGGTCTTGTTGATACAAGTGATGGCTGGCCGTAACGGCTGTAATGGCCGCTTCTGTCGCCCGCCCCAGTCGACGCAGCAAATCAACTTTATTTCTCCAGGCGTGGGAGTAAGTAGGATTCAACTCCAGCGCGTGGTCGTAGGCGGCGAGCGCTTCGTCCCATTGTTTGAGGTTTTCGTGCACCCAACCCTTGTTGTTCCAAGCGGGAGCATGATTGGGATTTAATTCCAGTGCGCGCTGATAGGCTTCCAAGGCTTCTGCGTACTTGCCCTGTTCATCCAGAGCATAGCCAACCGCGGATGCCGTAACCGCCGCATCGACCGATCGCCCCAGCCGACACAGCAAATCAACTTTATTTCTCCAAGCGTGGGAGTAAGTAGGATTCAACTCCAGCGCGTGGTCGTAGGCGGTAAGCGCTTCGTCCCACTGCTTGAGATTGTCGTGTGACCAGCCTTGATTATTCCAGGCGGCGTTGTGGTTCGGAGCCAGTTGCAGAGTAGCTTGATAAGCTTCCAGTGCTTCCACAAATTGGTCTTGTTCGACCAAAGCGTTGCCGACTACAAATGCTGTATCCGCCGCCTCTGGATTTCGCCCTAGCTGTTGCAGCAGATTGAACTTGTTTTTCCAGGCCAGGGCATGGGTTTTGTCGATGGCCAGCGCGCGATCGAAGGCGGTAAGCGCCTCGTCCCATTGCCTAAGATTGTAATGTACCCAGCCTTTATTGCTCCAAGCCAAGACCAGGGTTGGATCCAGTTCGAGCGCCTGGTTGACGGCAACCAGCGCTTCGGCGAAACGTCCTAAACTCCCCAATGTCCAGCCTTGGTTGTTCCGAGCCAACGCAAAGCTCGGTTCGAGCTCGAGCGCTTTGTCGAAAGCCGCCAAGGCTTCAGCGAAGCGTCCTCGATTTCCTAATTCCAAACCATGCTGGTTCAAAGCGACAGCTGCAGGATTCATTGTTGGTGAAACACGTCGTTAGAACAGGTTGTTATCTTTTGACCTCTCGAAACAAGACCAGCGTTCCATCGATGAAATTTAATGATAGATGCTTCGCGGAAAACCGACTACATCGCTGGGTTTTGCTGAACCAAGGCGCCGGAACACATCGTATTTCCATCGAAACCGAGCGCGAATGATGCATCGGGATGTTCGACGAGAAGGGGAAACAGTTCATTTCATCCCCTCCTGCTTGCGGGAGGGGAAACCGCGGCTGAAACTACTTCCACCAGGACCAACGCCGTTTATCCCCCGGCGGCGACTCCAGCAATTTCCGAATACGCTTCAACCAGGCCCGGAACCGCTTGCGCATCGCGCCGGATTCAACTTGACCGCTTTCGAGGCGCTGGATCAATTCCCGGCCTTCCTTCACCAGACCGGCGGCGGTTTCGCCCAACGCCTCCAATTCCAAAACCGCTCCTCGCAGCACGTCGAGCTGTTCGCTTTGATCCAGCACTGGCGCGTTCAAGGCGGTTTCCAGATCGACGAACCAGCTCGGCAACGATTTCGGCGGCGTCGGCTGTCGTGCAATCGAGCGTTTTGGGCGGCCTCCGATCCCATCAGAACCGGAACCGGGCGGCGGCGATGGAAGCGCCGCAGGCAATGAGCGGCGGGCGAAAGCGGGCGCTTCGAAAGAATCAGCTTCCGGTTCCGACAAGTCGAGCATCGCCATGCTACCGGTTATGCAGCCCAACGTTCGCTCTCCGCTCCTGGGCGCGGGAGATGGCGCACAAGCGGCCATCGGCATCGCCCGTTCCGCCGGCGGTTCCACCGCTTGCGTCACTTGCAGGACCTCGCCGCCGGGATTGACCGTTTCGGAACGGTCCACGGCGACGAAGGCGGTGAAACGACACAGCACGCCGTAGCGCAGCGAAAAGGCGGTGATGCGGTCCGCCAATCCAGGTTCGCGCCGGGGATCGGCGGCGAACCGGTGCTCCAGATCGAGCACTCGCGCCCGCGCCCACAGGGTTCGCACTGCGCTATCCGGCGTTTCCTTCGGGGTCAGCATCTGCCGGAACGGCTGCCCGTCGGCGGCGCGGGCGGTCACCGTGACCTGGGCCGGCAGCGGGCCGCGCAACCGTCCCCCCAGCCGCACCGGCACACCGGGGAACAAGTCAACCATATCGGGCGCCACGTCTTCGAGAGCCGGCTCCAGGCGAACGTCGGTCAGCAGCGGCGCACCCAGCCGGCGATGCACGGCGCGCAGCACCTCGTCCAGCCGATCTTCCGATTCGACTAGGTCGCAATGTCCGCCGCCGTAGCCTGCCAACCGCTCCAACAGCGAGGCGTTGACCGCCCGGTCGATGCCGACCGCGAAGATCCGACAGTGTCGAGCGTGCTGTTGGACTTGCCGGAGCAGTTGATCCTCGTTGCCCACTTGGCCGTCGGTGACGAACAACAGAATCCGCTCGCGGCCAGCGGCCGGCGGATGGGGGAAATACCGGAGAGCGCGGGTCAACGCCGGGGCGATTTCGGTACCGCCGCGCGCCTCGACCCGCGCCAGAAACTCCACCGCCCGAAAGCGGTTGCGATCCGTCGCCGCCACCAGCCGGCCGGCGCTCGGCGCGGGTTCCTCGATCTGGTCGTCGAACAGCAACACGCCGAAGCGATCCCGTTCGGTCAGGGCATCGAGCAAGCGACCCGCCGCCCGCCGCGCCGCCGCCATCTTCCAGCCTTCCATCGAGCCGGAACGGTCCAGCAACACCACCACGTCGCGAGGCTGGAGCGAGGCCGGCAGCGTCGGCGGCACCACGGTCAGCAGGGCGGTCGTTTCGCCGTCGGGATCGCGGTAGAGGCTGAGGCCACCGCACACGCCGGTATCGCCGACCTGAAACCGCAGGATGAAATCCCGGTCCAGCCGCTCCGCGCCCGGCATCAATTCCACCACCCGGAGATCGCCCTCCGCACGGTGCAGCCGCAAGGCGTGCAGGCTGGCTCGCAAGTCGGCGAGCGCCAACCCGGCTGGATCCAGCTCCATGCGGAAGGTCAGATAAACCGGGTTGGGTTGTCCGGGCAGCAGCATCGGCGGACTGATGCGGCTGGCGTCCGGCACGGCGTCGGTATCCCAGGCGGCGCCCTGCCCCACCGCCGGCCCGTCCAGAGCCATGCCGGGGATGTAGCGCGGCGCCACCACCAACGGGAAGCGGAACGTCGCCTCGCCGTCGGCGAACGTCAGCGGGCCGGCCAGTTCCAGTTCCACGCCGACCGCCTCGCCGGGCGGGATGTTGCCGGCGCGCACCGTGAACACTTCGGGCCGCTCCTCCTCGGCGATGGCGGCCCGATGGCCTTCGCGGATAGCTTGGTCGTATTCCTCGCGCGCCGCGCCGCGCTCCTTCAGCACACCTTCGACGACCCGCTCGCCCACCCGTAACCGAAACCGGGTGACGCCAGCCCGCGCCGGCAGTGGAAAAATGTAGGTGGCTTCCAGCGGCTCGGCGCAGACGTTGACGAATTCCTGCGCCACCGCCAGCCGATAGAGCAGGCCGGTGATCCGGCCGTTCACTCCCAACCGCCGCAGCGGCAGGCCGCCCCGGACGGTCTCCAAACAACCAAAACCGGCTTCTTCGACCGCATCGGCGGCTGGTGCACCACCGCTTGGCACTTCGTCCAACACGGTCAGGGAATCGAAATTCGTCACCATTCTTCGCCTCCATCGGGTCGATCTTGGGGGGAGCGGGCAACCGCGCGCAGCGCGGCGCTCAGGTTTCGCAGCGCGGCTTCCAGCCGGCCATCGAGTTCGGGATAACGGCGACGGTCGAGCAACAGCCGCGCGCCGGGGGCCAGCGTGACCGGATTCCCGCCGGCTTTGTTGCATTAATTTCCAAAAACACCACCTGTAGTGGTTATCACCCCAATGACAATCATTATGGGTGGTGCTCAAAGAAATTAAATGGGCATTATTGGGACAGTTTGTTTCGGCAGAATCCCGCACCAGACGGGATTAAGTTTGGAGGATCATCGAAATTATGGGAATAAAAGGATGTTCTGAAGAGAGCACGGCTGAATAAAGCTGGCGAATCAAAGGAAGCCCATGATCGGGCACGGACTACCCCTTGACGCCGACAGGCAAAAATTTAAATCGACGCTGAAAATTCAGCCTTGCTGTCACTGAATCGCAAAGTCGGGTCCAGATAATTCAAACCGGTTCTGGATTGCGACGAAAATCGTGCTACATCGAAAACCGCGCCACATTGCACTGCAACAATCTTTAT
>WBZL01002045.1_pt1 | contig 20076 bp, 18 predicted proteins | sample 5204291 | NCBI WGS metagenome assembly WBZL01 (sample SAMN12344345, study PRJNA552823) | activated sludge metagenome | biome: Activated sludge suspended growth; feature: Nitrification reactor; material: Wastewater; isolation source: activated sludge from nitrification reactor of wastewater...
CGCCAGCATGGGCCCCACCCCCAGTCGCTGCAGCGGTACCTGAATCACCCCGGTGAACAGGTTGCCCTGCCGTGTCAACGTGAGGGAGTCCGTCCACAGTGCCCCGGGTGATCCCTCGGGTCGCACCTGAACGCGCACCGGAAACGCTTCGCCGCTCGCGTAGCCCTCGAGATAGAGTGGCAGGACAGAGTCGCGCCCGAACACCACAGTACTGCGCGGCGTCGCCAGGACACGCGGAAGCGAGTCACGGGTGGTGCGCGCGGTCGCTTCGTAGAACGCAATGGGCGACGACAGGGCCCCTTCCCCAAGGCGCGGGACGCCAATCGTGGCCTCGATCGCACTGCCGTTGTTGACCGAATCCCCGCGCACATGCAGCCGCAGGTCGTAGAGCCCGGGCGACAGCGGGATGATCCGGCGGAAAATCACGCTTTCGTCGGTGCGTTGCGTCTCGCGGAACGCCAGGACGCGCACGGTCTCGTCGCTGGACAGGCTACGCACCGTCTCGGTCCCGCGCTTCACGTCGACCGCCACCCGATACCCGCTGCGATATCGATCTCCCTCCCGCGAGAAGCGGAGCGAGCGGTTCGGCAACGAAACCGTCAGGATCATCAGGGTCGAGTCCACGCTCCGCCCGGCAACGAACGCCAGGCTCCCGACAAACGGCGTCTCTCCCCCCTCGGCCAGGAGCCCCAGCCGACGGTAGATAGCGACGGCATCGGTCTGCACCGGAACCCGGCGCTGCGTGTTGCCCGTGGTCGCGGCGGTGGCCCCGGCGGGCTCGGGCCCACGACCGGGCGGACCACCTGCCCCCCGCGCCCCGCCACAGGCGGTTGCCAGAAGGAACAACAAGGCGCACCCGGCCAGGGTGCGTGGTGTGTGGACACTCATGATGATCAGGACTCCAAAGGGCCGGGTGGAGCCGGCTTCCCTATATATACCCCGGGGCGGCACGGTTCCCTACCACAGCTCCGCCGGGTCCGACGAGCCGGATCCGTCGTTTGCTTGCTGCCTCTCTGGGGCGCCATTAGGTTCGGCCGCGTGTCGGAGAACTTCGAGGGCCGTGAGATTGCCGGCTACGCGCTCAAGCAGCTGGTCGGTGAAGGAGGGACGGCCGTCGTTTACCGCGCCGAGCACCCCTCCCATGGTACGGTCGCCTTCAAGCTCCTGAAACCCAAGCTCCGACAGGAGCGGACGGCTGTTGCCCGGTTCACCCGCGAGGCCGACTTCGGCAAGCGTGTGGTCCATCCCAATGTCATCCGGACGATCGAGATCGGTCAGGCTGACGGCTTGCACTACCTGGTCATGGAGTGGGCCCCTGGCGAGCTCCTGGAGAAGTACGCCAAGCGGAAGGCCCCGCTCGCGCCGGCGGAAGTCGCGCACATCATGGAGCAGCTGGGCGCGGCGGTGAAGTCGGTGCACGACGCGGGACTGGTCCACCGGGACCTCAAGCCCGACAACGCGATGTACGACCCCGCCAGCGGCGTGCTCAAGCTGCTCGACTTCGGGATCGCCGCCGCTACTGACACCACGCAGGACGAGCGCCTCACGCGCGCCGGCTACTTCGTCGGCACCCTGATGTACGTCGCCCCGGAAGCCCTCTCGGGCGAACTCGTGACGCCGGCCGCCGACCAGTATTCGCTCGCGACGATCTCGTACCTGCTGCTGACCGGCGTCCTGCCGTATCTCGCGAAGAATCCGCGCGAGATGTTCACGCAGCTGCTCTCGCAGCCCCCCATCCCGATCAACAAGGCAAAAGCAGGGCTCGGGTTCCCTGACGCGGTCGAGCGTGTGATCATGCGCGCCCTCGCCCGGCAGCCGGCCGAGCGGTACAGCGACGTGGTCGCGTTCACGGGTGCCCTCGCCGGTGCCATCCGAGAGCCTTCCCCTGCCGACACGTCCGCGCCCGCAGCCGACGCACCCGAGGGAGGACTCTTCTCGAAGGTGCGCGGACTCTTCCGACGCTAACACCACCCGATGACTGAAGCTTCCCTCGCGGCACTGCTCGCCGCGCGCAGTGCCCGGCGCGGAGACTTCGTGCTCACCTCGGGTCAGCGCTCCACGCTGTACATCGATGCCCGCCTGACCACGATGAGTCCCGACGGACTCGCGCTGATCGGCGCACTCGGACTCGCCGCGGTCCGCGCCCACTTTCCAGACGCTGACGCCGTCGGGGGGCTCACGCTGGGCGCTGACCCGGTGTCATACACCATCGCCCGCGAAAGCCATGACACGGCCCGTCCCCTTCGCGCATTCACTGTGCGAAAGGAGGCCAAGGCGCATGGCACCGGCCGTCTGATCGAGGGACCGTTCCGCGAGAGTGACCGGGTAGTCGTCATCGAGGACGTCATCACCACAGGCGGCTCGGCACTGAAGGCCATCGAGGCTCTTCGTACCGCCGGTGCCACCGTGCTCGGCGTCCTGGCGGTCGTTGACCGGGAAGAGGGCGGACGGGAAGCCATCAGCGCGGTCGGCTGTCCCGTCGTTGCACTCACCCGGGCAGCAGAGGTGGTCGCACTCCTGCCTCCGGCGTGAGCCTGCCCCGCCGGCGCGGTGTGCGCCGGCGATGCACGAGTGGATCGAAGGCCAGCCATTCGCGGCGGTGCGGAACCACGAGATCGTCGCAGAGGCGCTGCAACATCCCGCGGGCGTCGTACCGATCCCGGAACTGCTGTGCGGTCACGTCCAGCGCCTGTCGCAGGTGCCGTCCGAAGCTCTGCGCGGAGGAATACTCCATTTGTGAGGCGACGCGCGAAATGGACAGACCGGGGTTCTCGAACCACCGCGCCGCGAAGACCAGGCGCGCGTAGGTGAGCAGCCGCCGCGGCGGAGGTACCATCGCGCGAAAGAACCGGCTCATCATCGTGCTCGGCAGGACCTGCAGCCGAAACGCCATTTCTCCGATGCTCCCGGCGCGCGCGGCGACGTCGAACAGGACTTCGACAAAGCGGCGGACGCCGGCGCTCGCACCGGGCATTTCGCCGAGCACGTGCGCGATCGCGACGTGCTGCAGGTCGACGGACTGCTCTCGGGCGAGCAGGTTGCGCAGCTCCCGCCATCCGGTGGGCTCCCGGACGTCAACGAGTGTACGAATCCCGCATTGCCCGAGCGTCAGCACGGCGCGGGCGGTGCCGTGATCGACGGCCGAGAGGAGCGCGACCGTCGGCACCTGGGGAAACTCCCTCACCACGCGCGCCACGCGGGTGATGTCCGGGGTCTGCCGGCAGAACGCGGTGGACAGGATCACCGCGCGGGCCCGGCAGCTCCTCAGGTCTCGCAACACATCGTCGATGGTGTGCCGATGGGTAGTGGCAAACAAGCCATTGCCGGCGGCGTCGACGCGCATCTGCTCGTCGGGCGTGAGCATGGTCGTGATCGCCCCCGCGGGGCGCACGGCGTTCGTCCAGTCGGGCATGGAACACTCTGCTGATCGGGCCCCCAAGCTGAGCGCCGATGTCACGCCCGCATCACGCGTGACCAGCACCCCCGAGGAGTCGAGGAAGCCCGGCGACATCGCTCCGGGTCCCGCCTCGGGTGTTGCTATATTCCAGCGTCAGGCGTGCACAGGCTGGATGGTCGCGAGGCTCAACCCCTCGAGGAAAGTCCGGGCTCCATTGGGCAGGTCGCCAGGTAACCCCTGGACGCGTCACGCAAGCGACGCGATGGAAAGTGCCACAGAAAAGAAACCGCCAGCGACCTACGGGTACGTTGGTAAGGGTGAAACGGGGGGGTAAGAGCCCACCGCAACCCTGGCAACAGGGTTGGCACGGCAAACCCCGGCTGGAGCAAGGCCAAGTATGCGGCGAGAGCGCCCAACTCGACAAAGACGCCGCGGGTAGGCTGCTGGAGGGCGTGAGTGATCACGCTCCGAGAGAAATGACCGTCACGGGCCCCGCGAGGGGTCCGACAGAACCCGGCTTACAGGCCTGTGCCCGTCCTGACTCCATCCCCTGCACTGCGCCACGCGATGCTCACCGGCGTGCTGGCCCTCGCCGGGTGCCAGCCTCCTGTCGTGTCCACTCCACCGGCCCCGACGCCGGCGCCAGTCCCGGCCCCTGTGCCACCGGCGCCCGCACCGGTCTTCACCATCCCGACTCCATCCACGGCACCAGCCCGGCTCGAGGTCCTCACCCGGATCGTCGCCACAGACGGGTCGCGCAGCGACAGCAGCAACACCGTGGTCGATCTGCTCCTCCAGCACGATTCCACGGGACTGCTGGGGCGCGTCGCTCGCAATGACACCGTCGGGCGCCTGGACTCGCTGCCGCCGATTCCGGTGGATCGCTCCGGACGTTGGACCCGCTCAGTCCTCGCGCTCCCTTGTCGCGACCTGGGACTCCTCCCTTCCCCTCTGGTTGTGCGTCTCACGCAGCCGCGCCAGGCGGCGTCATGGCCCGTGCGTGATTCGCTCACCTATCACATGTGCGTGCGCGGCGCCCCTCGTACGGTCGCGGTCGCCCTGACCTGGCTGGAGCCCCGACCATCCCCCGACCACGGTTCGTACGAGCAGATGGTGCAGCTCACGGGTAGCATTCGCGGCGATTCCACCCGAACGTTCCCAATGCGCACCACGGGTTCGCTGCGTGGTGATGCCACCCTCGAGGTAGCGGCACCGGAGGGTGTCCTCCGACGGTCGAGTGGGACCTTCACCGTGGACCTGCGCGCGCAGGCCAACGCACTGGACCAACGGGTTACGCAGTCCGTCGCTTTCGTTGCCCGCCCACGCGACTGATCGGACTCAATCGACGAGTCGGAGCGGCATGACCAGGCAGAGATACCGTGCGTTGTCCTTCCAGCCCTCAGGCTCCATCGTCGTCGCACGTTCGGGATGCTTGAAGGTGATGCGAACCTCCTCGGTCGGCATGTAGCGCAGCACCTCCAGCAGGTAGAGCCCGTTGAACCCGATGTCCATGGGGTCCCCACTGTACTTGACCGGGATCTCATCCTGCCCCTCGCCCAGGTCCGGGGTCTGCACGGAGAACTTCAGGAGCGCGGTGTTGAAGGAGAGCTTGACGCGGTGGGTCTGGTCGGACGCCACAACGGCCATCCGCTTCAAGGCTGACACCAGTTCGGCCTTGTCAACGATTGCCACGCGGTCGTTGTCCTTGGGGATGACGGATTCGTATGGCGGGTACGGTCCCTCGATGAGTCGCGTGTAGACCGAGACGAACGGGGACCGGAAGGCGATGTGATTCTCGCCGCGTCCCACCTCCACTTCCTCATCGGTCGGGAAGAGCTTTCGGACCTGTTCCAGTGCCTTGGGCGGGATGATGAACTCCGCCTTGCTGCCCCCCTCGTAGGGCAGCTCCATCTTGGCGAGCCGGTGGCCATTGGTGGCCACCATGCGGAGCGTGTCTTCACGCACCTCCCACAACACGCCGTTCAGGATGGGCCGACTCTCCTCGACCGAGACCGCAAAGGCTGTATGAGAGATCAGCTTCTGGAGCTCGCCTGACCGCAGCCGCCAGGCACTCTTGAAGTCCACCGACGGGAAGGCTGGAAAATCATCCTTGGGAAGTCCCAGGAGCTTGAACTTCGATTTCCCACACTCGATGACGATTCGTTGCTCTCCCATCGCCGCGAGCTTCACCGGGCTGGGAGGCAGTTCTCGCACGATCTCACTGAGCTTTCGCGCAGGAACGGTCAGTCCCCCGGCGACCTCTACGTCGGCGGCTACCTCCATTGCCACACTGATGTCCAGGTCTGTGCCGGAAATACGCAAGCCCCGGTCTGTAGTCTCCAACAGGAGGTTCCCGAGGACCGGAAGGGTGGTCTTGGCCGGCACAGCCGCTGTGACGGCAACCAGGGCTTCCTGGAGCTTCTCCCGGCTGATGGTCAGTCGCATGGATCGACGAGTGGGTGAACGAAGTTGCGTGAGGGGGCCATCGGGAGCGTCTGTGTTCTCTTGTTCTTAGAAGAGAATAGAAACTGGGTAATAGTGATAGGTCCTGTGGGAATGTGGATACCACATCACCTATCGCGTGAGGGCACGCTTCGCAGACTCCAGTCGCTGCAAGAAGATAGCATCGGACGCAATCTGGTCTGCAGCGCGTTCGAGGCTGTGGATGACTGTGGAATGATCACGGTTTCCGAACACGCTCCCTATGTCCACCAGGTGCATGGCCAGGAGTTCTCGACACAAGTACATGGCCGCCTGTCGAGGAACGGTGAGGGTTTTCGTCCGGGATTTGGACCGGAGCGCTTCGGCGGTCACTCCCCACTCGGAGGCCACCGCAGCCTGGATTCGCTCCGCGGTGATGGCAGGAACCTCCTCCATGCCCCCGTCGACCGTTCGCCGGAGCTTGTCCCGGAGGGCCTCCTGGGCGAGCGCGAGAGTAATATCGCGCCGCTTGAGCGAGGCGTAGGCCAGCAGTCGAATGATGGCGCTCTCCAGCTCGCGAACGCTCGAGCGAATATGCTCCGCCAGGAAGCGGATCACGTCGTCGGAAATCTGGCGCTGGAGCTGGTCGAGCTCCGCCTTCTTCCGGAGGATCGCGATCCTTAGTTCGAGATCCGGGAACGCGATGTCCGCCACCATGCCCCATTGGAAGCGCGAGACCAGCCGAGCTTCCACGTTGCCGAGGTCGTCCGGCGAGCGATCGGAGGTGAGGATGATCTGGCGGCCGGCCTCGTACAACGCGTTGAATGTGTGGAAAAACTCCTCTTGCGTCGCCTCCTTGCCCTTGAGGCTGTGCACGTCGTCGACCAGCAGCAGGTCGGCCTCGCGAAAGCGCCTCCGGAAGTCGGGCATGGAGCTCGACTTGAGGCCCTGGACATACTCATTGGTGAACTGCTCGGCGCTCAGGTAGACGATCCGCGTTTCGGGGCTGCGGGAGAGGAGTTCCTGGGCGACCGCCTGCATCAGGTGCGTCTTTCCCACACCGGTCGCGCCGTAGAGAAAGAGGGGGTTGAACATCTGGCCAGGTGCATTGGCCACTGCGAGGGCCGCGGCGGCGGCGACTTCGTTGCTCTTGCCCACCACGAACTGCTCGAAGGTGTAGCGCCCGCTGAGCATGGGGCGCGGAGGGGGAGCGACAGGGACCGCCGTGGGCGACTTCGGCTGGGCGAAGAGGTCGATCTGTCCGGTACGAGTCTGCCGTTCCTCGTCGGCGCGGAAAACGACCTCGCAAGGCTCGCCGAGCGCCATCGGGGCGAACCCGTTCAGGATGGCAGCGTGCTTCTTGTCGTTCCAGTCGGCGGCGAACTGATCGGCGACTTTCAGGACCAGCTTTCCCTCTGCAAATCGTTCAGGGACAGCCGGTTCCAACCATGTTCGGAACGTCTGTTCCGAGAATTTGTCCCTCGCGATGCGCAGGAGTCTGTCCCAGGCTTCGGAGGGGGTGAGTGACATTCCAGACGGCTGTGGAAAACGGGGGGGAGGGAACGTAGACCCGCCTTGTGGACAAGTCAATCGTCGCGAATGCGAGCAAGGGCTAAGTGGTTGACAGTCAAGGGGTAACGGTCTATTGTTCGCTCTCTTTTGCCGGTTCGCAGTCGATCGTTTTGGAGAGGTCTTGAATGGGCAAGCCAACCTACCGTCCGCGCAACAAGCGTCGGATCCGCACTCACGGCTTCCGGGCCCGTATGGCCACCCGGTGGGGGCGTGCCGTGCTGAGTCGGCGTCGCAAGAAGGGGCGGAAGAGTCTCACCGTGAAGCTGCCGTCGAAGTACGCGGCGGCGTGATCCTTGAAGTTTCCCCGATCGGCGCGGATCACGCGTCGTCAGGATATTGAACGGATCCGGAAAGAGGGAAGAACTCTGAAGACGAGCAGTCTCGTCCTTCGCGTGAGTTCTTCCCCTTTTGCGTTTGTGCGGGTGGGGGTCGTGGTGCCACGGTACGGACAGACGGCGGTCCGTCGCAACCAGTTGAAACGGCGGCTGCGCGAGATCGTGCGACACGAGCTGCTGTCCGACCGTGGCAGTCGCGATGTAGTCATCTGGGCCATGCCACCCGCGTATCGCCGGACCCTGCAGGACCTGACTCAGACACTTCGTCGATTGGCGGGGCGTATGGGTGAGGACAGTTGAGCCACCTCCTGAATGCGCACCGTGTTCATGGCTGTGGTGCGAGGATACCAGCTGTTCCTGGGACCCCTCCTCCCTGCCTCGTGCCGGTATTACCCGTCCTGCTCGAACTACGCCCTCGAGGCGCTCGAGAAGCACGGGGCATGGCGGGGTGGATGGCTCGCCCTCAAGCGCATCGGCCGGTGCCATCCGTTCCGGCCCGGTGGGTTTGATCCCGTTCCCTGAGACTTCGTCACACGCATGGATAGACGTACGCTCCTCGCGATCGCGCTGATCATTGGTGTCGTCGTTCTCACGCCGGTGCTCTTTCCGTCGCGCCCTCGTGACGCCGCTCCCGCAACGGCTACCCAGGCGGCGAGCCCTGGCACACCGACCCCTGTGACCTCGGCGGTGGTGCAAGCCACTCCGAGCGTCGCCCCCGTCGTCGAGAACCCCACCGCGGCGCCGTCGATGATTGAGCCTCCGCGCGACATTGCGCTGACCGATTCGGTCAGTGCGACGGTGTTTAGCACCGCGGGGGGCGCCCTGCGGCACGTCACGCTGTCGACCTATCGGGCGCTCGACAAGTCGGGTGGACGGGTGTTGCTCACCAGCGGAAGCGCACCGCTGCTTTCCTATCGCTGGTTCTCCGGTCAGGACACGCTGCGGTTCGCCGATCATGTTCTCGCGGCCGACGCATCGTCGAATGCGGTCACCTTCCGTGGCGCCCTCGGCGCTGGCGGTCCGGCCGTCGAGTTGCGCTACACAGCCGTGCGCGATTCCTTCCGGATGCGCGTCGAAGGGTCGGTGCTCGGGGCGGGGAACACGAGTGCCGGCGGGTTCCTGTTGATCGACCTGCCGTCGACGTTTCGTTCGTACGAAGCGGACTCAACCGGCGACCACACCGCTCTGGCCTACGCGATCAAGTCCGGGACGCGCAATGCCGAGGGAGTCCCGTTCGGGTCGCTGGATCCCGGCGAGCGAAAGATCATCCCGGGGCCCGTAACGTGGGCGGTGGCCAAGAACAAGTACTTCCTGCTGGGCCTCCTGACCGATTCGGGCAACACTCAATTTGGGGAAGCGCGCATCACCGGCGGGGCACGAACTTCGCGCACCGCGACCGAGGCGCATGGTACCCTCATCGTCCAACTCGGGACCACGGGCCGCTTTGCCTTTGACCTCTACACGGGGCCGCAGCAATACGAGCGCCTGCTGAGCCTCGGGCGCGACTTCGAGAACAGCAACCCGTATGGCGGCTTCATGCAGGGGGTCGTGCAGCCCTTTGCCACCATCGTCATGCGCGTCCTGCTCTGGATGAAGGCCACGCTGGGCTGGTCTTACGGATGGCTGCTCGTCCTGTTCGGCGTGATGGTGCGGCTCCTCATGTGGCCGCTCAACCAGGGCGCGATGCGCACCACCATCAAGATGCAGCGCATCCAGCCCGAGCTGAACGCCATGCAGCAGAAGTACAAGGGCGATCCGCAGAAACTCCAGACGGAGATGATGCGCGTCTACAAGGAACACAACATGAGCCCCTTCAGCGCATTCGCGGGGTGCCTGCCGATCCTCCTCCCGATGCCGATCCTCTTCGCGCTCTTCTTCGTGTTCCAGAACACGATCGAGTTCCGCGGGGTCCCCTTCCTCTGGCTCACCGACATCTCGCTCAAGGATCCCTTCTACATCGTCCCCCTGCTGATGGGGGTGTCGATGTTCGTCCTGTCGTGGATCGGGCTGCGCAACTCGCCGCCCAATCCCCAGGCGAAGATGATGGCGTACGTGATGCCCATCATGATGACGGTGCTGTTCGCCAACTGGGCCTCGGGGCTGAACCTCTACTACGCCGTGCAGAACATCGCGGCGCTGCCCCAGCAGTGGCTCATCGCCAACGAGCGAGCGAAAGCGGGGAAGGCCAAGGGGTAACCCCGCGCACGGAGGGCCGGCGAGTGCTGCAGATCCGGGACGACACGATTGCCGCCATCAGTACGGCTCCCGGTCGCGCTGCCGTCGCCCTCGTTCGCGTCAGCGGGCCACGAGCCCACGAGTTCGCGAAGCAATGTTGTTCCCGCTGGCCCGACCGGCCCAACGAGACCCGCCTAGTGCAGGTAGTCCGTCCGGGGAGTGAGGGGTTCATCGACGACGCGCTCCTCACGCGGTTCGACGCGCCGCGCTCGTACACCGGGGAGCCGATGGTCGAGCTGGCGTGCCACGGAGGCGTCGTGACGCCGCGCCTGGTGCTCGATGTGCTGCTCGCGCTGGGCGCTCGCCCCGCAGATCCGGGGGAGTTCACCCGGCGGGCCGTGCTGCACGGGAAGATGGACCTGGTGCAGGCCGAGGCGGTCCAGGAACTCGTGGATGCCTCCACAGACGTGCAGCGCGAGATCGCACTCGCGCAGGTACACGGGGGACTGTCGCGACTCGTGGCGTCACTCCGGGGGGCGCTCATCCACCTCGAGGCGCTCCTGGCGTACGACGTGGACTTTCCCGAAGAAGATGATGGACCTGTGGCCCGGGACGAGATCGCACGTGCGGCCTCGGACGTGCTGGCGCGGTTGCGTCATCTGGCGACCACGGCACCGCTGGCCGCGGCCGCGCGCGATGGTGCCCTCGTCGTGATCGCGGGAGCCCCCAACGCCGGGAAGTCATCGCTCTTCAATGCGTTTCTCGGTGAGGAACGTACGATTGTCACCGAAGTCCCTGGCACAACACGGGATGCCGTTGAGGTCCGCGTCGATCGTGTCCCGTGGCCTCTGCGACTGGTTGACACGGCCGGCCTTCGAGAGACTGCGGATCGGCTCGAACAACTCGGTATCGAGGTGAGCGAACGGCACATCCGCGCAGCGCACCTCGTCCTGGCCTGCGGGGACACCCCCGCCGATGTGGAGGCCACGCGATCCGCGGTGCAGGGACTCACCAGTGCGCCGGTGCTCACGGTGCAGACGAAGGCGGATCTGGCGCGCGGACGCGTGCCCGGCGCGCTGGTCGTGAGCGCGCAGCGGCGCGAGGGGCTCGACGATCTGCTGGACGCGATCGACGCCCAGCTCACGGCACGACTCGGGGCGCTCCCGGTGGATGGGAGCGTCCTGACACGTGCGCGGCACCAGCGCGCCATCGACGCAGCGGCCCGTGAGATCGTCGAGTTTCTGGCGGTGTGGGATGCGGGTGCGCTACCCGCGACCGTGGCTGCCGTCCATGTGCGCGCGGCGACGCATCAGCTCGATGAGCTGCTCGGCCGCGTGGACCTGGAGGACGTACTGGACGAGCTGTTCCGGAGCTTTTGCGTGGGCAAGTAGTTCGCCCGGTTGGGCGCGTTATGCCGTCGCGGCGGCGGAGCCTGCGGCCAGGAGCTCCTCGGCGCTCGCACGGATGCACCACGCCAGCCCGTGGCGCTCGACCGCGGCTTCGATCATGCGGGCGCCGAGGAAGTAGCCGGCGCGCTCCGGAATGACGAGTCGATCGATCGTGCGCGTCTCCTCGGAGGTGCCGCCGAGGAGATAGCGGAGGCGCAAGCCAAGGGCCCGCGAATCGAGGGCGGGATGAATCGCCCGCATGATGGCAGACTCGAGCTCCCGGACGCGCGCGTACTGCCGCCGTCCGTAGCCGTAATACTCCCAGGCGGCGTGGCCGGGACTCACCAGACGGGCTGTGGTGACGGCGAGGCCTTCATTGACGAGTAGCTCACGCAGCGAGGCGCGGCGCCCGGTCTCCCAGTAGGAGTAGTACCCGTCGAGTTCCTCGACGAGGCCGCGCATCTCGCTGCGGCTCGCCGGCGACGTGTAGCGGATGACGTGGGCGATTTCGTGCGCGAGCCAGAGCGGGAGCAGCTCGGGATCGAGGCCCAGCCCCTGCGTCTCGGGATTGGCAACGCCGGTGAAGTGCTCCAGGCAGACGAACGCGGTGCCGCGACCCGCGACGACGAGCTCGCCGGCGTTGGCGCCGCCGACCCCGACCATGAGGACGACGTCGAAGTCGATGTCATGCCCTAACAGTTCTTCACATCGTGCGATGGCCTGCTCCGCCAGGGAGACAACGTCCGTGCGCTCGAGCATGGCGCGCAGGTCGGAGCGATCGGCGTACGTCGTCATGCGGACGACGTCGAGAAAGTGCTCGCTCTCGGGATCGAAGACGTAGTTGTTCCAGTAGGCCGAGAGTCGCGCGCGGTGGGCCTCGAAGTACTGCTGGTAGGCGGCGACGCGATCAGCGCTGTTCAGGACGGCGAAGAAGTCCGGAATCAGGTTGATCAGCATGTCGCGTGGGTATCTCTGCGCGGGCGGCGGGCGGTCAGGAACGGGGCGCAATGTAGCTCCGCACGTGAGAGCGAACAAGCCGCGTTCTTCCGCGGGCGAGTGGGCCTGTGCCGAGCAAGCAAGTGACGGAAGCGCTGGCGATCGGGTCTTGGGGGCGCGCGGTGTCAGCGCGTGCCGAAGAGGCGATCGCCGGCGTCGCCGAGTCCGGGGAGGATGTACCCGTTCTCGTTCAGCTCGCGATCGAGCCCGGCGCAGAAGATCGGCACATCCGGATGCGACGCGTGGACACGGCGCACCCCCTCGGGTGCCGCGACGAGGCAGAGCAGGCGGATGCGCGTGGCGCCGACGTGCTTGAGCGATGCGATGGCAGAAGCGGCGCTGCCGCCGGTCGCGAGCATGGGGTCGAGCACGAAGAAGTCACGCTCGCCGGCGTCGGCGGGCACCTTGAAGTAGTAGTCGACCGGCTCGAGCGTGTCGTGATCGCGATAGAGCCCGATGTGGCCGACGCGGGCCGAAGGGACAAGTCGGAGGATGCCTTCGACCATGCCAAGGCCGGCGCGCAGGATCGGCACCAGGGTGAGCTTCTTGCCACTGACCTGCCATCCATGCGCACGTTCGAGTGGCGTTTCGACGACGCAGGGAGAGAGGGGAAGGTCGGCCGTGGCCTCATAGGCCATGAGCATCGCAATCTCGTCGACGAGTTCCTTGAACCCCTTGGTCGACGTGCCCCGGTCGCGCAGCATCGTGAGCTTGTGTTTGACCAGCGGATGCTGGACGATCGTCAGGCCGGGCAATGTGTTGGCGCCGACCGCTCCCTGTGGATGGGTGGTGTCCATGGTTGCGAAAGTACTATCTTCGCGCGGATCAGCAACCAAGGAGCGGGCGAGGTGGAAATCACCTTTGCAGGTGCCGCACGCGAAGTGACGGGGTCGTGTCACATCATCCACGTCGGCGGACGCACGCTAGCGCTCGACGCCGGGCTCTTTCAGGGTCGCCGCGCCGAGTCGAACGAGAAGAACCGGCAATTGCCGGTGGACCCCGACACGCTCGACGCCGTTGTCCTGTCGCACGCCCACATCGACCATGCGGGGCGGCTGCCGTTCCTGGTGGCGCAGGGATATCGCAAGAACATCTGGTGCACTCCCGCGACGCGAGACCTGAGTGCGCACATGCTCGCGGATGCGGCCCATATCCAGGAAAAGGATGCGGCCTACCTCGAACGGCGCGGCAAGGCGCACGCGGAACCGCTCTACACGATCCGGGATGCGTCGAAGACACTGGAGCAGATGATCGGGCTGCCGCTCCTGCGGCCCATGGAGATCCTTCCCGGGGTGCGCCTGACGTTTCACGAGGCGGGCCACATCCTGGGGAGTGCGTCGGTGGTGCTGGAGTGCGAGGAGGGGAGCCGGACGACGCGACTCGTCTTCTCCGGAGACGTCGGTCGCGCCGGGTTGCCGATCATTCGCGATCCGGCGCCGCCCGCTGGTGGTGCCGATGTCATGATCCTGGAGAGCACCTACGGGAACCGGGATCATCCCTCGGTGGATGACGCGAAGTCGAGTCTCGCGACCGTCGTGTCGGACACCGCCGCACGGGGAGGCAAGGTGCTGATCCCGGCGTTCGCGGTCGGGCGGACGCAGGAGATCCTCTACGAGCTGCACGAGCTCGCGCACGCGGGTCGGATCCCCGAGGTGCCGATCTTCATCGATTCACCGCTGGCCATCAGTGCCACCGCGGTCTTCGAGGAGCATCCGGACCTCTTCGACCGGAGCGAGGCGATGGTGCGACACACCGACGAGCTGTTCCGGTTCGACCTGGTGCGCTACACGCGCGAAGCGGCCGAATCCAAGCAGCTCAACGCGATGCGGGGCCCGATGATCGTCATCGCGGCATCCGGCATGGCTGAGTCCGGTCGTATCCTGCACCACCTGGCGCACGGCGCTCCCGACCCGCGCAACACGGTGCTGATCGTCGGTTTCCAGGGGGAGGGAACCCTGGGACGTCGCATCGTGGAGCGGCACCCGATGCTGAAGATCTTCGGTGAGGAGGTCCCACTGCGGGCGAATGTCGCGATCATCAACGGATACTCGGCACACGCTGATCGGACCGGGCTTCGCGCATGGGCGCATGCGGTCAGCGGGGATGACAGGCGCCGGACACAAGTGTTCCTGGTCCACGGGGAGCGCGAGGCCCAGGATACCTTTGGCGCGGTCCTTTCGGGCGACGGCTATCGGGTGACGATCCCGTCGCGGGGCGATCGCGTGACCGTGTAACGCAGGACGCGTGGCGAGGGCGCGGGTCGAGCGGGCATATTTCGACGGTGATGAAGATGCTGCGGCGCCTCGCCTCCCGGCTGTTGCTTTTGGTCGTCGTGGCCTGGCTGGCGAGTGTGGCGTGCGTCGTGTGGTGGGGGCGTCGCGACACGGCAGGCGCGGCCGATGCCATCGTCGTTCTGGGTGCGGCGCAGTACGCTGGCCGTCCCTCGCCGGTGCTGCGTTCGCGACTGGATCACGCCTACGACCTGTGGAAGGCGAAGGCGGCACCCCGCGTGATCCTCACCGGGGGGCGCGGCGATGGCGACACCACGAGTGAGGCGGAGGTGGGCCGTGCCTACCTGCGTCGTCGGGGCGTGCCGGACCGTGCGATGTTGCAGGAGACCACGGGACGAAGCACGGAGGAGTCGCTCGACGCGGTGGCAGCCCTCATGCGTGGGGAGCGCCTCACACGCGTCATCCTGGTGAGTGACCCGTTTCACATGTTTCGGCTTCAGGTGCTCAGCTGGCGACGTGGTCTCGAGGTGCAATGTTCCCCGACCCGGACGAGCCCGATCGGAAAGAATCGCACCGAGGCGGCATGGTACGTGCTCGGCGAATCCGTGAAGGTCATTGGCTCGCTTGTTCCCGAGGCGTGGCGACCGGGATGGGGCGAGGCATGATCCCGCGGTGTGTGCTGCTGGCCCTGCTCCTCGGGCCCGGGCTGGTGCGTGCCCAGGCGCCGACGCCCCCGGGGCCGGTGGTCTCGCTGCAGCCGGGCATGTTCACCGCTGACTTCCTGTCAGCGCCGGAAGGTGAGCCCTCGACGACGGGTTTCAGCCTGCGGGCCATCGCCACGATTCCCAGCCGGTCGCGATGGTGGACGCTCTACCTCGGGGGGAGCGTGACGCCCTACGGGACGAGTGGGGCGTCACGGCGGAACACGAACACTCCCACCCTGTTCGTCGGGAACGTCTTTCCCCTCGTGGGGACGGCGCACACCGGTGGGTGGCTGGCCCTCGATGCCCCCGTCGTGCTGACCTACACGTTTGGAGGAGGCGGCGATCGCAACACCAGCCTCTACGGCAAGGACGCGGCGGTCGAGGTCATTGCGACCGTGCCGATCGGCGCACGGCTGCTTTCGGGTTTTGGCGGATCGCTCGCCAGGCTCCGGGTCTACGGCGTCCTGCAGCAGGGGCTCACCCCCAACCGTGACCTCGAGGGACACCGCGAGCGCTTCAACCCGCTCGCCTTCTATGGCCTTTCGCTGCCGTTCGGCACGGGCCGCGACACTCCCTGAACCCTTCCACGTGACCGGATCTCCCGCGACCCACACCCTCGCCAACGGACTGCGCGTGACCATCGTCGAGGACCACACGGTCCCGGTCGTGGCGGTGAACCTGTGGTACCACGTTGGCAGTGCCAACGAGCGCGCGGGCCGCACCGGGTTCGCGCACCTCTTCGAGCACATGCTCTTCCAGGGGAGCGAACATGTCGCCGCCAATGAGCACTTCGAGCTGGTCCAGCGCGCCGGCGGGACACTGAACGGATCTACGTGGCTCGAACGGACCAACTATTTCGAAACCGTACCCGCCAACCAGCTCGCCCTGGTCCTCTGGCTCGAGGCGGACCGCATGGGTCGCCTCCTGCCCGGGCTCACGCAACAGACATTGGACACGCAGCGGGACGTGGTGAAGAACGAACGACGCTGGTCGGTGGACAACCAGCCGTATGGCACCTGGTGGGAGAAGCTCCCGGCCCTGGCCTTTCCTCCGGATCATCCGTTTCACCACTCGCTCATCGGATCCTTCGAGGACCTCGATGCGGCGTCGCTGGACGACGTCCGGGAGTTCTTTGCGACGTGGTACACGCCGGACAATGCAGTGCTCACCATCGTTGGGGATGTGGAGCCGGGCGAGACGCTGGCCACGGTGGAGCGGTATTTCGGGGCGTTCCCGCGGGGCGGCGCGCGGCCGACCCCCGGATCGTTCGACGTTCCCGACCGGTTCGGGGCATGGCGACGCGAGGTGGTGCCCGATGACGTGATGGTGCCGCGGTTGTTCCTGGCGTTTCGCGCACCACCGTTCGGAGCACCAGGCGCCGAAGTGGTGGCCATCGTTGCGGCGCTCCTCGGCAACGGGAAGGGGAGTCGCCTCCATGATCGGCTGGTCCGGGGACGCGAGGTGGCCACCAGTGTGGGAGCCTTCACCTTCGACCTCAGTCGCGGACGCGACCTGCTGGTGGTCGATGTGACCGCGCGACCGGAGGTCGCCGGATCGGCCATCGAAGCGCATGTGGCGGAAGAACTGGAACAGTTGCGGCACGACGGTGCACGCCGCGATGAAGTCGCCCGCGCCATCGCCCTCTCCACCACGGAGTTCGTCACGTCCATGCAGTCCGCCCAGTCGCGCGCCGATCGCCTGTCGCAGTTCCTGACCTACTGCGGGGATGCAGGTGCCCTGGATCGCTGGCTGGCCCGACTGTCGGCCGTGACTCCAGAGGAGGTGAACGCCTGGATGGCGGCGTTCTTCGGTGAGGACAACCGGGCCTCCCTGCTGTACGTCCCCCGCGGAGCCACCGGAGCAGCGACATGAGCGCTCCCCCACGTCCTGGCGCTGGTGCCCCGCGGCCCTATCACTTTCCCCGGACCACCACACACACGCTCCCGAACGGGCTCGAGGTGGTGGTCGCGCCCCTCCGTCGCCTCCCGGCGGCGACGGTGCTCCTCATGGTGCCGGCGGGTGGTGACGCTGACCCGGTGGCAGAGGCGGGACTGGCGGCGCTGACTGCCCCCGCTCTCCTCGAAGGAACGGCGTCCCGCGACGCCCGAGACCACGCGAGCGCCTTCGAACAGCTTGGAGGTGAGGCGTTCAGCGGGGTGGAATGGACCCACGCCGCGTGCGGCGTCACGGTGATGACGCCGCGGCTCGAGGCCGCGCTGAACCTCCTGGCCGAGACGATCCGGAGTCCGGCGCTGCCCGACGACGGGATCGCGCGACTGCGACATGAGCGGCACGCGCAGTTGCTCCAGCAACGCTCGGAGCCTCGCGGTCTCGCTGACGACCTGCTCCTCGCCTCGTGCTTTCCGCCGGCTCACCGCCTGGCCCTGCCACTCGCCGGCGACACGGCGAGCGTGGCACGCTGCACGCCGGAGTTGGTCCGGGCCTTCCACCGGACGCAATATGGCGCGCGTGGGAGCGTGCTGATTGTCACGGGCGAGGTCGACGCCGATGTCGTGGTCGCCCAGGCGCAGTCGGCGTTTGGCTCATGGGATTCTGGGGCGACCCTGCCGGCACACTCGTGGAGCGGCGGTTGGGTCCGACGGCGACTGCGCCTCCTGCACCGGCCGCAGGCGTCACAGAGCGAGCTCCGTGTGGGCCACGCCAGCGTCTCGCGGGCGCACCCGGATTTTCCGGCGCTGGCCGTCATGAATGCGATCCTCGGCGGGCTCTTCAACTCGCGGATCAACCTCAACCTTCGCGAGCGCCACGCCTGGACGTACGGTGCGTTCACCAGCTTCGACTGGCGCCGGGACGCGAGCGTGTTCGCCGCGTCGACGGCGGTGGCGAGCGATGTCACGGCTGCCGCGTTGCGCGAGATCCTCGACGAGATCGATCGCATCCGGGAGGGTCCGGTGACGTCGTCCGAGCTGAGTCTTGCCGTGGACTACCTGACGGGTGTCTTTCCCCTCCGGTTCGAGACGACGGCGGCGATCGCCGACGCGCTGGCCATGCGGATCGGGTTCGGACTCGACGCGACGTATTACGACGCCTATCGCGACCGCATCCGCGCCGTCGATGCGGCGGCGGTCCAGCGGGTCGCACAGGAACACCTGCACCCCGAGGCACTGCAGCTGGTGATCGTCGGTGATGCGGATGTGGTCGCGCCAACGCTCGCTGCCTTCACACCGGACGGCATCGAAACGGTGGAGGAGGAACGCTGACCATGTCTGCCCGCATCGAGGCGCGTCGCGCGTACTCCGGCCGCATCATCAATGTCGATCTGGATCGCGTCCGCTTTCCCGACGGCTCCGAGGGAGAGCTGGAGATGGTACGGCATCCCGGGGCATCGGCGGTCGTGCCATTCCTCACCGATCCCGATGGGCCGGATCCGCAGGTCCTGCTGATCCACCAGTATCGCTACGCCTCCGAACAGTTCATGTGGGAGATCCCCGCGGGGCGGCTCGATCCCGGCGAGAGCCCGGCCGAGTGCGCGCGCCGCGAAACGCGCGAGGAGACGGGATGGGACGCTTCGCGCGTCGAGCACCTGACCACGATATACACCACCCCCGGATTCACCGACGAACGCATTCACCTCTTCATGGCGACCGGGCTCACGCCGGGCGAGGCAGAACGGGAGCACGACGAGTTCATCGAGGTCGAGGCGATGACGATTTCGCGCTGCATGGCCATGATCCAGTCCGGAGAGATCACCGACGGCAAGACGATGATTGCACTCATGTACGCAGCCGGGTTCCGGGCGGGGAGCGCATAGGGCCTGGGTGTCCCGGAGTGTCCATTTTCTGGACCCGAGGGCGCCTCGGGTTGTCCCCATTTGAGGACGCGGATGAGCTCGGCAGGTGGGAGGCGGACCGGTGTAAATCGCCATCAGCAAACCATTTACGCCGATCCGGCGTACAAAGGGCAAGAAGGCACGGCGCCTGCTATTCACAGGTTCCCAGGGACGGCGTCTCATCCTGAAGTCAGTGGACTGACAGCCGCCCCAGCCCCAGGACCGGAGAGAATTCCATGACGAACGTCGCCCACAAGACCGCTGCCCTTTCGGTGGCCGGTGGCATGACGGTCAGGGAACAGCTGCGCCGCGAAGACGACGCGGGGGTCGTGACCGCGTTCCTCAACGGTGAGGAACGTGCGTTCAGCGAGCTCGTGGATCGCTACCAGACGCGCCTGCTCAACTTCATCTACCGCACGATCGGTGATCGGGAGCGTGCGGAAGACCTGGTGCAGGAGGTCTTCATCCGGGTGTACCGGCACCTCCACCGCTTCGACCGCTCGAAGAAGTTCTCGACCTGGATCTACACCATCGCGTCGAACCTCGCCAAGAACGAGCTGCGCAACCGCTCCCGGAACCCGCTGGTGTTGTTCCAGACCATCCGGAAGGCGTGGCAGGACGACGATCGTCCTCTCCAGTTCGAGGATCCGAATGGGCGCCCGGACGACCTGTTCAGGAAGCGCCACCTGCGTGAGCTGGTGGAGGCGTCGGTCGGTCGACTCCCGGAACATCACCGCGAGGTCTTTGTGCTGCGCGAGCTCGAGGGGAAGTCGTACGAGGAGATCGCCGAGATCACGGACTGCAACCTCGGTACGGTGAAATCGCGGCTGAACCGGGCCCGGAACGCCTTCGCATCGATCATCGGACCGGCGCTCGGTTGAGGGTCGGGTTGGTCGTCTGAGGGCGGGGATCTCCCCGCCCTCTTTCGTTTTTGCCTCCCCGACCGCTGATTCCTCCGGAACACCCGCCGCTCGCCGGGTTACGAGCTCGCGTGCCTGCCACGTGCCTTCCCTGATGGACTGCCGGACCTTCCGAAAGCACCACGTCGCCTTCATTGACGATACCCT
>WBZL01002046.1_pt1 | contig 20067 bp, 20 predicted proteins | sample 5204291 | NCBI WGS metagenome assembly WBZL01 (sample SAMN12344345, study PRJNA552823) | activated sludge metagenome | biome: Activated sludge suspended growth; feature: Nitrification reactor; material: Wastewater; isolation source: activated sludge from nitrification reactor of wastewater...
CATCCTTCATCCTAACATCACCCCATCGGGTGCTTCATCCTCTGCCCGCCGATCAAATGGAGGTGCAAATGGAACACGGTTTGCCCGCCATCCGCGCCGTGATTTGTGATCAGTCGGTAGCCCGTGGTATCGATGCGCTCTTGTTCTGCAAGGGACCGCGCAACCGTGACGAGATGCCCCATCAACGACTCATCCGCTTTCTCGAGCGCGGCAACCGACTCGATGTGACGGTTCGGCACGATCAGAATGTGCGTCGGCGCGACCGGGTTGATGTCGCGGAAAGCGGTGGTTTGCTCATCGCGGTACACGACGGTTCCGGGGATTTCACCTGAAATGATCTTACAGAAAAGACAGGCGCTATCGGTCATGAGAGTTTTCCTTTCCGGTTAAGGTTTTCTTCGCGCCCTAAGACTCTGTTTCTTAAGTACACGGATCCGACGGATGATACGGTCAAACGCGGATTTTTAAATGGTTTTCTCCGTGAAATCCGTGTGATCCGTGTCCAAAAAAGACTTAAGAAACACTCTCTAAGCAGGTATCGCATGGCGCCATGGCGACATTTCGCGGTTCAGCTTCGTCTTTTGTACGGTAGAAAACAATGGAATAATTCTACCCCAGACCTATGAAAAGCATTAGAAACTTCTTTGCGTCTCAGAGCGTCTTGTCAATTGGCGATATAATCCTCGCGCGAAGGAAAACTATGAACGAAACCATTCTCACACCCATTGTCTTTATCCTTGCCTTTAGCGGCATGGTCATCATCCACGAATTCGGGCACTACATCGTTGCGCGTTGGTGCAATATCGAAGTGGAAGAATTCGGGTTAGGCTTGCCCACCCCGGGCGCGATCACCCTCTTCACCTGGCGGGGAACGCGCTTCACGCTGAACTGGCTCCCACTCGGAGGCTTCGTCAGACCCAAAGGCGAGAACGACCCGAACGTGGCGGGCGGGCTGGCGGCCGCAACACCGTGGAAGCGCTTCGCCGTGCTCGTCGCCGGCCCGTTGATGAACCTGCTTACGGCTGTGCTCATCTACAGTTTTATTTTCTACCGCGTCGGCGCCCCCGATACCACCCGCGTGCTCGTGTCATCGGTGGTCGATGGAAGCCCAGCCCAGACGGCGGGGTTTCAATCCGGCGATATTTTCATCAGCGGGAACGGGCAACCCATCCGCAGTTACGACGAACTCCGCATGATCGTGGATGCGGGCCAAGACCAACCTGTGACCTTCCTCGTGAACCGCAACGGAGAGGAACTGGAGTTGATCGCCCAGCCGCAATTCGACAAGACGCAAAACCGCGTCATGATCGGAGTGGGGCTGGGTGTGCCCTTCGTTCGGTCTGATTCGCCCCTTGAAACTCTCAGCCTCGGCGCGAGGTACACCTACTTCAACATCCGTAATTTGATCTCGCTCCCCGCGCAAATGATTCGCGGCACCCTCACCCCGGAGCAAAGCCGCGTGATTGGATTGAAAGGCATCTACGACATCATCGGGCAAACCGTGAGTCACGATATGGAAGCGACAGCCAACACAAACGTTGGTAACGCCGCCCCAACCGATCCCGCCGACCAACCGGTACGCACACTTGAACTCATTGCCGGGCTTTCGATCAGCCTCGGCATCTTCAACCTGTTCCCGTTCCCCGCGCTGGATGGTGGACGCATCATCTTCCTCCTGCCAGAGTTGATCTTCCGACGCCGCGTGCCCCCCAACGTGGAAAACCTCGTGCACGGACTCGGCATGACCGTGCTCCTGTTGTTCATGATCTACGTCAACGTAATGGACTTTGTTAACCCGATCGGCATTGTGGTGCCATAACCAATGAACCCAAACCCGAATCCCTTCCAACTTGTGCTCGACGCCCTGCTCAACGAGAAAAAGGAATTTTCTCCCAAGTTCCTGCACCATTTTTCCGACATGGGCGCGCTTGAACTCAAAACCCTTGGCGACATTTGGTCGCGCGTCAGCGTCAAACGCAAATTAAACGTGCTTGAACAACTTGAAGCGCTTGCCGAAGAGAATACGCTCGTCTCATTCGACGATTTTGCAAAATCGATTCTCAACGATGCGGATGCTTCCGTGCGCGGGCGCGCTCTGCGCCTCCTGCGCGAATCGGACGATACCCGCCTGATCCCGCAGTACATCGACCTGCTCAAATCGGATGCGGACGCGCAAACACGCGCCGAAGCCGCCGCCAACCTCGGCATGTTCGTTGCCCTTGGCGAACTCGAAGAAATCCCTCCCGCGATCAAGCAACAAGTGGAAGATGAACTGCTCTCCGCCGCGAATGGAAATGACGATGGGCGGGTCCGCCGGCGCGCGCTCGAAGCGCTGGGATTTTCCTCCCGCCCCGAGGTGATGGCATTGATCGAGTCATCGTTCAAGCGCGAAGACCCCGCCTGGCAGACCTCCGCGCTGTTTGCGATGGGGCGCTCCGCCGACAACCGTTGGAACGAGGATGTGATCGCCTCGCTCGCCAACGTGAACCGCAATGTGCGCGAAAGCGCGGTCGAAGCGGCGGGCCAACTGGGCATCAAAGAAACCCTCCCGATTTTATTGAAGTTGGTCGAAGAGGAAGAAGACGACGATGTGACCGGCGCGATCATCTGGTCGCTTTCGCAGATCGGCGGCGAGGATGCGCGCGCCTTCATCGAAAACCTGCTCGACCAGACCGACGATGAAAATGAAGACCAGATCGAATTCCTCGAAGAGGCGCTCGAAAACCTCGCCTTCACCGATGAGTTGGACAAGTTCGACCTCTTCAACATTGAACCCGACCTGGAGTTCGATGGCGAAGAGGAGGATGAGGAAGAAGATTCCTAAGAAAGTGTTTCAAAGATTTTGATGGGTTTTCTCAGAATTCTCTGCGCGCTCTCCCGAAAGACATCGAGATGAGGTGTGGCAAAGAAAGAGCTGGGAAACAGTTTCTGAGGCTTCTGAACAATTTCCAAAAGTATATTGGGGCGATGTGTGGCAAAAAAGTTTGAAGATGTCTTTGCGAACATCACTACCGTAGAGAAATTTTTCCCGGCCACGGAGACGTTATAATCCCCGTGATCTTTTTACTCTATACCCATGTCGCTTTCCCTTCTTGCCTCCACATTTGCCAACAACCTCCTGCCGATCCTGCTCCTGAGCGGGGCTGGGTTTACCCTCGGTAAAATATTCCCCATCGACTCGCGCTCGCTTGGGCGGGTGATCTTCTATATTTTTGCGCCGATGCTCGTCTTTGAACTGCTTGTGCAAAACGAGATCGACATCACCGAAGCCGTGAAGGTGGTGTCTTTCACAGCCGTGTACATCTTCATCATGCTGGGAATCACGCTGGGGTTTAGCCTCGCCTTTAAACTCGACCGCCCGACCCTGGCGGCGGTGATGATCGCCACGGTCTTTGGCAACACGGGCAACTACGGGCTTCCGCTTGTATCGTTTGCGTTTGGCGGCGACGCGCTAAAATACGCCGGCCTATTCTTTGTGACCACGGCAATTTTGCACAACACCGGCGGCGTGTTGATCGCCTCGCTTGGGCACATGAACTTCAAGCAAGCCTTTCTTGGCATGTTCAAAGTGCCGGTGGTGTATAGCCTGGTGTTCGCTGTGCTGTTCCGGGCGTTGCATGTTGAAATACCCATGGCGCTCGCGCGCACCATCGAGCTTGCCGCGGGCGGGAGCATTCCGATGATGATCGTCCTGCTTGGCGTGGAACTCTCGCGCGTGCAGTGGACGGAGAAATTGCGCGGCGTGAGTTTGAGCGTTTCCCTGCGCCTATTGGCAGGACCCCTCGTCGGATTTTTTCTCAGCCTCCTCTTTGGGTTAAGCGGCGCGGCGCAACAGGCGGCGGTAATTCAATCGTCGATGCCGGCGGCGGTGAATACCACGATCCTTGCCACCGAATATAAACTCGATTCATCGCTGGTGACTGCCATTGTGTACCTCGGCACAGTGCTTAGCCCGCTAACGTTGACTCCGCTGATCGTGCTGTTGGGGAGATGACGGTGAAACTCGCGCGCCTCTCGATCTTCATGACACTGGCGTATGCGTTGGGGTGGGCGAGGCAGGTTCACTCGTCGGGGTTGAACGCGCCGGCGGGGCAGGCGGGCGTCGCGTTTGAGCGCGTCGAGGCGGTGTATCGGTTTGGGGAGCAAGTCGATTTCCTTGCCGCGATCCTTTCGCCCAGCCCGTTACAAAGCGCGTCGATCACGATCTTCGATCAGCGGTTGAACGTCCTTCGTTCGGAACCGCTGACGGTGAACCCGGATGGAACATCGCAATTCACCCTGGATGCGCGGCAAACCAACATTCGCCCGTTCACGCTGGTGTATTGGCGGTATGATCTTGTGCTTGGCGACGGCGCCGCGTTCCAAAGCGATTTTTATTCGTTTCGATACGACGATAATCGATTCAATTGGCAGGAGTTGGATGAGGGCGGGTTGCGCTTGCGCTGGGCGCGGGGCGATGATGCGTTTGCGCAAGACACGTTGAACGCCGCGCGCGCGGGGCTGGAGACCATCGGACAATATTTTCCCGTTGATCTTTCTCAGCCGGTCGATATTTTTATCTATGCTTCGCAAAGCGATATGCAATTCCCCGGCTATGATTCGTGGGTGGTGGGTGTGGCGGAGCCGTCGAGCAGCGCGGCGCTGGCGGTGATCGAGCCGGGCAATGAGCAAGCCGAACTGATGGGCTGGCGCATTCCGCATGAGTTGATGCATGTGATCATGTATCGTTACCTCGGCGAGGGATACGATCAGGCGCCCGCTTGGTTGCGCGAAGGGTTCGCGACTCTTGTGGAGGCAAACCCGACGCCCGAATACGATCGCGCGCTGTCGGATGCCGCCGCGCGCGGCGCGTTAATCCCGTTCGTGGATTTGTGCGCTTCTTTCCCCGTTCAATCTGATTCGGCGTTTTTGGCGTATGCCCAAGCCCGGTCGTTTACCGCCTTTCTGCGCGACACGTTCGGCGTTACCAAACTTGTCGACCTCGCCACTGCCTATGCCGATGGTTTGGCCTGCGACAGCGGCGTGGAGTTGGTGTACGGATTGACATTGACGCAACTGGAAGCCGACTGGCGGCGATCGGCGTTGGGGCAGGATGTCGTGGATACTGCCTTGCAAGCCACGTTTCCGTACCTGGTGTTGTTGTGCGTGATGCTGGTCATTCCGCTGGCGTTGGGGTTGCTTGCGATGCGGCAGAAGCCGGGGAAGTGATTTTTTGACCTGAGCTCCATAGACCATAGACCATAGACCATGCATTAGTTATCGGTGAACATGAGTCAATCGTCCATTGTGCATGGTCGTTGATCCTTCGATTTTACACAGGAGAAATTATCCAATGACAGATTTTGTCCGCGCACACATCTTCGTAAAAGGACGCGTGCAGGGCGTGGGCTTCCGCGCCCATGTGGAATATCACGCGCGCCAAATTGGAGGGCTAACAGGCTGGGTTCGTAACGTTGGCTACAACACAGTTGAAGCAATTGCAGATGGGGAGCGCGAAAACGTGGAACGCCTCATCGAGATGATGAAGCAAGGTCCCAGCATGTCGCGGGTGGATGAGTCAACGGTGGAATGGGATGAGTCCACTGGGGAGTTTCGGGAGTTTGGGGTGAGGAGGAGTGGGTGAAGGAAAACTCTTATTGTGGCGAGATGATCTTACCAGTTTCAACATCAAGAACGACGGAAATACAAGACCTGCTAAATGCCGTTAATTGCCCATCTTTCCATGCCACATCGGTATAAACATCATTTGTTGATGTAGGCAACTCCACCTGCCATTTTATTGAGCCATCTGGTTTGCAACGAAGAATATTTCTGAACGCTGTTGTGTAGTTCAACATTACAATTTTATGGTCGCTATTGGGAACTCTCAGAGTCGTTAAAATTTCAAATGTGGGTAATTTTTTCTTTGTCTTTGAACGAATCTTCTTTTCATATTCACTAGGATTCACTTTAGATCTGGTATATTTTTTTGAAGAAACTTTTTGATTGGGTTGGAGAAATTCCAAATCTTGAGATTCGGACCAAAAGACATCATCACTTACAGAGGCAAATAATACACGCAACTTGCATCTAGTAGTGAGTACGTTGCCTAAGTAACTGACATAAGTTACAGAGAATGTGAGTGTGTCGCGATCAAAATCGAACCACTCATGATAAATTTCAATGTCAGTTGCTCCTCTACTTTGTAAGAAGGACTTAATTTTTTGTTTAGCATCCTTTACGAAATAAAAATACAGAAATAGAAGTGCAGTAATTAAGAAAATGTTTACGTAAATAAATGCCGAATTGTCACTTTCCATTTTTCGTTGGCCTTTCTGTGTTTATGGGAGGAGTTTGAATTAATCCGTGTTTTCTTTTTTGTCGCTTATTTTACACAAACCCCAAGCCTCGTTCTTTCAACGACACCCACTTGCCCTGACCGATCACGAGGTGGTCTAGCACATCCACATCGAGCAGTTGCCTGCTTGCACAATGACGCAGTTACTCGTTTTCAAGCGCGGTTTCCAAAACATCTGTAACCCAACCGTTCAAGCTTTTATCCTCCAATTTTGCCTGAATGTAGGCTTTGCGATGTAATTCAGCGGGGAGGCGAAGGACGAACTTGCCCGAGAACGGTTTCTCAGGTGTTTCATTGCGTTTGGCGCAAAAGTCGAGATAATCATCCACCGAATCTCGAAATGCCTTTTGAACCTCGTCAACGCTTTCGCCTTCGAACGTAATCACATCACGGACATTGATCACTTCGCCGTGCAAAATGCCCGCATCATCGTCAATTTCAACTTTGCCGACATATCCTTTATATTCCATCATGGTTTTACTCCTGCCGTCTCAAGAAACCTGCGAACAGACTTGACGGCTCCTTTATTTGTCTCTTTCCTCGGGTGGGGGCGGTGAAACACAGCCCGAACTCCTTTCAACGCAACCCGCACTCGTGAGCCATTTCCTTCTGTAATCTCAGCGCCCAATGCGGTGAACAAGGATTCCACATCTCTCCACGCAATATTGGCTCGTTCCGGCTTTTCAAATATTGCTTCGAGAGTTTTGCGGTGTTTGTTGTCCACGAATATATAATATCATAAAGTGATACTATAATCAAGGGCTTATACAAACCCCAATCCTCTCTCTTTCAACGACACCCACTTGCCTTGACCGATCACGAGATGGTCTAGCACATCCACGTCGAGCAATTTGCCTGCTTGCACGATGGCGCGCGTCACAGCGACATCGTCGGGGCTGGGGGTGGGGTCTCCGCTGGGGTGATTGTGGATGATGACGATGCAGGAGGCGTTCTTGCGGATCGCTTCCTTGAAGATCTCGCCGACTCGCACTTGCGATGAGTTGACCGATCCTTTGTACACCTCGACCGTTTCCAACACCCGATTCCTCCTGTCGAGCAGCATCACGCGCAGATGCTCCTGTTCCAACGCGGACATTTCGTACGAGACCAGCGCGGCGGCATCGGCAGGGGAGTTGATGGCGATTCTTTCTTCGGGGGATTCGAGCGTCAGCCTTCGACCGAGTTCGATCGCCGCTTTGATCTGCGCGGCTTTGGCGTCGCCGAGTCCGTGCTGCTTTTTGAGGTCGGCGAACGGCGCTCGGTGGAGTCCCGTCAGTCCCCCGAATTTTTTGAGCAGGCGTTGACCAACCTCCACCGCGTTCTCTCCCTTCACGCCCACGCGCAGGAGGATGGCAATCAATTCGGCATTGGTGAGGGCTTGCGCTCCCAGCGTGGATAATCTCTCTCGTGGGCGGTCAGCCTCACTCAAGTCCATGATGCGGTAGATGGGTTTGGAGTTTGTCTCAGCCATGGAAATATCCCTTTTGGTTTATTTATTTAGCCACAGAGCTCACTGAGACCATTGAGAAAAACTCAGGATCTCTGCGCGCTCTGTGGCAAATCATTCTCATTGATCAAGCCATCGTCTGTCCCTATTTTACAGCGAAACGTTGCTTGACATCACCCAACCCGTACAGTAGAATACCGAACGCAATTTCCTTTGGGCCTGTAGCGCAGTTGGGAGCGCGCATCAATCGCACTGATGAGGCCAGGGGTTCGAATCCCCTCAGGTCCACCACCGATTTACGATTGCCGATTTTGGATTGACGATTGAAACCCACGATCCAAATCGTAAATCTGAAATCGAAAATCCGAAATCGAAATGGGGCCCATAGCGCAGTTGGGAGCGCGTCTCAATGGCATTGAGAAGGTCGAGGGTTCGAATCCCTCTGGGTCCACAATTTAGTATGTCAAACTTAAGTTTGACGTACAACAAAAGTTATGGCAGGAGCAGTAGGTCATCCCGTCAGCGAGAAGGGAAGGCAAGGTGGAAGCCCTTCAAACGGTATCGAACGGGAATACCAAGAGACCGAACTCGCCTGTCGCCCTGAGCGGAGGGCTTTAGCCCAAAGTCGAAGGGGACTTCGCTGGTGAATCGAGTAGTCAGCGACGGTTTCAACCGTTATCTTGATTAAAGTGGTTGATTAGAGACTAGTTGACTAGAGACTAGGAGACTAATTGACAAACTGGGTGGTACCGCGGAGTGAACTCTTCGTCCCTGATGTGGATGAGGAGTTTTTTGTTTTGTACTGGACGATGGACGATAGACCATCCTGTATCATCTAGCGTCGATGGTCTATGGTCAGATCTGAAAGGAGGCACATATGAGCGATGGAATCAATTTCATTTTCTGGAAGCAGGGACCTCTCCTTCCTCGCCTCCTCATGCGCAAAGAAACGAAAAACCAAAACCCATCGACAATCTCAGGGCAACGCTTGGAACTTGAAACCTGGAATCTGAAACTCATAATGAGGTAAGAATGGCTACTAAGAAGAAGAAAACAACTACTAAAAAGAACAACGCGCCAAAGGTGAAAAAGACTTTGAAATCGAAAGCATCGCCAGCGAAGAAGAAAGTTGTCGCGGTGAAGAAGAAGGTGACGAAGCCTGTATCGATGGCTAGAAAGTCCGCGCCTGTGAGAAATAAGACGACTAAAGTCGTCACTACGGCGAATAAGGATATGTCTTTCGACCCGCAAGCCTTTGAGCCGAAGTGGCAGGCAAAGTGGGAAGCGGATAAGTTGTATCGCGCGGTGATTGATAACAGCAAACCGAAACATTACGCGCTGACGATGTTACCGTATCCCAGCGGCGACTTGCACATCGGTCACTGGTACGCGATGACTCCGTCCGATGCGCGGGCGCGGTTCAAGCGGATGCAGGGATACAACGTCATGTTCCCGATGGGGTTCGACGCGTTCGGTCTGCCAGCGGAGGGCGCGGCGATCAAGCACAATATCCATCCGAAAAAATGGACATATCAAAACATCGAGCGGATGCGTAAACAGATGCGCACGATGGGTGCGATGTTCGATTGGGAGCGCGAGGCGGTCTCGTCTGACCCCGAATATTACCGATGGACGCAGTGGTTCTTTATCCAGTTGTACAAACACGGATTGGCGTATCGCAAAAAGCAAGCCGTGGATTGGTGCCCGAAGGACAACACGACTCTGGCGCGCGAACAAGTCAAAGGCGAGGATCGAGTCTGTGACCGTTGCGGAACGCCTGTGATCAAGAAAGAGTTGGAGCAGTGGTTCTTCAAAGCGACAAAATATGCGGATGAATTACTGCACTTCGATGGCATTGATTGGCCCGAGTTCATCAAAACTTCGCAGACGAATTGGATCGGTCGGTCGGAGGGGGCGTCGGTGACGTTCAAAACTGAAACGGGCGATCCCATTGAAATATTTACAACACGTCCCGACACATTGTGGGGCGCGACGTTCATGGTGATGTCGCCTGAGCATCCGCTGGTGGATAAAGTCACCACGGCGGAGAACGCGGAAGCCGTCCACGTGTATAAGGCTGAAGCGGAGAAGCAGACCGACATCCAGCGCGAAGCGAAAGATAAAGAGAAGACGGGCGTCTTCACGGGCGGCTATGCCATCAATCCAGTGAATGAGGAGCGCGTCCCCATCTGGGTTGCGGATTATGTGTTGATGTCGTACGGCACGGGCGCGATCATGGCTGTGCCTGCGCACGACGAACGCGACTTTGAATTTGCGCGCAAGTTCGGGTTGAAAGTGATTCCCGTTATCCAGGCAGAAGGCATGGAGTTAAACGGCGAGACGATGATCGAAGCGTATCCGCATGATGGCGTGATGATCAATTCGGGTCCGTTCAATGGCACGCGCGCCACGAACGATAAAGGCATGAAGAATCCCGCGATCAAAGCGGTGATTGAATATTTGGAGCAAAAAGGGATTGGCAAGCGCGATGTGAATTATCGCTATCGCGATTGGTTGATCTCGCGCCAACGTTTTTGGGGCGCGCCGATCCCAATGGTGTATTGCGAAACGCACGGATGGAACCCCGTGCCTGATGATCAACTGCCCGTGCTGTTGCCCGATGATATTGACGAATGGAAGCCGACGGGCGAGTCGCCGTTGAAGTTTCATCCGACGTGGAAGGACGCGACTTGCCCTGTGTGCGGCGAGCCTGCCACGCGCGAAACGGATACGATGGATACGTTCATGTGTTCATCGTGGTATCACTTGCGTTATCTGAGTCCGCGCGATAACGACGCGCCGTTCGACGATGCCGAATACAACTATTGGATGCCCGTTGACACATACACGGGCGGAAGCGAACATGCCAACATGCACTTGCTGTACTTCCGCTTTTTTCACAAGGCGTTGCGCGACATGGGCATCACCGAGGGCAGCGAACCCGTGATGCAGTTGCGCAATCAGGGCATGGTGTTGGCGGAAGATAACAGCAAGATGTCGAAGAGCAAAGGCAATGTCGTTGCGCCCGATGTGTTGGTGAAAAAATATGGAGCCGATACCGTCCGCGCGTATTTGATGTTCTTCGCGCGCTGGCAACAAGGCGCGCCCTGGGACTCAAACGGCATCGAAGGGACTGCAAGATGGATGCGCCGCGTGTGGACACTGTTCACGGATCCTTCCACGCCTCCAACTGCCTCTGCCGACGTGAAAAAGAATCTACGCCGACGCGTCCACCAGACCCTGAAGCGCGTCACGCACGACTTCGAGAACTTCGAGTTCAATACGATCATCTCCTCGCTGATGGAGTTGCTGAACGAAATGTACAAAGCTCGCGAGGCTGGCGCGGTCGGTACACCCGAATGGGATGAGGCGACTGAAATCTACGTGAAGATGATGGCTCCCGTCGCGCCGCATATCGCCGAAGAATTGTGGACGAATCAATTAAGTAAGCCGTACTCGATCCATCAGCAGAAGTGGCCCCAAGTGGACGAATCCGCCGCAAGGGAAGACTCGATCGAGATTCCCGTGCAGGTCAACGGCAAAGTGCGCGACCGAATCGTCGTCGCTGTGGACGCGAGCGAAGAGGAAATCCGCAAAGCCGCACTGGCGAGTGAGATCGTCCAGAAATATCTGGAAGGCAGGGAGCCGCGCAAGGTCATTGTGGCGCATGGGAAGTTGGTGAGTGTGGTGGTGTAATAGTAGAGGGTAGAGAGTAGATGAATAGTCCCTGAAGGTTTTGAGACCTTCGGGGATTATTTATGAACAGGGGAACTTGCGTTTACTTTGATCGCTTCATGGAGGGGAATTACGGATACAATACGCCTTATCCAATAAGCCATGACGGAAGATAACCTGCTTCGACAAGCGATAGCGGCGGCGCGCGCTGGACGTGAATTGGGCGCGCGGGATATGTTCCTGCAAGTCATCGAGGCAGAGCCTCGGAACGAATTGGCATGGATGTGGTTGATCGATCTGTTGGACGATCTGGATGACCGCATCTATGCTTGCGAACAAGTTTTGGCGATCAATGCGGGGAACTTAAACGCCAGACACTTGCTCATCAGGTTGCAGGCTGAACGGCAACAGCAAGTAGAGGAGCAACGAATCCAAGCCGGTGAACAGGCGCGCCATATACAAGAGTTGATTAAAGAGCGAAAACTTGAATCGGCATTGGAACTTGCTCGCAGTCTGGCTCAAAGGAATATCAACCATGCCGATGTCTGGCGCTCCCTGGCGCAGTTATCTCCCGATGCCGATGAAAAAATCCGCTCGCTTGAAAAATTGTTGGCGTTGACGCCGGAGGATATCCAGGTGAAACGCGACCTTCAGCGGCTCAAGCATTTTCAGCAAAATCCGATGGAACTGGCTGAGATGTATGAAGAGCAGGGGAATTTTGAACAAGCGATCTCGGTCTATGGGCAGGTTGCGGCAAATACAAAATCAAAGCGGCAATGGAATATGATCTATTGGCGCATCGTCAAATTGGAAAACCTGCTTCAGGAAAATATCGCTCGTATCCCGCCCGGTATCTCGGTTGCCCGCCTGACCGGCGGACCCGCGCTTTTATACCTGCTTTTGATGTTGATCCAGACGGGGATCAACCCATTTGCCCACCCCGAGCCGTTTTTATGGTTTGGATTTTTATTGGTTTTGTTCGGGAGCTTCATGATCGCGCTGGCATCCGTGCGCTCTCGTCATCGCCTATGGTATCTCCTCTTCAAGGATGTCGGCGCGGGCGGCGCTCCAGCCGCCCGCGCGCTGGTTGCTTCGGCAGGCTGGTGTTTCGTCCTGCTTCCGCATGTGATGTTGGTCCTCATGGCGTATCAGCGCCTGGTAAACTCCATCCTTTGGGGATCTCCATAAAACAGTATGCTTCCACTCAATGACACTGAGCCGAACCGTTACAGCCTGTTTCCGATCATGACCGTTTTCCTGATCGCGGTCAACTCGATCGTTCTTGTCTGGGAACTCACTCTGCCTGCTGAAACTCTGAATGCGGTATTCTGGCTTTTTGGCTCCACGCCGTCGCTAATGTGGTCCAGAGAGGGCGCTGGAATGATCTCGAGCATTACCTCGGTGTTCTTGCACGGCGGCATGTTTCACCTGGTCAGTAATATGCTCTTCCTGTGGGTGTTTGGTCGACGGGTGGAAGATGCCTGCGGACCGGTCCGCTTCCTGCTGTATTATCTGGTGGCTGGAACCTCCGCCGATTTCATTACCGCGCTCGTTCAACCTCATGAGGCAATTCCCGGCATTGGCGCAAGCGGAGCGATCTTCGGCGTGATGGGCGCTTACTTATTATTGTTCCCCGAGGGGCGTATTCGCGCATTATGGATTATTTATATTATTCCCACGTGGCCTAAAATACGCGCCTTCTGGTTTGTGCTGTATTACCTTGTGATACAAATTCCCCCCGCGCTCGATAGCTTTATGAATGGCGTTCACTACGGCATCGGGTATTGGGCGCATCTTGGCGGATTTGTCGCCTGTATTTTCATCTTCTTGTTTCTGAAACCTGAGGCTTTTGCGCGCTACATGAGTAATGTGGCAGTATGACGAAAACCAGGAGCCGGGAAACCTGCAACAGGGATGCGACTCGGGCTTCTTGCAACGTCTTTCTTCGTCGTCAAGGAGATCAAAATCCTGTCATGAATCGCGCGGCGTCCTGAATCCAGTGAAACGCAATAGCAGACTCGAGTCCGCGGCGGCGCGCCAGAATTAGCGGCGGAAGTCCCCAGAGGAGAGCCAGCGCGGCGCCCATTCCCAAGGCGGTCAGAGGCGACTGGATGAACAAATCGTCAAAATGTGAGTACGTATGCGTGAGCATTGCCAGCAAGCCCGCCAACCAGATCGCCTGTTGCGGGAGTGAACGTTGCAATATCAACCAGAGCAACCCCCAGAGGGCGAAGCGATAGATTACCTCCTCAACAATGCCCGGTTGAAGAGCGTCCAGAAGCGCGGGCATGGGTTTTTGCCATTGCGCCGACTGTCCCTGGGTCATCTGCAAGGCAAAGACGTTCAAAAGAGCCAGCGGCAGACCCATGGCTAACCCCAGCAGGATGCCTCGACTCGTTTCCCGCCAGTTGCCATTGGCGGCATGGAGTTGCACCGGTCCACCCTGACGCATGATCGCGAGCCCGCCCAGGGTGGCGAGGAACGTAAAACTCCCGCGAATCCATGCCTGCCCGATTTTGTCGCGAACGATTCCAAAGAAGGGATAAGGCGAAAAGAGAGAGGCGAACAGCATCCCCATACCGATCACCGCGCCCAAGATCAATGCGATGATCCAATCGCCACGCCGCAGGTTGCGATGGCTCTTCATAAGAACGAGGAATGCGCCCGCCACAGTGAGCGTATCGAAAACTTCAAATGTGCGCGGCGCTGGAATCGAGGAAGCCAGCCAGGCACGCGTGAGAAATATCGTTATGATCGCGGTAATAACGAGCGTTGCGCTGAGCCTGTCGAAGCGGAAGAGGGTTGAGTATTTGTTCTTCATCGTTTCCCCTCCGTCGCCTCGTCGATATTTTTCAAGTAGCGGTCGAAAAATTCAAGACACGCCAAATTTACCCTCCGCAGGTAGCCTTCACGATCATGATTAGCCTGCCCGCCTTCGAACAGCCTTGTCAATAGCGGACTGGCGAGCGAGAGGTCGGTCAGGGAAAAATGACCCGCGCCGGATAAATACAGGTTATGGATATTCTCCGGGGGACTGGAGAGGTATTCGTAGTTTCTGGCATATTGCGACCATTCCGAGAGATGGTTCCAGGAACTATCTGAATAGATGTTCAACGTCGGCGCGAGATAGGGTTGGTCGCTCCATACGAATTCGTTATTGTCAACGCCGACGATGTCGTAGAGGAACGGGGATTCCAGCGCAATGACCGCATCCACATCGTTCCGCTGTCGCGGGATGGCTAGCATCGCAGAACCGCCGAGCGAGTGACCGATGACGCCGATTTTTCCCGTATCAACCAATGCGGAAACGCCCGCATCCTTGTCCGCCGCGTTTGCCACGATTGTGTCAATCACAAAGTTGATATCCTCTGTGCGGGTTTTCATCCATTCCCCGTACAAGCGAAGGCTCTGCTCCTTATCCTTTTTTGCGTTTTCCCGCTGAATGTCTTTGAAATAGTCTCCGTTGATCAAGGTGGTACGACCCGCTTCATCCTTTGTCCAGAGCGTATGATACGGATGTCCGATGGAGGCAACAACATAGCCGTGACTTGCCAGTTCAAGATAGAGGGATTCGTTGCTATTTTCCGTGCCAAGCCCTCCGTGTGAAAATACGACAAGGGGAAATTTTTCGCCGTCCCTGGCATTTTCTGGAAACCAGAAGACGACATTGACCTTTCTGTGTTCGCCGTTATCGTTGAATCCTTCGATTCGATTTGGGTCAATGTAGGTGTGGCGGACTGTGGTTACTTCGTATTTCCCACTGGGGGCGATCGGTCGGTATGGCGGGAATAACGCCACAACACTCAAGACAATTATTGAGAGTATTCCAATTCCGATTCGTGCCGCAATTTTCCTGCGGCGTTCGGCGGCGGATTGTTGACGATTCAGATGGTTCATATCTCCTCACGCTTTCTCGATGAAGTCGGAGATTTTGTGACCGCTTTCGACGAGTTCCTTCAATCGTTGGATAAAGCGCGCGGCGGGAGCGCCATCCACGATGTCGTGATCGAGGCTGATCGTCACGCATAGATATTCGCGGTTCTCCAGTTGCCCGTTGAGGAGCATCGGTTTCTTCGCGATGCCCCCCAGCGTGACCTGAAGCGTATGAATGGGAACGGGAATGCCCCAGCCGCCACCATCCCCAAACATGCCCACAGAGGTCAGGGAGACTGTGCCGTTCATTTCCTTCAACCAATGTGGGTTCTTGAACAGCGCTCCCAAAAACAGGCGGCGGATGAACGCGGGCAGGAGGACGAACCAGCCGATGAAACTCGCTTCCCGCCCGTTTTCGTGTTCAGCCTGAAAGGCGCGCAACTCCTCATGAATCTCGCGCAGGGTTTTCCTGTTGACCGCCCGAAGAATATGCGGGCGGATGATCTTGCGGCCGTCTACTTCCACTTCGAACATGGTGTTGACATCCACATCGTGAAACAGGACGAGTTTCTCCCGCCATGTGCGATAGGCTTGCATGTGCTTGTTCGCATCCACCGCCTGCCCAAGACAGGAAATGATAAAGGCAGTAAACGAAAGCGCTTCGCCGGTCTTCGCCTTATGATCGCGAATCAACCGACGCGCGTCGGTCACATCCATCTCCACCAAGCCGTGGATGAGATGTTTCTGTTTAGCCAGCCGCCCGCCGTCCACCATCAGGCGGCGGATCTTTGGAAAGGGGATAACCTGATACGGCTCAATCTTCATTGTTTATGCTCCCAAATATTGCCCGACGATCTTCACAGCGTTGCCGATGCCATCCTCGGCGCGGATCGCTTGTCCGATTGAACATGCCCGCTCCCTCATGCTCTTGTCTATGACTGCAATGTGAATCGCGTTCGCCAGCGCGTCGGCTGTCAATTGTGAAGCGCGGATGGGCTCGGGTCCCGCGCCCAGCGACCTGACTCTGTTTCCCCAAAATGGTTGGTCCACCGTGAACGGAACAATGACCGATGGCATCCCCGCCCGCAAACCCTCCGCGGTTGTGCCAGCCCCGCCATGATGTACAACCGCCGCCATGCGCGGAAAGAGCCAGCCATGCGGCGCAGAATCCAGCGCGAAGTTATTTTTCGGAACATTCATCGCGCTCATGCCGCCCCAGCCAGTGGCGATCACTCCGCGTTGACTTGTTTTCGCCAAGGCATCGAGTACGATCTTTGTGAAGCGTTCAGGGTCGCGTCCCGACATGCTCCCAAAGCCGATATAAACGGGCGTTTCACCTTGATCTAGAAACTTTTTCAATTCAATTGGCGGATGCCATTCGTTTGCATCCTTCTGAAACCAATACCCGACGATATGCGCGTGATCCCCCCAATCGCGCGGATGTGGAATCACCGTCGGGCTATAGGCGCCCAACAAAGGCGCGGAGGTCAACGCGCGATGGAAGTCTGCGCCATGCAGCGGCTTCAATCCATGCCGTTTCCGAAATTCATTTACAAATGGGCGATACCATTGCCAGAGCGCTTCCAACATGACCAAGCCCGAAAGACGATTGAACAACCTGCCAAGATTCTTTTGAATGGGAAACCCCGCGCCCGCAAAATCGCCAGTCGGCAGGGTTGGCGTCGGCTCGATGAGCATCAGCGGAATGCCCAGAATCTCGGCGATTGTTTTACCAAACGGCGCGAACACCGCCAGCGTGATGAACGCCTCCGCCTCGCGGCTGGCTGTGAGCGCGTCTTCCGCCATTTGGGTTGCGATCGGTCTCAACATGTTTCGCATTGCGACGATGGCACGAATCGGGTTCGCGCCGCTTCGTTCCATGAAGTTTTGCCCGGTCTCGCCCGCCATAATTTTTTGCGTATCGCCGCGCAATGGATAAAATGCCAAGCCATATTCGGCGCTCAGTTTCGCAAAGTTTTGCGGAGCCGCCACGAGCACATCGTAGCCGTCGTTTCGCAAGCCCTTTCCGAATCGAACGCAGGGCTGGATATCGCCTTGCGACCCCGCGCCAAAGATGACGACGCGCATGGCTGGATGATTCCTCCTCAAAGTTGACTCAAGGCGTCAGGCGGCGAATCAGGTCTCCCGTCGGTTTGATGCGCCCGTCGTCAGCCTTGATCGCCTCCGAATCATTTTCGATCCTGCTTGCGCATGTTCATGGCGGCGAACACGAACCATCCGATGAAAACGCCTGCCAGCGCTCCGCCCAAAATCGCAAGCGCATCGTTCTCGCTGATGGGGATGAAAGATGCGCCAAACAGCGCCCCGACAATCAATCCCAAAACAACGTAGAGACCAAAGGTGTTGTTCATTTTTACTCCTTCAGGACTTACGCAAAACTTTGTTGCGTAGGGCGCGTTCTCTAACGCGCCCGTTGGCGTTAGAGAACGCCAATTATGCGTAAGCGCTGTCCTTGATGTTTCTGAGCAATAACGCCACCATGACCATGTTGGCGATGGCGATGATCGGAAACACTGTCACTTCCACCATGCTGATGGACACGCCAACGCGCAACATGTTGAGGCTCATCACACTGACCGCGACGCCCATCGTCAGGAATTTCATCAAACCGATAGACGCCAGCAGGTAGCCCCACGCGCGGCGGCGCAGAAGCAGGATGCCCGACATCACACAGAGCGGGACGATGAGTCCCAAGTCCATCGCCTGGATGAACATGCTGGTTGTGTTTTCCAGCGCAGGGATGGCGTTCGGCGCAAAGGTTGCGGCGATGCGCCCCAGCCACGCCAGCGAGAGAAACGCGGCGGCAAAGAAAAGCAGTCCGGCGATCGAGCCGCGCGGCAGTGTTTCGGAGAAGTGAGAGGGTAGCGCCTTGAGGTCAAACGACATCATGCTCAGAATAAAAGCGAACAGGCTTAGGCTGGATAGCGCCACATAGATCAGAAAGAATTTGTTATATGCCGCGCCGAAGCACATGGTGATGTAGGTATAGAGGATGAAGCCGAGCGTGCCGGTCATGAGCAGGCGTCCGCGCAGGGAGCCGCGCAAGGTCAGCCAAAAAGAGATGGCAAGCAGGGGCAAACCAAGCGCCAGCGTCACCAGGTCGTTGGCTTGCATCTGCGCGGCGGAACTGACGGTATCCCAGTAGTAGAGTCCGCGCGCGTTGATGGTCACCGCCTCGCCGCGAAAGTTGGTGATGGCAAAGGGTTGTCCCTCGCCCGGTAATAAACCAGCCAGCGTAGCGAGGAGCGTCAGCAGAATGATCGCGGGGACGAGCCATTTAAGTGGGGAGTTGGTGTTCATGCGCTTTTTCCTTCGCTCAGGCGTTGCGCTGGCGCGTTACTTTGCAAACGGGATTTTTGTCGCATCATGAAAATCCCATAGGCTGTGAAGATGATCGTCAGGCCGACGACAAGGGAGGATTGCCAGAAGGGAGGCATCACAAAGCCAGGCTTCTGAAGGAAGAAAATAAAATCGGTGAGGAAGTGCGAGAGGATCAAAAGCCAGAGAGCGTCTTTCTTAAGCGCCAGCGCGGCGTAGGCAAAGCCGATGGCGGTCGCATACCCGATTTGCATCGCGCTCTCCAACATATTTTTTCCCGTCAGGGCGTTCATGGCATGGGTCAACCCAAAGAGCAATGCGGTGACGATCGCGGCTCTCCAATGACCGAGAGGTTTTATGGCTTGCAACATCAACCCGCGAAAGACGGTTTCCTCGGCGAATGCCACAGCCAACGCAACGGCAAACACTGCGGATACTTGGGCAAAACTTTCGATCTGCGCGCCTGGGATCAAATTGAGGATTGCGGGAATGAGAGGAATGAGGAAATAGAGCAGGTCGCTTCGCCGTCGCAGAGGCGTGAAGCCGACGGACTCCCACCACTTTAATCGGGTCAGCAAAATTATGACGATGAGCGTCAGCCCAAGGTTGGCAAGACCGTAGAGCGTCATGTTGGCGAGACCGAAGAAGTAGGCAAATGTCCCCGCAAGAAGGTAAACCACCACGACCATAGCCTCCATGATGGCGACAAACCGATAGGGATGACGTTCGATGAATGGGGCGGGTTTCATGGGAGACTCCTTGATGAGACGATAGTGCCTATCTCGTTAGAGGTGGTTTTGAGCCAACCTTCTGGACAACGAATCCGCTCTCTCTATTTGTAGGTTTCAGGGAGGATGGTCTCCACCATCAGGCGGTGGAACAGATCGGCTTCCTCCCAGATCATGCCGTGTCCGGAGTTTTCAAAAAAGATCAATTCTTTTTTTGGCGCTTCGAGCAAGTTGAAATACTCTTCTGGAATGCTCGATGGATTGTTCATGTCGTGCCGCCCAAGCACGATGTAGACGGGCAGATCAAGACGGGCGGCGTCCACACGGAAATCCAACTCCTGCAATTGCGGATAGACTACATTGAAGGTGTTCATCAGCCCAAGCAGGTAATAAACCCGGTCCAGCCAGCCGTATTCGGGTTGTTTGAGCATCAATTGAATGGCGTCACCTTCGCGGCGATAGGTTTCGTCTTTGATGTTCGGCACTTCAAAGAGTTGGTATTCGCGTCCGAACAGCGTGGCATATGGCTTGATGGGGCTCTTGCCGAAGTACGGTGGCGGCCCCTGCTTTTCAAGGGTTTGCGCAAAGTCCGTGTCGCCGGTTTCTCCCTGTCCCTCGACGGCTTCGGCGCGGGGCCGAGCCAGAGTCTCTCCGACCCGATCGGGCAG
>WBZL01002047.1_pt1 | contig 20051 bp, 15 predicted proteins | sample 5204291 | NCBI WGS metagenome assembly WBZL01 (sample SAMN12344345, study PRJNA552823) | activated sludge metagenome | biome: Activated sludge suspended growth; feature: Nitrification reactor; material: Wastewater; isolation source: activated sludge from nitrification reactor of wastewater...
GCCAGTAACCGTGACTGCTTCGGCAGGACCGGCTCGACATCGACGCGGACCCCCTCGATACGTCCGAGAAGCGCCCGATGCCCAGGAGAAATCGCCAGTACGGCCGGCCATTGTCTTCCCCAGGCGCGCCACAGCAGGATCGCACCGGCGCTGTCCAGGCGGGTGATCGAGCGCAGATCCCAGCCTGGGTGTCTTGCTGCCAGATCGCAAAGACAGCGTTCAAACGCAGAAATCGGCTGAGGCAGGGTCGCCAGGGTCCAGTCACCGGACAGTACGAGCCGCTCCTGGTCGGCATGCTTGACGGACTCGATCGCGGCCACCGCCATGGCCACTCAGAATTTCTTCACAGCACCAGCGGTACTGCAATCTGGCCAGGCACCGTCGACCGGATTCGCAGCTTGATGCCAATGCGGCGCCAGAGCAGCGCTTCCTCGGCCAGTGCTGCGGCCATCATCGGATTGGTCTCCTGCCAGCCGACGGGCAGGTCGAGCTGGAAACCGACCGGATCTTCGAGAACCGACAATTCGGAGAATGGATGAGCGTCGCGCGCACGATGCAGAAGCACGGCCAGGCGAAGACAGAACACCAAGCGCCAGTTCGGATCGCCGATCGGCATGGCAGCCAGTTTCTGGAGTTTGCCGCGCTGGCCGAGCACCAGCAGGGCCAGGCGCGCCTGATCGCGCTTCGAGAAACCCGGCATGTCGGCATGACCCAGGATGTAGGCGCCATGCTTGTGGAACTCGGTATGCGCCACCGAGACGCCAATCTCATGCAGGGAGATTGCCCAGCGCAGAAAGTGGACATTGTTCTCGTGCTCCGGCGAATCGAGCTTGATCAGCTGTCCAAGAAGCGCCAGGGCGGTTTGCTCGACGCGACGGACCTGTGCCGCGTCGACCTGGTAGCGGCGCCGGAAATTGAGGACCGTTTCGTCGCGCGTGTCATGATGCTCGAAGCGCCCAAGCAGATCGTAGAGAACGCCCAGCGGTAGCGCGCCATCGGAATAGGTCATGTGTTCGATGGCCAGTTCCGAGAATACTGCGGACATGATTGCGATGGCACCGGGAAGAATCATCATGCGGTCACTGCGCATGCCCTGCAAACCCAGTGCTTCCGCGGAACCAGCCCGAATCAGCAATTGACGCAGCCTGGCCAGCCCCTCCCGACTGATGCCGCTGATCCCTTCGGGATTGAGATCGTTCATTTCCAGGATGTCGGCGAGTTCCTGGGCTGACCCTGAAGAACCGACGGCTTCCAGCCAACCGAAGCGCTGGTAGTCGGCAGCGATCGCTTCGACCTCGCGGGCCGCCGCAACTTCGGCCGAGTAGAAGCGCTTCTTGTCCACTTTGCCTTCCGGAAAGAAACGCTGCCGATAGCTGATGCCGCCCATGAACAAGGACTCCATCAGCAACGGTTCGGTATTCTCGCCGATGATGAACTCGGTCGAGCCGCCACCGATATCGACCACGAGACGCCGGTGACTGGCTGCGGGCAGGGCATTCGCCGCACCGATGAAGATCAGGCGCGCTTCTTCGCGCCCCCCGATGACCTCGATCGGAAAACCCAGAGCCGCCTCGGCCTGTGGTAGCACGATGCGCGCATTCCGTGCCACCCGCATCGCATCGGTGGTCACCGCGCGCACGGTTTCCGGATCGAAACCGCGCAGACGCTCGCCAAAACGCCGCAAGGCCTCGATCGCACGCTGTTGTGAGGCATGATCGAGCAGTTTCTCACGGGTCAGACCGGAACCTAGCCGGACGTTCTCTTTGAAGGTATCCAGCGGGTGGATGCGATTGCCAACGACACGCCCGATCTGCAGACGAAAGCTGTTGGAACCCAGGTCGACACCGGCAATTAGTTCGTAACTCATGACTGTTTTGGTCTGTACGGCGAAGAAAAGGCTGCAGGCCGGCCATTCTACACTGCCGGCAGGACATCATGCCCTGGCAAGCACGGATAGCACAGTACCATCGAGAAAACAGCGCGCCAATCGACCCACAACGAAGGGATGGCTGTAATATGCTCGCTTTCATATCCCCCTTGCTGATCTATCTTTCCTGACGGAACGCACTCATGAATATCGTCGCCACGACCACTGAAACCCCTCCCATCCAGACCGCCAGCGGGTTCCCGCCGGAATATTTTCAGAATCGCGAGATGAGCCTGCTGGCTTTCAATCGGCGAGTCCTCTGGCAGGCCAGAAATCCCCGCACACCCCTGCTCGAACGTTTGCGCTTCCTGTGCATCGTGAGCAGCAATCTGGACGAGTTTTTCGAGATTCGCGAGGCTGGCATCAAGGAACAACTCAAGCTGAATTCGGTGGCGATCACCACCGACGGCAAGACCGCTCGTGAAGTCTATCGGCTGGTCAGCGACGAGGTTCACGCGATCGTCAAGGAGCAGTACGCGCTGCTCAACGAAGAGATCCTGCCACAACTGGCCACTGAAGGCATCCGCTTCCTGAAACGCGGGGACTGGAACGACGCGCAGCGTGAATGGATCCGCGGCTTCTTCTTCCGCGAAGTCATGCCGGTGATCACGCCGATCGGCCTTGATCCCTCACACCCGTTCCCACGGGTACTCAACAAGAGTCTCAATTTCGCCGTCGAACTCGAAGGCCGTGACGCCTTCGGTCGCAGTTCAGGCGCTGCCATCGTACAAGCGCCACGGGTTCTGCCGCGCGTCATCCGGCTGCCACGCGAACTCGGCGACTGTGAGTACGCCTTCGTTTTTCTGTCGTCGATTCTGCACGAGTTTGTACACGAGTTGTTCGCCGGAATGAAGGTTCTCGGCTGCTACCAATTCCGCGTCACGCGCAACAGTAATCTCTTCGTCGACGAGGAAGAGATCACCAATCTGCGCGCCAAGATCCAGGGCGAGTTGCCACAGCGCCATTTCGGTGACGCTGTACGGCTCGAAGTGGCCAACAGTTGCTCGGAAGCGATGACCCAGTTTCTGCTCGGACAGTTCAACCTCAGCGAGAGCGATCTCTATCGCGTCGCCGGTCCGGTCAATCTGGTTCGCCTGATGCAGGTGCCCGACTGGGTGCTGCGCAGCGATCTCAAGTTTCAACCCTTCAATCCGGGAACCCCGAAGGCACTACAGAAGTGCCACAGTGTCTTCGACAGCATCCGTGGCGGCGACATCCTGCTGCACCATCCCTACCAGAGCTTCAATTCGGTGATCGAACTCCTTGAACAGTCCGCCAACGACCCCTTGGTGGTCGCGATCAAGATGACCGTTTACCGCACCGGCACCGACTCGGTATTGATGCAGTCGCTACTGCGAGCAGCGCAGAACGGCAAGGAAGTCACGGTGGTCGTCGAATTGATGGCGCGCTTTGATGAGGAGGCCAACATCGGATGGGCAACCAAGCTTGAGGAAGTAGGCGCGCATGTCGTCTACGGAGTGGTCGGTTACAAGACCCATGCCAAGATGCTGATGATCGTCCGTCGTGAGGAAGGAAAGGCCGGCAACAGCATCCTGCGTCGCTATGTGCATCTCGGTACCGGTAACTACCATCCCAAAACCGCTCGTTTGTACTCCGACTTCGGTCTCCTGACCTGCAACGAAGAGATCGGTATCGATACCAATGAAGTCTTCAAGCAGCTCACCGGCCTCGGTCGCGCGCAGACCCTGACGCACCTTTGGCAAGCCCCGTTCACGCTGCAGCCGAACGTCGTCGCCGCGATTCGTGCCGAGGCCGAAGCGGCACGCGCCGGCAAGCGTTCACGAATCATCGCCAAGATGAACTCGCTGCTCGAACCGGAAACCATCGCCACGCTCTACGAAGCCTCTCAGGCAGGTGTCAAGATCGACCTGATCGTGCGCGGTGTCTGCGGCTTGCGCGCCGGCGTCAAGGATCTGTCGGAAAACATCAGCGTACGCTCGATCATCGGCCGTCAGCTCGAACATCACCGGGTGTTCTATTTCTACGCTGGTGGCGAGGAAAAGGTCTATCTGTCGAGCGCCGACTGGATGGAGCGTAATTTCTTCCGACGTATCGAACTGGCGTTTCCGGTGCTCGACCGCAAACTGAAGCGTCGGGTCATCTCCGAAGGCCTGCAGATCTATCTCACCGATAACACCCTGGCCTGGGAACTCGGACCCGATGGCACTTACCACCAGCGGCGTGGCTCACGGACCAGCCCGCATTCGTCGCAAGCCGAGTTGATCGAATTGCTACAGGCCTGAAATCGACAGGGGGACACCAGTCCCCTCTGCCCTGGAAGACTTCACGCGCGGCGTGCGCCGACGACACCCTGTACTGAGTGCAGCAGGGTCAGGGTGCGGTTGAGCTGCGGGATGCTGCCGACTTCCGCGGTAAAGAGCATATGCGCGTTGCCCTGACGGGACTGCGTGTTGACGGCGATGACATTGATTTTCTCGCGCGCGAGAACGTCCGAAACGTCGCGTAGCAGTCCCTGCCGGTCGTAGGCGTCAATCACGATATCAACGGCAAAGACGCTGTCGGTGCCTCGTCCCCAACTCGTTTCGATGACCCGCTCCGGATGCCTTGTCTGCATGTTGGAGAAGTTGCTGCAGTCGGCACGATGCACCGAGACCCCCTTGCCGCGGGTGACAAAGCCAACGATGGGGTCAGGCGGCGCCGGCTTGCAGCAACCCGCAAGCTGCGTCAGCAAGCGATCGACGCCAACAATCAGGATTCCCTTTTCAGCCACATCGCTGTCACGTTGCCGGCGTACAGGCAATTCGGTGAGCACACGCTCATCCACCGGTGTCTCACCCCCGCGCACCGCCACCTGCAACTGACGCATGTTCAACTTGGCGCGAGCCACCGCAATGAACAGATCGTCGCTACAGGCAAAGCCCAGCCTGGCCGCAAGATCGTCGAGGTTGCTGCTGGTCTGCCCCATTCGCTGCAGTTCGCGGAGAACCACCACACGCCCCTCGGCAAGGGTATCCTCGAGCGCTAGGCTGGCGAACCATTGTCTGACCTTGAGACGCGAGCGATGCGTAAACAGATAGGCCAGCGCAGGGTTGAGCCAGTCGCGCGAAGGCCCCCCCTGTTTGGCAAGAATGATCTCGACGCGCTGGCCGGTGCACAGTATCGTGTTGAGCGGTACCAGTGCACCGTCGACCTTGGCACCACGGCACCGGTGGCCAATGTCGGTGTGCACGCGGTAGGCGAAATCGATCGGTGTCGAGCCATGTGGCAGATCGATGACACGGCCCTGCGGCGTCAGAATGTAGACCGTTTCGTCAAAAGCCGCCTGCTTGTAGTGTCTAACCCAGTCAGAGGAATCGGCGACTTCGTCGCGCCAGGTCAATAGCTGCCTCAACCAGGCGATCTTCTCGTCGTAACGGTCTTCCGGAGTGCTGCCGCCTTCCTTGTAGCGCCAGTGTGCCGCAACCCCCAGTTCGGCGTGGCTGTGCATCTCGCGGGTACGAATCTGCACCTCGAGCGCGCGCCCATCAGGACAATGCACCGCTGTATGCAACGATCGATAATTGTTGCCCTTGGGATGCGCAATGTAGTCGTCGAATTCCTGGGCAATCGGAGACCAGATATGATGCACGATGCCCAGGGTGGTGTAGCAGTCCCTCACTTCATCAACGATGACGCGTAGCGCGCGCACGTCGTAAACCTCGGAAAACCCGACCTTCTTCTTGCGCATCTTGTTCCAGATGCTGTAGATGTGCTTGGGACGGCCGGAAATCTCGACGTTGCCGACGCCAGCGTTGAACAGCTCATGGCGCAGGCGGTCAGCGGCTTCGCTGATGAACCTCTCGCGCTCGGTTCTCTTCTCGTCGAGGTGCCGCGCAATCTCCTTGTAGATCGCCGGATGCAAAAAGCGGAAGGAACGATCCTCAAGTTCCCACTTCAGCTCCCAGACACCGAGCCGATTGGCGAGCGGCGCATAGAGCGCCAGTGTCTCGCGCGCCACCGGTACGCGCAATTCATCGGGCTCGCTGGCAAAGTGGCGCAGCGTTTGCGTGCGCGAGGCCAGCCGCAGCAAAACCACGCGGATGTCCTCTACCATGGCCAGCAGCATCTTGCGCAGCACCTCGATCTGCGCTTTCATTTCCTGCGGATTCTTTTCACTACTGTCGACGGAATGGGCAACAAAGCCCCGCGTGATTGGCCGCATGCGGTTCAGGCGCGAAATCCCGTTGACCAGTTGCGCAACGCCGGGTCCAAAATCGCGCTCGATCTGGAGCAAGCCATGTTCGAGTTGCGCTGGCACTGCAAAGAGCAGTGCCGCCAGCCGTGAATCCGCGTCAAGCTTCAAACCGGCGATGATCAGGGCCATTCCCAGCGCGTGCCCCCAGACATCCTCGGCACTGCCGAGCAGGCGATGACCATAGATCGAGCGGGCAAAGTCGACGGCCCGTTGCAGCCGCTCGACCTCGGCCGCAGCAAGACCTTCGCCGAGCATCAGCAGGGATTGTTCGAGGTCGCTCTGGGCGGCGACCGAGTGCACGACGGAAACCATCAGCTCATTATAAGGTTATCTCCGGGCATTCATGCATAATGCGCCTTTACCTCCGGCTTGCCGTCGATGCCTGCCAACCTGCAACACCCCTATCTGCTGCTCGTGCTGACCACCCTGTTCTGGTCGGGTAACATGGTCATTGGACGCGCCATTCGCGACCAAGTGCCGCCGCTCTCGCTCGCCTTTTGGCGTTGGGCAATCGCTCTGGCACTGGTTTTGCCGCTGGCCCTGCCGCACCTGCGCGCGCAGTGGCCGCTACTGCGATCTAGCTGGAAGGCCATCATCGTTCTCGGCCTGCTCGGTGTCGGCGGCTACAACACGCTAGCTTACATCGGCCTGCAATACACTCCGGCAACCAACGCCGTTCTGCTCAACTCCTTCATTCCGATCGCCACGATCACTCTGTCGTGGATCTTTCTGAACAAGCATCTGCGCAGCGTCGAGTGCCTCGGTGTTCTGCTCTCCTTCATTGGTGTCGCAACGATTGTTTGTCGCGGCGAGGTCGAGACTCTGGCCAGGCTGAGTCTGAATGTCGGTGACCTGTGGATGCTGGCGGCAGTGTTTACCTGGGCACTGTACACCATTGGACTGCAATGGCGGCCGGCCGGCGTAAACCCGATGCTATTACTCGCCGCATTCACCATCGTCGGCCTGCTCGCGCTGGCCCCCGGCTACGCCTGGGAAATCGCGCAGGGCAAGACGATCCGGGTCTCGGCCGGCGTGCTGGCGGGAATCGCTTACACCGGGATATTTCCCGGCTTCCTCGGCTATGTGTTCTACAACCGCGCCGTTGCCGAGGTCGGAGCCAACAAGGCCAGCCTGTTCATTCACCTGATGCCAGTGTTCGGAACCCTCCTTTCGGCGATCTTTCTCGACGAGATTCCTCAGCTCCATCACTATCTCGGCATCACCTTGATCTTCGCCGGCATTTACCTGACCACGGCGACCCTGCCGCAAACGAAAACCGAATGATCGACAAAATGCTCGGCTGGCTGCGGCATCGCCGGGAGCCAGTGCCGGATGCCCTCTGGAACGTGGTCATTGCAGCGCTGCCGTTCCTCCAGGCACTCAACCAGGACGAACAATTGCGGCTTCGCCGTCTGGCCGAGGGTTTCCTAGCTGAGAAGGAATTCACTGCCGTTGGTGAACTCGAACTGTCCGATGCGATCTGTGTCTCGATTGCCGCGCAAGGTTGCCTGCCGATCCTCGAACTCGGCCTCGACTTCTATCGTGGCTGGGTAGGGGTGATCGTCTACGCTGACGAATTCATCATCCCGCGCAGCGTCGAGGACGAATTCGGCATTGTCCACGAGTATCAGGAATTGGCTTCGGGCGAGGCCTGGGACGGCGGACCTCTGCTGATTTCGTGGCGCGACGCGCAGATGGCGGGGAGTGGCTATAACGTGGTGATCCACGAGTTCGCGCATAAACTGGACATGCTCAATGGCCAGGCGAACGGCATCCCGCCGCTGCCCGCTCAGCTATCGCCGGGCCACTGGCAACAGGTGCTGGACGCTGCTTACGACGATTTCTGCGCGCGCGTCGACGCCGCGGCAGACAGCGCGCAGGAAATGCTGTTCGACCCCTATGCCAGCGAGAACCCGGGCGAGTTCTTCGCGGTCATGAGCGAAGCGTTTTTTGAGACACCCGCACTCCTGCGCACCGAATATCCGGCGCTCTACGCACAACTTGCCGGCTTTTACCGGCAGGATCCGGCATCGCGAATTTTCCGGAAAGCGTTTGGCCGACAGCCGTAAGCGGAGGGAAGAACGCGGATGGCTGCTTTTCTGCTCAGCGCGCCGCAGAACGGATGGGGAAGCGGACGCCAGACATTATGCCAGGCAGTGTAAGATTAGCCGTCATGAAAGAGCTTGCCCTCCCCTACCAGTACGACCCCCGACGCCCTACTTCGCTGAAGTGGTCGAACTGGTATTTATCGATCCTCAAGCTGGCGGTTGGTCTGCTGCTGGTGCTGCTGATCGCACTGCTGTGGTTGCTGCACCGCAACGAAGTCGATGACCAGCGCTCGACCCTGATTGCCGATGTACTCTGGCTTGAGCAAAGCATGCGTTTTCACCTCGAAGGCAACTCCGAGCAGCTGCAGCAACTCGCACTCGACCTGGCACGGGCAAGAAAGCCAGGGGAAATCTTCGACCTGCGTGCCCGCCACATTCTCAAGAACAACCCCGAACTTCGGCAGTTGCTGTGGCTCGACGCGGGGGCCAGAATCCTTCACGGAATGCCGACGCAGAGCCTGCCGCGGGCCGGACAGGAAACATCTGGCGAGGACCCCCTCAAACGATCAATCGAACTGGCACGCCTGGGCAAACCCATCTACAGCGATGCCTATCGGACGACCGAGAACAGCCAGTTCGAGGTGTATGTCCCGATCTTTGACGACGGCCACTACCGAGGCATCCTGCTCGGAGTCTATTCGCTCAACGGCCTGCTCAAACAGCAGATCCCCTGGTGGTTCGCCGAAAAATACCAGGTGCGCATCGTCGACGGCAACGGCAGCTTGCTGGCCAGCAAGTCAAAGATCGACGCCTCACCAACTACGCTCAGCTACCCGGTCAGCCTCGACCCACCCGGCTATGGCATGGTGCTCCAGGTGACGGTTTACCGTGGCGCGGACAACCTGGCGCAAACCCTGATTGCGACACTGATCATCATTCTTGCCGCAGCGGTTTTCTGGAGCCTGTGGGCGGTGCGCGGACTGATCCAGAGACGCCTGTTTGCCGAACAGGCTCTGCGCTCGGAGTATGCTTTCCGCAAGGCGATGGAAGATTCGCTGGTGATTGGCATGCGCGCGCGCGACCTCGATGGCCGAGTGACCTACGCCAACCCCGCCTTCCTGCAGATGGTCGGATTCAGCGCCGAAGAATTGATCGGCCGGGAACCGCCCATGCCCTACTGGGCACCCGAAGAAATGGAACGGACACTGTTGCTCAACAATCGCGTTCTGCAGGGCAAGGCGCCACACGAGGGCTTCGAAATTCGTCTGATGCACAAGAACGGTAGCCGCTTCGACGCCCTCATCTACGAAGCCCCGCTGATCGACGCTGATGGCCGGCAGACCGGCTGGATGGGATCTATCATCGACGTGACCGAGCGCAAGCACGCCGAGGAACTCGCCCGCCAGCAGCAGGAAAAACTGCAGGTCACCGCGCGCCTGGTGACCATGGGCGAAATGGCGTCGACGCTGGCGCACGAGCTGAATCAGCCACTGGCGGCGATCACCAGCTACAACACGGGCTGCCTGAACAAGCTCGAATCCGGCAATTTCACCACTACGCAGCTCAAGGAAGCGCTCGGCAAACTGGCGGTGCAGGCGCAGCGGGCGGGCCACATCATTCGCCGCGTGCACGACTTCGTGCGCAAGAGTGAGCCCAAACTCGCTCCCTGCGACCTAGCCGAGGAGGTCGATGACAGCATCGGCTTCATCGAAGGGGCCGCCAAGAGCCGTGGCGTGCGTATCGTCCGCGAGATCCAGGGGATGCGTCCGGAACTGCTGGCTGACCAGGTGATGATCGAACAGGTTCTGCTCAACCTGATGCGTAACGGCATCGAAGCAATGGCTGAAGCCCCGGCCGATCGGCGGCGCCTGACGGTCAAGCTCAGCCAGCGGGAGAACCAGATGGAAATCAGGGTGATCGATCATGGCCCCGGCATTCCGCCGGAAATCGAAGAGAAACTGTTCACCCCCCTGTTCTCGACCAAGGCCGACGGCATGGGCATGGGACTGAACATCTGTCGTTCGATCATCGAATTTCACCACGGCCGCCTCTGGGTCGAGAGCAATCCCGAGGGCGGTTCGATCTTTGTCATGACGCTCCCGATCGGCCGGCAATGACCCCGCACGCCTATCTCGTCGACGACGACGAGGCCATCCGCGATTCACTCAGTTGGCTGCTCGAGTCACGTGGTGTCGCCTGCCTCAGCTACCCCTCGGCCGAGGACTTCCTGGACGTCTGGCAACCAGAGCTCAGCGGCTGCCTGCTGCTTGACATCCGCATGGACGGAATGAGCGGTCCAGAGCTGTTTGATGTCTTGTGCGAGCGTGGCAACCGCCTGCCGGTGATCTTTCTGACCGGTCATGGCGACGTGCCGATGGCCGTCTCGGCGCTCAAGAAAGGCGCTTTTGATTTTGTCGAGAAGCCCTGCAACGACAACGAACTCGTCAATCGCGTCATCGAAGCCCTGCAGCTCGACAAGGACCAGCGCGCTGCAGCATCGGGTGCGGATTCGGTCAATACCCTCTGCAGCCGCCTGACGACACGCGAGCGACAGGTCATGGAAAGGATTCTGGCCGGCAAGCTCAACAAGGTGATCGCCGACGAACTACAGATCAGCATGCGCACCGTCGAAGTCCATCGCGCCAATCTCTTCGAAAAAATGGGCGTCAGGACGGCTGTCGAACTGGCACAACTCCTGGCCGGAAAGCGTTGACCACACTGAGCGAGCGCCGCTTTCAGCGCTGCGAGAACAGATGACCGGCGGGCGGCGGAACGACCCTCTGCCAGGCTAGCAGGAGTCCAGGCTCACCCGGAGGACAGGCAAAGGCCGCATCGACGCCGATCCCGGCCACCCAGACCAAATGCTCACCACTCCACAGCAGTGGCAGGCGGAACCGTTCCCAGGGTGGAACGGCGGCCTCCTGCAGCAGATTCTTGAGGGTTCTCAAGGGTCGCCGAGGGTCAGGTTGCAGGCGTTCACCGCCTTGCCGGGAAGTGATCCGGAGCGGCGCGCCGGAGAGCCTGTGACGGTTGATGCCGGCGCCCGTGGTCGGCGTGAATGTGACGCGGTCAGCCCCCCACGGTAGTTCCTCCTCACCACACCAGGGCAGGTCGCCCGCGGGAACGGCTGAAGGCCGGCGACAGACATGCAATTCTCCCCGGTAGGCGTGGATTTCCCCATCGGCTGAGCGGATGCAGGTTTCTGAAACCGCATCGACCGTCGACAACTGGCGCAAGGCCTCATCAAGCCAGCGCGCCGCGGGGGCACGAAAGCCCGCTGAAAGCAGCTCGGAACGCAACAGATTGCGCGCTCTTGGCGTGCTCAGCGAATTGAAACGGGCCAGACCGATCCGCCCCGAGGAAGTCGCCGCCAGCGCCCGATCGGCCTGCGCCAGTTCCTCGAGCAGCAGCGCGGCTTCGGCAAAGTGGCGCCCGGCACGCGCCAGCGACTCTGCCGCACCGGGAAACTGCATCTCGATGCGCGGCATCACCTCATGCCGCAAGTAGTTCCGGCGGTAGCGCGAATCGCCATTGCTCTCGTCTTCCACCCAGGCCAGCGACTGCTCTTGTGCGTAACGCGCGATCACCGCGCCTGGCACGTCAAGCAGCGGACGAATCAGCCGCGGGCCGCCGCTCTGTCCTCGTTCGGCGGGCATCCCGGTGGCACCACTGACCCCGGCACCGCGCAGCAATCTGAACAGCATCGTCTCGACCTGATCGTCGCGATGATGCGCCAGCGCCAGCCAGTCTGCAGAACAGCCGCCAAACACCGCATGTCGCAGGCGGCGCGCTGCGGCTTCCAGCCCTTCGGCACTGCCCCGCGGTACCTCGACGCGAACGATTGTGAGGGGCACGCCGCAACGCTTGCAGAAATCGCTACAGAATCCGGCCCAAGCGTCGGCACTGGCGCTCAGTCCATGATGGACATGCACCGCCGACAACTCAAAAGCCGGGTTCGACGAGCGCAACGCAACCAGCGCGTGCAACAGAACCAGCGAGTCGCGGCCACCGGAAAAACCGACGCACAAGCGCGCTGTAGGAGCCACGCGCGTGCTGAGGAATGCCGAGAGCGCCTGCTGGATCTGCCGATCGGCTGACAGCTGGGAAAGCTCAGCGCTGCGCTTGCCCTGTAACCCGACCATAGGCCAGCAGGCGGTCCAGGCGCGCCTTGAGCAGATCGGCCAGCGGCAGCGCCTGCAGTTGCTGCAGCGCTTCCTGCAAGGCCTGCTGGAGATTCTTCGCCATCGCCTGATGATCACGATGGGCACCCCCGGCTGGTTCGCTGACGACGCGGTCGACCAAACCCAAGGAGTGCAGCCGCGCCGCGGTGATGCCCATGATTTCGGCTGCCTCGCTCGCCTTGTCTGCACTCTTCCAAAGAATCGACGCACAGCCTTCCGGGGAAATCACCGAGTAGGTCGAGTACTGCAGCATCTGCACCCAGTCGCCGACGCCGATCGCCAGCGCTCCCCCAGAGCCCCCCTCACCAATGATGGTGACGATGATCGGCACTTGCAATTCCGCCATCACATAGAGATTGCGTCCGATGGCCTCGGACTGGCCACGCTCTTCGGCATCGATGCCAGGATAGGCGCCCGGCGTGTCGATGAAGGTCAGCACCGGAATGCGGAACTTTTCGGCCAGGCGCATCAGCCGCAAGGCCTTCCGGTAGCCCTCCGGGCGTGGCATGCCAAAGTTGCGGAAGATCTTCTCCCTGGTATCTCGCCCCTTCTGGTGGCCGATCACCATCACCGGATCACCCTTCAAGCGTGCCAGGCCGCCGACGATCGCGTGATCGTCGGCAAAAGCCCGGTCCCCGTGCAGTTCCTCAAAGTCGGTGAAGATCAGACGCAGGTAATCGAGCGTGTAAGGCCGTTGTGGATGCCGTGCCACCTGGCAGACCTGCCAGGCCGAAAGTCGGTCATAGATCTCCCGGATGAGGTTCTGACCCTTCTGTTCGAGGCGCGTGATGGCATCGGAAATATCGACGGCAGAATCCTCCTGCGCAGCGCGCAGCGATTCGATCCGTTCCTCGATCCTGGCCACGGGCTGTTCAAAGTCGAGAAAACTGGTTTTCATCTAAGGCAGTCTGAAATCATGCTGATCTGAAAGCGCCCTATTCTAACCTGAAAGGTCTTCCCGACGCCTCGTTGAGGCGTGCTGGCGTGCCGGTTCAGTATTCGACGGGTAGCGGATCGAGGCTGCGCCAGAGATACCAGGTCGCCACCGAACGCCACGGCCGCCAGCGTTCGCCGTACTCGGCAAGCAATCGCCGCCCCGGCCGTTCTCCAGCACAATAGTGAATGGCCACGGCTTTCTGCAGGCCGAGGTCATCGAGGGGAAATACGTCTGGACGCAACTGATTGAAGATCAGGAACATCTCGGCGGTCCACACGCCAATGCCGCGCACTGTAGTCAATTCTGCAGTGATCTCGGCATCGCTCATCGTCGTCCAGCGATCAGGGTGAATCTGTCCACCGTCGAAATGGCGCGCGAGATCCACCACATACTCGACCTTGCGCGCCGACAGTCCGCAGCGACGCAGCGTCGCGGCTTCAATGGCAAGCACTGCGGCCGGGGTCACCGCCGGCGGCATGGCGGCGAGAAAGCGCGCCCAGACACTGTCGGCAGCCTGCACGGAAATCTGCTGACCGACGATCGACCGCAGCAGGGTCACGAAGGGGTCACCACGCGAAACCAGCGCGGTTCCGGCAAAACGCCCAACGAGGGTGGCCAGTACCGGGTCGAGCATTGCGAGATCTGCAGAGGCCTGATGCCAGTAGCCAGGGGTCATTGAAGAAGGATAATGATCATCACAGATCGGCAGCGTGCGGCACCATGATTATGGCCTGGCGAATCAACGGTCCAGCCGAGTGCCACAGTTGCCAGCTGCGGTCATGCCCTTCGTTCAAGCCCTTTTCCGTTCTTTTTCGCGGGCTTTGGCCTTGCGGCGGCTCGCGTCGATCTCGGGCGGGCGGTAGACGAGAACCGGGATGCTGGAGTGGGTCAGCACCCGGTAGGTTTCACTGCCGAGGAGCAGCGACGACAGACCGCCGCGGCCATGTTTGGACATGAAGATGAGATCGCAGTTATGGTCCTCGGCGGCGTTGATGATCGCCTCCCAGGGGCTCTCACTCACCACCGCGAGCGCCGTGCACGCAACCCCGGCGTCCTTGCACAGTTTCTTGATGAAACCGAGATATTCGTTGGCCTTCCCTTCGGAACCCGAAACCATCTGCGCGAGCACGGCGGGCTCGACCATGCTGCCATAGCTCTCCGATTCCTGTCCGGGATGCTTGGCATACAGAGCAGTGATGGTGGCATTGGCCGCCTTGGCAAAGTCAACCGCGCGTTGTGCGGTATCTCGGGACAGTTGGCTGCCATCGGTCGGCAGCAAGATATGCTGAAACATCCTCGTTCTCCCTCGGGTTGGCGGTATTCAATAGCCATTGGCGCGCGTGATGATAGCCCATTTTCATTCAGATTCCTTGCAAACACTGCAGATCCCTCTGAAAAAGTCGTTCGTGTTTCGCTGCGGAGGTATCGACCCGGCACATCCGCTCGGAACTACAGAACAGACCCGCCCACCATCGATCTGATGATGCCGGAGGTGGAGCAGTGGCTCCCAGATTACCTATTCCTGCATGGCCATCAGTTCCTTGTCGGCATAGCGCAGGCGCAAGGCCAGCACCTTGGCAAGTTCCTCGACCAGGGTACACGCCAGACGTTTGTGCTCTTCCCTGAGAGTGATGAACTGCTCGCGCTGGAGGACGAAGAGTTCGGTATTTTCGAGCGCAGTCGCATCGTTGAGGCGGGTCATCTGCGACAGGAAAGCCATGCCGCCGAAGAAGTCGCCGCGCCCGTAGGTCAGCGCGTGGTGGCCGCCTTCTTCGACAGGGCTCGGCAGCGTGATGCGGACTGCGCCCTTGCGAATCAGATAGAGCTCGTTGCCAGGGTCGCCAAACGCGTACACCTTCTCGTCCTTGGCCAGCGAGCGTCGCTGCAAGGCTGCTTCCAGGTCGATCAGGGTCTCTTCCTTGTGATCCTTGAAGAGTTCGAGATCCTTCAGTTCCAGTGCCGTCACTTCGGTTGTCGGCACGGTACTCTGACCCTGGTCAAGTATCTGGTCCTCAACCCACTCGACGGCGTCATCGAGTTGACCGAATACCTTGACATGGTCGGTCATCGTCGTCAGTTCCATCTGGTCGAAGAACTCGGCAATATTCCGGCCATTCGGCAGGGTATGCGACAGGCTGCTGAAGATCAGGAAAGCATTGCGTTCGATCAGCGAATCACGTATCTGACTCAAGAGATGCACCGCCGTTACATCGACCGACTGTACGCGCCGCATGTCGAGTACGATGTACTTGCGTTTGCCGAGTTCCGGTTCCAGTGCCGTGTACAACTGGTCCTTGGTGCCGAAGAAAAGGCTGCCCTGCAACTCGAGAATGACCGACTGGTAACCCTCCTTTTCGAGGATGGCCATGTCCTTGCGCAGGCGCACTCGCTTCGAAAAACGGCTACCGCCGTCCATCTTGCGGCGAATCACCGTACTGCTCAGTTGTTCTCGGATGAACAGGAACATCGCCAGGGCGATGCCGACGCCGGAGGCGGCGATCAGGCTGTAACCGACCGCCACGGCGACCACCGCCACGATGACGATGAAATCCATCAGGGTCCACGGCGACTCCAGCAGATGCAGGCTGTGCCGATCGATCATGCGGATGCCGACGACGATCAGGATGCCGGCCAGCGCTCCTACCGGAATCCAGGCGATGAACGCCCCCAGGGCGAGAAAGGCGATCAGGGACATGATCCCTTCGACGACCCCGGAGACGCGGGTCTGGCCACCACTTGCCAGATTGACCAGCGTCGCCCCCATCTGACCAGCGCCGGGCATGCCGCCGGCACAGGCCGAAGCGACATTGCCAAGACCCTGTGCGATCAACTCGCGGTTGGAATCATGGCGGCTGCGGGTCAGGGCATCGAGAACGACGGCGGTTTTCAGAGTGTCGATCGACAGCAGAACGGCCAGCGTAAAAGCCGGTCCGAGCAGACTGCCGATCTGGCTCAGCTTGAGTTCGCCGATTTCCTGCCAGCGGCCGGTGATCGCCTCGAACATGCTTGACGCCGTTCCCCCCAGCGGGCCGATGATCAGCTTGTTGCCTTCGACGACCAGCAGCGACTCGTCGACCGTGGCCAGTCCGAAATAGGTCAGCACCCCGGCCAACAGGCCGAGAATGGCCGCAGGCACGACGCGCGTGAGCATCGGTGCGGTGACCATCACCCCGGCCGTCACGGCGCCAATGAGCGCGCTCTGCCACTGCCACATTTCCGGTGAACTCAGTGCCCGCCACCACGCCGTACCACCGGGAGCCCCCAGGAGTTTCGGGATCTGACTGCCGATGATGATCAGACCAACACCGGTCAGATAGCCGCTGACTACCGGAAACGGAATGTACTTGATCAGGCTCCCGATCCCCATGAAACCCAGCATCAGTTGCACCAGCCCTGAAACCAGGCCGAGCGCGGTCAACATCAGTACGATCGACGGCGCAGCCACGCCATGCTGTACGAGTTCAATCGCAAAAGCCGAGAGAACCGCCGCAGCCGGAGCACACGGCGCCGTAATCAGGCGGTTGGTTCCCCCCATTGCTGGGGCCAGCAAGCCAAGCGCGGTGGCTCCGAGAATCCCGGCCAGGGCACCCAGGCCGGCGTATGCCGGGCCGATCGAGGCGTAGATGGTGACGCCAAAAGCGATTGCCGACGGCAGAGCGACCAGCATCGCAGCCAACCCTCCCCAGAAATCGCCGACCAGCTTGTCATTCTTGAACTTGATTGCCAGTTCCATAAATCCAGGCCCCTCTTCGGTCCCGCATCAACACATCTCGCAACAGACCAGAAGACGGCCTGCACGAGCCAAGCGACGCCCTTTCCAGCAAAGTGGCCCAGGCTACGCAGCCTGGGCCACACGCGATGCTGCGACGAATCTGACACGGATGGTTCTTGTCCAAATCCTTGTTCAGCGCAAGGCCGGACCCCGGCAATGGACCACCGGATCAGGAACGGCCTGCTCAGCTTTGACCGCGATAAAGGACTTAGTGCGTTTCTCCGGCATCGACAGTTGGCAGACCCGCCCGGAAGCGAGCTCGCAGCCCCTGGTCAATACCTTCGGCCTGGTCCGCCACGCGGTCGATCTCCTCGACGAGTTGCGCCAGCGGCAGCTTCACCTCGAGATCGAGGCTGTCGTCGGCAAAGATCTTTCTGAGGATCTGCATCGAGAGACGGTCTGCCTGATTTTCGTACCAACTGACGCCTCGCTCTGCCTTGCCCGGCGATGGTTGTTCCCACCACAGCAACGACGGCCGATAGCTTTCGACCAACACATCAACCGCGGTGCACACCTCATCGGTCAGTTCCTGAACATCCGCAACCAGATTCGCAGGCACATAGCGGTGGGGACTGGAAAACCCCGATTCGATGGCAAAACCGGTGATCTGCCGCTTCATGTCCTTGAGCAAGCGGCTCACGCCGTTCAGCGGGTCGATCATTCCGCACACCAGATTCCCCAGTGCCGATTGCGGGTGTATGCGGGTCTCGAATTTCTGTTGCAGGTCGTCGAGCAGGCGCAGGTGATCAGAAAGCTTTCCGGCGTGCCGCCAGCATGCCCCTTCCGATTCGCTGTTCAGGTAAGCGTCTACCGCTTCCCGGAAAATCGCCGTTGCGTCAGCGATGGCATCCAGATAGCTGTCGAGATCGCTTTCGATAGAACGCGAGGTGACGGACCTTGACGCAGCTTGCACTTGAGTTTCCATGATGACTTCTCCTGCCTGAAATAAAAAAACTGCCACCTGACCCGCTGGTAGGCAACTTGCCCTCAGCGGCCGGTACTTCTTGAAATGCGCGCCTGTCAGCGGGCCACAAACACTATTGCGGCAAGCGGGCAGGACTGACGGCCCCGTAAAGTTGCCGCGACCATACTTTGAGAATGACGCCGGCCCTAGAAAGTTCGCGAGCGATGTCGTAGAGATTTTCGTACAGACCATTCAGCCGGCACGAACGATCCGGAGAAACTCCCGATGGCGAAGTCCGGTGCCACCCCTCGGCGGCCGCCACCTCCCGCTGGTCGTCGAACGTCCGCCAGCAAACCAGCGCACGCTGGCTGGCGATGGCCGCATCGGCATCGAACTCGGCAACGGTTGATCCATTAGCCAGCCGGGTGTAGCCATGCCGCAGGCTCTCGATCGCTTTCCGAATCACCCCCATCATCTGGAAGACGGTGGCGTCCGGGTTTGAGCCCCCCGAAAGGCAGTCGCGAGCGGTCCGGATCAGCACGGCTGCCGCCCGATCCAGGGCTTCCATGGTCGAACGAATCTCTTCAAGTCCGGAATGCGGGAGTGAATCAACGACCGCCTGATGCCGCCGCTGCAGTTCCTGCCGGTGCTGCTCCAAATCGATCAGGCGCAGCGAATGCGCCGATTCCTTCCCCTGCAACACATCTCTGCAACAACTCTCGCCAGATTCACGATCATCCTTGCCTGTTGGTCGATCATGCTGAAAAAGTCCGGGGTATCGGCCGCACCCACGGACGAACGGACTCTACTCACAACTTGCGATACGGCGATGGTGGTCATGGCATTCACCTGTCTTCTGCTGCGATGTTGGTTGGAAAATGGTCATCAGTAAGCGATAGGTCGGACGGCGAGAACGGAATCCCGGTGGGTCCGTTTTCACATGATGGGCTTGAAGCATAATGCGTACCAGCTACAACAAAAATATTGTTCCCGCTTAAAATCAAAGTCCTGGAAGCAATCTCCGAAGCCTTAGCGAGGCCTTTGGGGGTGCAACAAAACACCATCAGAAACTCGCCGAAGAACCGGGAGGAGCTGTTATATCAACATTAATTCATGTAGTTAATGAACAAATCGAAGGACTGCCGGGCGACGCAGTGTTACACCTTCGAGCCATGCATGCCGCCTAAGGGTCATGACTTTTCCAACCCCCCTGATCATGAAAGCGATGACCATTTCCCCTCCCTTGAAGGGTGTATTCCGGATTGCACGCCAGAATCACCCGATGTGCAAGGGGCATGGCTCCGCGAATTCCTCCTTTTACTTCCGACTCGGCTTCGGGATTCGAGAGCGGTGTAACGTTTTCGTATTGCCTCTGCCCCTGATAGCAGACCGTAACTGACTGTTATGTATGGATGATAACGATCGTCGATAGATTGGGCGGCGGCCGATCCGGCCGATTTGTTGCACCCGTGCAAGTTCCGCTGGCTCCTCTGGCTGAACGCCTAGCGGCTTGATCTTTGGGAAGTCTTGGCTCATTATGCGTTTCGGACGGCTAGGCCAAGAGGGCATGGAGGAGAGGTTTCAGCAAGCCTTTGCCACGAATTCTGGCGTTGTGCACGAACTGGAAGAAGCCCAGATAGAGCGGGAGTTTTTCTTGTGAGAGGCCACGATGGGGACGCAACCAAGAGCGCAGCAACGACCAGAAGCCTTCCATCGTATTGACAGGGACTTCATGAAACCCGTCGCCGTCCTCATCGCGGGCGTACTCGCCCCGACTATGGCACACGGTTTTGTGTCCGTACCCCCACTCGGGCAGGCGAGCGTAGATGTCATACTCATCGGTGTAGAGGGTCGTGCCGGGTACGATGACGGCCAAGATCAACGGCTTGAGGGTCGGCTGCTGGACGTTTTCGAGCATCCGCACCAGGACCTCTCCACCGCGTTGAAGCATCCCGAAAATTGGTGGCTTCTCTTTTTCGAGGGTACCGCGCCCGCGAGCGCCCTTCAAGCGCCGCCGTCGGCCCTTACGGCCTTTTTTTTACTGCCTCGGGGTGGCCCTTGTGGCC
>WBZL01002048.1_pt1 | contig 20044 bp, 17 predicted proteins | sample 5204291 | NCBI WGS metagenome assembly WBZL01 (sample SAMN12344345, study PRJNA552823) | activated sludge metagenome | biome: Activated sludge suspended growth; feature: Nitrification reactor; material: Wastewater; isolation source: activated sludge from nitrification reactor of wastewater...
CCCGCCGCCTCCTCGGGCGTGCCGCCGCGGCCCAGCGGAATGCTGCGCTCCATCATCGCCATCAGGTCCGGGTTGACGCCCACCTTGATCTTGCGGCCCTCGACGTCGATCGACGCGTTGCCGTCGGCAGTGGCCTCGGTGAGGCGGGTCTTGATGAAGCCGAAGGCCACCGCGTTGACGTTGACCTTGTAGCGGCCCCACTCCTTGGACAGCGCCTTGGTCAGGCCGATGATGCCGGCCTTGCCCGCCGAGTAGTTGGCCTGGCCGGCATTGCCGCCGGTGCCGGCGACCGACGAGATGTTGACCACCTTGCGGAAGACTTCCTTGCCGGCATCGGCCTCCACCTTGGACTGATGGCGGATGAAGTCCGCCGCGGCGCGCAGGATCTTGAACGGCGCCGTCAGGTGCACGTCGAGGATCGCGTGCCACTGTTCGTCGGTCATCTTCTGGACCACGTTGTCCCAGGTGTAGCCCGCGTTGTTGACGATGATGTCCAGGCCGCCGAAGCCGTCGATGGCGGTCTTGACGAACTTCTCGGCGAAGCCGTCGACGGTGATGCTGCCCGGGCAGGCCAGGGCCTTTCCGCCCGCGGCCTTGATGGCGGCAACGGTTTCCTCGGCGGGGCCGGCGTCGAGGTCGTTGACGACCACCTTGGCGCCTTCGCTGGCGAGCTTCATCGCGATGGCGCGGCCGATGCCCCGGCCGGAGCCGGAAACGATCGCCACTTTGCCTTCGAGCTTCTTCATCGGGAACTCCTGTTTCTGGATGGGGTGGGTGCGGCGGATCAGTCCAGCGCGACGATGGCGTCGCCGCTGAGCGTGACCTGCTCGCCGTTGCGCGATGCCGTCAGCTCGATGCGCGCGCAGGGACGCCCGCGGTACTCGAGCTTCTCGACCACCTTGCCGCTGCACTGCACGCGGTCGGCGACCTGGGTGATGGCGGCGAAGCGCACGCCGTAGCTCAACAACCGCTTCTGGGGCACCCACGCCGTGAGCGCGCGCGCGAGGTAGGCCATCGACAGCATGCCGTGCGCGAACACGTCCTTCATGCCGGCCTTGCGGGCGAAGTCGATGTCGATGTGGATCGGGTTGTGGTCGCCCGAGGCGCCGGCGAACAGCGCCAGCGTGGTGCGCGAGATCGGCGGCAACTCGAGCGCAGGCATGGCGTCGCCGACCTTGACGTTCTTGGGATCGAAACTCATCGTGCGTCTCCTTTCGCGGTTCAGCCGTGGCGCACGACGACGATGGCGCGCATGTCGGCCACGTGCTCGCCGAGCTGGTTGGTGACCTTGGACTCGCGCACCACGAACTCGAGCAGGCCGCCTTTCTTGTCGTAGATGTCGCTGACCTTCGTCTCGATGCGCAGGATGTCGCCGGCGCATACCGGAGCGTGCAACTCGAAACGCTGCTCGCCGTGCAGCACCTTGCCGAGGTCGATGCCGAACTCCTGGATCATCTTCATCGACACGCCGGCATCGCTCTCGGCGCCGAAGAAGAACGTGGGCGGGGCGACGATGCCGCGGTAGCCGGCGGCCTTGGCCGCCGCCTCGTCGGTGTGGATGGGGTCGGTCAGGCCGATCACCTTGGCGAAGAAGGCGATGCGCCCCTTTTCCACCGTCCACAGCGTGGGCGGCGGCGCATAGCCGATGTGTTTCTTGTCGATCATGGGAGAAGGCCCTTTCTTCTCAAGCCGCTTGGTACAGGGTCACGACGCAGGCGCCGCCCAGACCCAGGTTGTGCTGCAACGCGGTGCGCGCGCCCTTGACCTGCCGTTGCTCGGCCGTGCCGCGCAGCTGGTGGGTCAGCTCGTAGCACTGCGCCAGGCCGGTGGCGCCCAACGGGTGACCCTTGGAAAGCAGGCCGCCGGACGGGTTGGTGACGACCTTGCCGCCGTAGGTGTTGTCGCCGTCGCGCACGAACTTCTCGGCGCCGCCCTCGGGGCACAGGCCCAGGCCCTCGTAGGTGATGAGCTCGTTCTGCGCGAAGCAGTCGTGCAGCTCGACGACATCGACGTCCTGCGGGCCGATGCCGGCCGTCTCGTACACCTTGCGGCCGGCCTCACGGGCCATGTCGTAACCCACGACGCGCATCATGTCGTGCGACTCGAAGGTGCTGGGGAAGTCGGTGGTCATCGCCTGCGCGGCAATGCGCACCCAGCGGTTCAGGCCGTGCTTCTTGGCATAGGCCTCCGAGCAGATCACCGCGGCGGCGGCGCCGCAGGTGGGCGGGCAGGCCATCAGGCGCGTCATCACCCCCTCCCAGATCATCGGTGCGGCCATCACGTCGTCGACGCTGACCTCCTTGCGGAACAACGCCAGCGGGTTGTTCACCGCATGACGGCTGGCCTTGGCGCGAATGGCGGCGAAGGTCTCGAGCTTGGTGCCGTACTTGTCCATGTGCGCCTTGCCGGCGCCGCCGAAGTAGCGCAGCGCGAGCGGGATCTCCGGGTGCCCGACCAGCTCGTCGGTGACGTGGTCGAACGCCTCGAACGGCGTCGGGCGATCGGGGAACGCGGCCTTGATCGCCCCCGGCTGCATCTGCTCGAAGCCCAGCGCCAGCACGCATTCGGCCGCGCCCGACTGCACCGCCTGGCGCGCCAGGAACAGCGCCGACGAGCCGGTGGAGCAGTTGTTGTTGACGTTGAGCACCGGGATGCCCGTCATGCCGAGCGGGTACAGCGCGCGCTGGCCGCAGGTGGAGTCGCCGTAGACGTAGCCGACGAAGGCCTGTTCGATGGCCTTGTAGTCCACGCCGGCATCCCCGAGTGCCAGGCGCGCGGCCCTCTCGCCCATCACGTTGTAGGGTTCGCTGGCGCCGGGCTTGGCAAAGGGGATCATGCCGACGCCGGCAACGATGACTGTGTGGCTCATGGAAGGCTCCTGGGGTTGGTGGGGGACTGAAATGGGCCTGCCAGGTCGGCGTGCGGCCCGCCGCGCCTCAAGCGGTGAGCCATTGGCGCTCGACCTCGTGGCGTTGAATCTTTCCGGTGCTGCTGCGCGGGAACGAAGCCAGCTCGGCGAAGCGGATTTCCTTGGGGACCTTGTACCCGGCGACCCGCTCGCGGCAGCCGCGCAGCAAGGCCTCGGGGTCGGCGCTCACGCCTGGCTGCAGCGCGACGAAGGCCACCGGCACCTCACCCCAGCGCTCGTCGCGCCGACGCACGACCACCGCGTCGGCCACGCCGGGCTGTGACAGCAGCGCGCGCTCGACTTCGGCCGGGTAGATGTTCTCGCCGCCGGACTTGATGAGGTACTTGGCGCGATCGACGAAGTCCAGCGAGCCGTCGGCGCGGCGCACGAACAGGTCGCCCATGTGGAACCAGCCGCCGCGAAAGTCGTGCGCGTTCGCTTCCGGTGCGTTCCAGTAGCCGGAAAACAGCGTCGGACCGCGGATCGCCGCCTCGCCGGGCGTGCCGGGGGGCACGTCGCGGTCGTCGGCGTCCACCAGGCGCACGCGGCAGAACCCCGACTCGCGCTTGGAAAGGCTCGTGGGCACCACGCCTGGCGCCAGCAGCGCGCCGGAGGCCGGCGCAAGCCCGGTCTCGGTGGCGCCGAAGCTGTTGATGTAGGGCGCACCGAGCAGACCGGTCAGCTCCGCGATCTGCTGCAGCGGCACGAGATCGGCCATTGCGCCCACCAGCCGCACGCCGCGCGGCCTTGTGCGGTTGCGCCTCAGGCCTTCGATGAGTTGGTCGATCATGCCCGGCATCGCGACCAGCCAGCCGATCGTCTCGCGCTCGATCGTCGCGCACAGACGATCGACGTCCAGGCCGTCCTGCACGATGACCTTGCCGCCGATCATCAGCGTGGCCAGGCTGAAGTCGGTCGCGGCCATGTGGAACAGCGGACTCCAGGCCACATAGGCGTGCTCGGCGGTGATGCCGTATTCGGCAGCGAAGCACATCGCGCGCGCCACCATCGCGCGCTGGCTGATCACGGCGCCTTTGGGCAGACCAGTAGTGCCACTGGTGTAGAGGATCACCAGGCCCTGCTCGGCGTCGACTTCGAGAAAGGGGGCCGTCTCGGTGCCGCCCGCCACGAAACCATCGAAGTCGGCCTCGAGTCCGATCACCGGGCACTCCGACCAGCCGAGACGCACGAGCACTTCGGCATGACGCCGAGACACGAACACCAAGCGCGGCGACACGAGGCTAAGGCCGTGCGCAGCCTCGGCATCCGACAGCCGCCAGTTCAGGCAAGCGACGATCGCGCCGATCTTCGCGGCCGCCAGTTGCAGCCCGATGTATTCGCGCCGGTTCTCCGCCAGCACGGCGATGCGCTCGCCAGCGTGGACACCGCTCGCCAGCAACGCCTGCGCGATGCGGCAGGCCCAGCGATCGAGCGCAGCAAAGCTCAACACGCCCTGCGCGTCCTGCAGTGCGGGCGCATCGGGTCGCACGGTCGCCTGCTTGCGCATCAGGTCGGCCACGGTGAGGGGCAATGCCTCGCTTCGCATGGTGATTCGGATGAAGGGCTCGCGCTGGCGACGCCTGCGCCAAGGTCGGGTTGACAGGAGTCTACCTAACGCTTGACAGTTTCACAACGCCTCGATACGCTCCTGGACGATTTCGTGGCCTCACCTCGGGCGCCACTCACAACATCTCACGACGGCAGGAGACAGCCTTGGATTCGTATTCCGCGCTGCGCTACGAGCGGCGGGCACAGACCGTTTGGCTCACGCTGAACCGCCCTGAGGCGATGAACGCGCTGTCGGAAACGCTGTGCGGCGAACTCGCCGATGCCATCAGCCGCATCGAGAGCGACCGCGACGTGAGGGTCGTCGTGCTCACCGGTGCGGGCAAGGCCTTCTGCGCCGGCGCCGACCTGAAAGGGGTGTTCGAGGGCAATACCGCCGCGCCGGACGCCGAGGACCCGTTGAATGCCTTTCTCGATCTCGTGGCCGGCATGATCGATCGACTGCGGGCCTTGCCCAAGCCGACGATCGCGGCGCTCAACGGGCTGACGATGGCCGGTGGTCTGGAACTGGCCATGGCCTGCGACCTGATCGTCGCCGCCGAGGGCGCACGCATCGGCGACGCGCACGCGAACTTCGGCGTATTTCCCGGCGCCGGCGGCGCCGCCGTGCTGCCGCGGCGCATCGGGCCGACGGCGGCCAAGTACCTGCTGTTCACGGGCGATACGCTGCCGGCGGCCGAGCTGGTGCCGCTCGGGCTCGTCAACCGGGTCGTGCCCGACGCCGAGCTCGCCACCGAAGTCGACAAGCTCGCCGTTCGCATCGCCGCCAAGAGCCCGCTCGTGCTGCGCCGCATGAAGCAGACCGTGGCCGACGGGCTGGAACAACCGCAGGCCACGGCGCTACGGCTGGAGCGTCTGGTGCTCGACGCCCACCGCCACTCGCACGACATCCGCGAGGGTTTGGCGGCTTTCGTCGGCAAGCGCAAGCCCGAGTTCAAAGGTTACTGACACTCGCCATGGAGCGTCCGTTGAGCACCGCCGCCCTTCCTCCCGTGTATGTGGCCGGCATTGGCATGACGCCGACCGGCAAGTTCCTCGACCGCAGCATCAAGCAGCTCACGGCCGATGCCGTGACGGCCACGCTGGCCGATGCGGGCCTCACAGTCGCCGACATCCAGGCTGCCTACTTCTCCAACGCCACCCAAGGCGTGCTGGAAGGGCAGACCATGGTGCGCGGGCAGATCGCGCTGCGCCCGCTGGGCATCGAGGGCATTCCGGTCTACAACCTCGAGAACGCCTGTGCCAGCGCCAGCTCGGCCTTCAACCTGGCGGTACAGGCCGTTCGCGCCGGCGAAGTGGAGGTGGCCCTCGCCGTTGGCGCCGAGAAGATGTTCTGCACCGACAAGGCCAAGATGTTCAGCGTCTTCGACGGCGCCTGGGACCTGCAGGACGTCGAGGGCAACAAGACGACGCTGCTGGCGATGGGCCGCGGCGTCGAGCCGCCCGAGGGCAGCACCTCGAAGGCGCCGTACAGCCTATTCATGGACATCTACGCCGCGTTCGGCCGATTTCACATGCGCGAGTTCGGCACCACGCAGCGGCAGTTCGCCGCCGTGGCGGCCAAGAACCATGGCCATTCGGCACACAACCCGCTGGCGCAGTACCGCAACACCTACACGGTCGAGCAGGTGCTCGCCGCGCCGCCGATCACCTACCCGCTGACGCTGCCGATGTGCGCGCCGATCAGCGACGGCGCCGCTGCCATCGTCGTCTGCACCGAGGCGGCGCTGGCGCGCCTGGCCGACCGGCGGCGCGCGATTCGCGTGCTCGCCTCGGTGGTGGCCACCGGCAGCACGCGCAAGCCCGAGGACGTCGGCCGGCACGTCACCGTCAAGGCGTCGAAGCTCGCCTACGAGCGCGCCGGCGTGGCGCCGCAGGACATCTCGGTGGCCGAGGTGCACGACGCCACCGCCATCGGCGAGATCGTGCAGTCGGAGAACCTGGGCTTCTGCGAGTTCGGCGCCGGCGGCGCGCTGGCCGAGAGCGGTGCCACCACGATCGGCGGACGCATCCCGATCAACACCTCGGGCGGGCTGGAGTCCAAGGGCCATCCGATCGGCGCCACCGGCATCGGCCAGCTGCACGAGCTGGTGACGCAATTGCGCGGCGAGGCTGGTGCGCGCCAGGTGCCCGGCGCGCGGCTGGCCATGGCCGAGAACGGCGGCGGCCTGTACGGCATCGAGGAAGCCGTGTGCGCGATCACCATCCTCGGCCGCTGACGGGAGCGCGGCGTATGAATCCGTCGGGCAAGGTCGCGATCGTCACCGGAGCCGCCTCCGGACTGGGGCGCGCCGTCGCCGAGGCGCTGCTGGCCGCCGGCGCCCGCGTGGCGCTGTTCGACCGCGATGCCGACCGCGGCGTCGCGGTGGCCGCCGTCGCCGGCGAGGCGGCGCTGTTCGTGGCGGTGGACGTGACCAGCGAAGCCCAGGTCCAGGCCGGCATCGACCAGGTGCTCGGCCGTTTCGGTGCCGTCCACATCTGCGTGAACTGCGCCGGCGTGCCCGACGCCGCCAAGACCGTGGCCGACGGCAAGCCCTTCCCGCTGGCCATCTGGGACAAGGTCATCGCAGTCAACCTGACCGGCACCTTCAACGTGCTGCGCCTGGCCGCGGTGGCGATGACGCGCAACGAAGCCGAGGACGGCGAGCGCGGCGTGATCGTCAACCTCTCCTCGGGTGCGGCGCAGGACGGCCAGATGGGGCAGGCGGCCTATGCCGCCAGCAAGGCCGGCGTCATCGGCTTGACCTTGCCCGTGGCGCGCGACCTGGCCGACCACGGCATCCGCTGCGTGGCGGTGGCGCCGGGGCTGTTCGACACCCCGATGGTGGCCGGCCTGCCCAAGAAGGTGGCCCAGGCGATCGTCGACCGCATGATCCTGTTCCCGCGCCGCATGGGTACCCCCGCCGAGCTGGCGCAGCTGGTGCGCAGCGTGGTCGAGAACGCCTACATCAACGCCACCTGCCTGCACATCGACGCCGGCGCGCGCATGAGCGCGCGCATGAGCGCGCGCTGAGCCCCGCCAAGCCAACCGCACCGACGAGCCGAGCCGACGATGAACTTCCTGCCGACCGACGAACAACGCCTCGCCGTCGAGGGCTTCAACCGCTTCCTCGACACCAAGCTCGAACCCATCGTGCGCCGCTATCAGCCCGACAAGCTGATCGAGAAGGAGCGCATGCTGGAGATCTTCCAGATGATGCTGCCCTACGGCATGGGCGGCAACGGTCTGATCTCGGAGGCCCACGGCGGCATGGGCATGCCGTGGCTGACCTACGCGATGATGTACGACAACCTCGCCCGCGTCTCGGGCGACGTGGCCATCTCGCTCTTGATCCAGCAGCTCGGCGCCTACTCGCTGGAGGTCTGCACCAACGACGCGATGCGGCAGAAGTACCTGCCGCGCATGGTGCGCGGCGAGATCATCGCCTGCAGCGGCATCAGCGAGCCGGGCGTGGGCTCCAACGTCGCCGAGGTCACCTGCCGCGCCCGGGCCGACGGCGACCATTACATCGTCAACGGCGAGAAGACCTGGATCTCCAACGGCCACTACTCCGACTTCTGCATGGTCATCGTGCGCACGTCCGACGAGGGTGCGCGCGGGCTGTCGATGATCCTCGTGGACCGGCAGGAGCACGGCTACGAGAGCCGCAACATCGACAAGCTCGGGCTCAACAGCACCTCCACCGCGCAGCTGTTCTTCGACAACGTGCGCGTGCCGGCCGGCAACATGATGATCCAGGCCGGCACCGGACTGAAGAACACGCTGGTGCTGTTCGAGAAGGCGCGGCCGATGGTCGGCCTCACCTCGGTGGGCATCGCGCAGGCGGCGCTGAACAAGGCCATCGCCTACGCCAAGGAGCGAAGGCAGCACGGCAAGCCGATCGGCCAGCACCAGCTCATCCAGGGCATGCTCGCCGATTCGGCGATCCAGCTCGACGCGGCGCGGCTCTTGATCTACCGCGCCTTCAACCTCATCGACCATGGCGTGCGCAGCGAGGTCGAGAGCGCGATGGCCAAGTGCTATGCCACCGAGATCGCGGTGGACGTGGCCTCCAAGGCCGTGCAGATCCACGGCGGCAACGGCATCACCAAGGACTTCGGCGTCGAGCTGCTGTTCCGCAACGCACGCATGATGACCATTCCGGACGGCACGACCGAGATTCAGAAGCTGATCATCGGCCGCGCGCTGACCGGCCTCAACGCCTTCGGCTGACGTGACTTCGCCAGCGCAAACGTCTGCGAACGCCGCCTCCGCGGTGCTGAAGGCCGACGGCGTGACCTTGCGCTTCGGCGGCGTCACGGCCTTGTCGGACGTCAGCATCGAGGTGCGCGCCGACGAGATGCTCGCCGTGATCGGCCCCAATGGCGCCGGCAAGAGCTCGCTGCTGAACGTGCTCAGCGGTTTCTACCGGCCGCAGCAGGGGGCCCTCGCCTACGACGGCCGCGACATCCTCGGTCGCTCGGTGCACGAGATCGCCCGCGGCGGCGTCGTGCGCACGTTCCAGGGCACGCACCTGTTCCCGCACATGACCGTGCTCGACAACATCCTGATCGGCCGTCACGCGCACATGCGCGGCGGCCTCGTGCAGGCCTTCGTCTACTTTCCCTGGACGCAGCGCGAGGAAGCGCGGCACCGCCAGGTGGCGGAGGACATCGTCGATTTCCTCGAGATCGAGAACATCCGCCACCAGCCGGTGGGCTCGCTGGGCTACGGCCTGCGCAAGCGTGTCGACCTCGGCCGCGCGCTGGCGATGGAGCCCAAGGTGCTGCTGATGGATGAGCCGATGGCCGGCATGAACACCGAGGAGAAGGAAGACCTCGCCCGCTTCGTCATCGACGTGCGCGAGGCGCGCCGCATCCCGGTGGTGCTGGTCGAGCACGACATGGGCGTGGTGATGGACCTGGCCGACCGCGTGGCCGTGCTCGACTTCGGGCGCAAGATCGCGGATGGCACGCCGGCCCAGGTGCAGGCCGACCCGGCGGTGATCCAGGCCTACCTGGGAGCGGCCGCGTGAACGCTCCCGAGCTCACCCTGAAACACGCTGCCGGCCCGGGCACAGCCGTGGCGGTTCCCGCCAGCGGCGCGCCCGCGGCGGCCGCCCGGACGACGCAGACACTGCCGCAGATGCTGCTCGCCCACGCACGCACGCGGCCGCAGCAGCTCGCGCAGCGTGTCAAGCGCAAGGGCATCTGGCGCTGCCACACCTGGGCGGACGTGCTCGACACGGTGCGCGCCCTCGCGCTTGGCGCGGCGGCGCTCGGCCTGCAGCGCGGCGACACCGCGGTGGTCATCGGAGAGAACGAGCCCGAGCACTTCTGGTCGCTGTTCGCGGCGCAGTCGCTGGGCGCGAAGACGGTGTCGGTGTACCCCGACGCCACCGCCGACGAGCTGCTCTACCTCTGCGAGGATTCGCAGGTCCGGTTCATCTTCGCGCAGGACCAGGAGCAGGTCGACAAGGCCCTGGCCGTCGCGGGCAAGCTGCCAGGCCTGTACGGCATCGCGTACTGGGACGACGCCGGCATGTGGTCGTACCGCCACGACCTGCTGCATGCCTTCGAACCGCTGTGCGCAAACGGCCGCAGGGAACACGAGCGCCACCCCGAGCGGTTCGCGCAGGCCGTCGAGGCCGGCCGCGCCGACGACCTGGCACTGCTCACCTATACGTCGGGCACCACCAGTAAGCCCAAGGGCGTGATGGTCAGCCACCGCTGGCTGGTGGACAACGCCAGCCGCATGCTCAGTGCGCTGCCGCTCGAACCCGGCATGGAGTACCTGTCGTACACCCCGCTGGCCTGGATCACCGAGCAGCTGCTGGGCGTCACGCTCGGCCTGATGCTGCCGCTGGTGGTCAATTTCCCCGAAGGCCCCGACCAGGTGCTGCCCAACATCCGCGAGCTGTCGCCGCACATGGTTTTGTTCGGGCCGCGTCAGTGGGAGAGCATCGCCGCCGCCATCGAGGCGCGCATGCTGCACGCCGGCCGTCTGCCGCGCGCGCTGTACCGCTGGAGCGTGCGCATCGGCCACGCCGTCCGCGTGGCGCGGCTCGAGGGCCGCCCTGCGCCGCTCGCGGCCCGGCTGCTGCTGCCGCTGGCCGAAGCGCTGACGCTGCACGCCGTGCGCGACCAGTTCGGCTTCCTTCGCTCGCGCATCGCGGTCTCCGGCGGCACCGCGATGGCACCCGACGTGTTCCGCCTCTTCCATGCGCTGGGCGTGCCGCTGCGCAACATCTACGGCTGCTCGGAGTTCGGGCTCATCGCCGGCCATCGCGGTGAACGCTACGACCTGGAGACGGTGGGGCCGCTGCTGACGGTGGCGCCGGGCTTCGGTGCACCGGTGCAAGCCAAGGTCGATGCCAGCGGCGAGCTGCTGCTGCGCGGCGGCACCGGCTTCCTCGGCTACTGGAACAAGCCCGAGAAGACCGCCGCACTCGACCGCGACGGCTGGTTCGCCAGCGGCGACGCGGTGCGCGTCACCGAACGCGGCGAGATCGTCTTCCTCGACCGCGTCGAGCACCTGGTCAAGCTGGCGAGCGGGCACGCCTACCCGCCGCAGTTCATCGAGACCCGGCTGCGCTTCTCGCCCTTCATCAAGGACGTGATGGTGCTCGGCGACGCGACGCGGCCATGGGTCGGCGCGCTGGTCAACATCGACATGGGCGTGGCCTCGCGCTGGGCCGAGGAACGGCGCATCGCGTTTTCCACCTTCACCGACCTGTCGCAGCGCCCCGAGATCCGCGCCCTCGTGCGCGACGAGATCGCGCGCATCAACGCCTTCCTGCCCGAAGGCTCGCAGGTCGTGCGCTTCGCCAACTTCCCCAAAGAGCTGGACGCCGACGAAGGCGAGCTCACGCGCACCCGCAAGCTGCGCCGCGAGTTTCTCGAGCAGCGCTACCGCGTTCTGATCGACGGTCTTTACGCCGGTGGCACCGATATCGACTGCCAGATCGCCGTCACCTACCAGGACGGCCGCCAGGGCGTGCTGCGCGCCCGGGTCGTCGGCACCGACGTGAGCACCGCAGGCACGACATGATCATCGAGTTCCTGAACTACGCGCTCAACGGCGCCCTGCTCGGCCTGCTCTACGCCCTGGTGGCGATGGGCTTCGTCGTCATCTACCGCGCCAGCAAGGTGTTCAACATGGCCACCGGCGAGATGCTGGTGCTCGGTGCCTTTCTGGTCTGGTGGGCGGTGGCCTCGCGCGCCATGCATCCGGCGCTGGGCATCGCCGCGGCGCTCGCCATCGCGGTGCTGGTGGGGTTGGCGATCGAGCGGCTGTTCTTCCGGCGCCTGATCGGCGAGTCGGTGTTCTCGATGATCATGGTCACCATCGGCCTTCTGATCCTCACCCGCGGCCTGGTGCTGGTGATCTGGGGGCCGCAGGAGAGAGCGTTTCCGGCGCTGATCGCGCTCGAGCCGTTGATCATCGGCGAGATGATCGTGCCGCGCTCACTCGCCGCAGCCGGCGTGGTGGCGGTGGTCTTCGCGCTCGGCCTGCACTGGTTCTTCAACCGCAGCCGCACCGGACTGGCCATGTCGGCGGTGGCCGAGGACCACCAGATCGCGCTGTCGATGGGCATCAGCGTGCGCCGCTCGATCGCCTTCGCGTGGGCGCTGGGCGGCATGCTGTCGGTGATCTCGTCGATCGTCTACCTGAGCGGCAAGTCGCTGACCTTCCTGTCGTCGGAGATCGGCTTCGCGGCGCTGCCGGTGGCCCTGCTCGCCGGGCTGGAGTCGATCCGCGGCCTGCTGCTGGCCGGCGTCATCGTCGGCGTCGTGCAGGGGCTGACCTCGGCCTACGTCGACCCGCTGATCGGCGGCAACGCCGCTTCGGTGGTGCCCTACATCTTCATGCTCGTCGTGCTGGCGGTGCGTCCCAACGGGATGTTCGGCTGGAAGCGCATCGAGCGCGTCTGAACAGAGGCTGAAAGCTCGCCCGCGATGGACCCCTCCGGCATCTTCTTCACCCGCTACGAGCAGGACAGCGCGCTCGTGCGCACGCGCGCGCAGTGGCTGGCGCTGGCGCTGTTCGCGGCGGCCCTGCTGATCTTTCCCTGGTTCGCCTCGCCGCGCCTGGTGGCGGTGGCCAACCTGATGTTCATCACCGCGATCGTCGTCGTCGGCCTGCAGATTACCACCGGCTACGCCGGGCAGATCAACCTCGGCCAGGCGGCCTTCATGGGCGTGGGCGCCTACGGCGCCAGCGTGATGGAGGTCAAGCTCGGCCTGCCGTTCTGGGTGGCGGTGCCAGTGGGCGGCGTGCTCGCCGCGTCCGCCGGCTGGGCCTTCGGGCTGACGGCCACACGCATCAAAGGCTTCTACCTCGCGCTCACCACCATCGCGGCGCAATTCCTGTTCGTGTTCGTCGTGCTCAACCTGCCCTCGTCGTGGCTGGGCGGCGTCAACGGCTTCAGCCTGCAGCCGGCGCGCCTTGGGCCTGTCGTGTTCGACAGCGACCGGGCGCTCTACCACCTCTTCCTCGTCGCTGCGGCGGTGATGGTATTCGGCGCCTTCGGCATCGTGCGCAGCCGCCACGGCCGCGCCTTCGAGGCCGTGCGCGACGACGACGTGGCCGCCGGCATGATGGGCATCGACGTCGCCGGCACGAAAGCGCGCGCCTTCGTGCTCGGGGCCTTCTACGCCGGCATTGGCGGGGCGCTGTGGGCCTACCAGATCCGCTTCGTCTCGGTGGACCAGTTCACGCTGTTCAACTCGATCTGGTTCATCGCGATGATGATCGTCGGCGGGCTCGGCTCGATCGTCGGCGCGCTGATCGGAACGGTCGTGATCCGCGCGGTGCAGGAGTCCATCACCAGCCTCGGCCCCGATCTGATCGAGCGCTTCCCCGTGCTGAGCACCGACTTCGTCTTCGCCAGCATGAACGTGTTCCTGGGCCTCGTGATCACCGGCTTCCTGCTGCTCGAACCCAAGGGCCTGATGCACCGATGGAACATCTTCAAGGCCACCTACCGGCTGTGGCCCTTCCCGCACTGAACCCAACGCCCCCACCCAACGCCCCACCCGCGCCGACCGAGGCGCTGTCATCCGAGGAGACTTTCATGCATCGACGCCATCTCATTTCACGCGGCCTCCTGCTGGGCGCCGGCCTCGCGCTCGGTTCGGCGGCCTCGGCGCAGACGACGATCAACCTGGCTGCCTTCGCCGACTTCGCCGGGCCCTACGCCAACGTCATGAACGACATGCAGGGCGGGCGCCTGGCGGTCGTCGAATGGTGGAACAAGGAAGTCGGCGAGAAGCTCAACGTGCGCATCGCCGTCAAGACCTACGACACGCGCTACGACGTCGCCCAGACCGCGAGCCTGTGGCCCGGCATCAAGGCCGAGCTGAAGCCGGCGCTGGTGCTCGGCCTGGGTGGCCCCGACGCCGCTGCCTTGCAGCAGCGCCTGCCCGAGGACAAGGTGCCGATGCTTTTCGGCACTGCCGCTTACGGCTTCGGCTGGAAGCCCGGCCAGTGGGCACTCAACGTGCGCCCGACCTACCCGCACGAGGCGGCGGGCTTCCTGGAGTGGTTCCGCACCACCAAGTTGGAGGGCAAGCGTGCGGTCAAGGTCGCCATCATCACCTCGGAGGCCACGCCGGCCTATGCCGACATGGCCAAGGGCCTGCAGTCCTACGCCAAGGCCAACCCCGACAAGGCCACCTTCGTCGAGGCCATCTGGACCGAGGTGCAGCCCGCCGACCTGACGCTGCAGGTGCGCCGCCTGGTCAATGCCGGAACCGACGTCATCGTGATCCAGACCAACACCGCGCAGGCCGTGGCCACCAAGCGCGCTCTGCAGGCGCTGGGCAAGAACATCCCGATCATGCTGTCGCTGCACAACGGGGTACTCGGCGCCTCCAAGGCGCTGGGCAACCCCAACGGCTTCGCAGGCGACTACGAGGTCGGCGCGATCGCCGATGCGAGCGAGGACGACACGCCGGCGCGCAAGTTCTACTCCACCCTGCAAGCCAAGTACGGCCTGAAGTCGAACTGGAACGCGATGACGATGCTCGGGCTCGGGCAGGCCATCGTCGCCGTCCGCGCGGTCGAGGCCACCGTCAAGGCCAAGGGCGCCGCCGGCGTCACCGGCGAGGCGGTGCACGCGACGCTGCTGGGCACCGCCTTCAGCGGCGCCGAGCTGATGGGCATCCTGCCCGGCGTGGACTTCAACCCGGAAAACCCGTTCCCCACCGGGACTGCGAAGGTGAACGTCGCCACGATGAAGGACGGCAAGGTCGTCCGCGTCGCCGCCGATGCCCCGGTGCCGGCGATCCCGAAATGGTGAGCCGATGAGCGACGCGAGCGAGTCTGCAGTGGTCGAAGACCGGCGCCGTTCGCCCTCACGGGCCAGCGGCGCCGGCGCGGCGGCACACTCTGCGGCCGAGGGGGTCGATGCAGCATTGCTGGCGTTGCTCAACGTCGAGGTGCTGTACGCCGACGTGATCCTGGCCCTCAAGGGCGTGTCGTTGCAGGTCGCGCCGGGCGGCTGCGTGGCGCTTCTCGGCGCCAACGGCGCCGGCAAGAGCACCACGCTGAAGGCCATCTCCGGCGTCATCGATTCCGACGATGGGCGCGTCAGCGGCGGCAGCATCGCCTTCGATGGCCGCGCGATCCGCGGCCACGACACCGCCAGCATCGTGCGCAGCGGCCTCGTGCACGTGATGGAGGGCCGGCGCGTGCTGCCCCACATGACGGTGGAGCAGAACCTGATCATCGGCGGCCACATGTTCCCGAGCGCCGCGCAGATGCGCCGTGCGCTCGACGAGGTGTACCAGGCCATCCCGCGCCTGGCCGACCTGCGCACGCGCACCGCCGGCTACCTCTCCGGCGGCGAGCAGCAAATGCTGGTGATCGGCCGCGCCATCCTGGCCGAGCCCAAGCTGATGCTGATCGACGAGCCATCGCTCGGCCTGGCGCCGCGCATGATCGAGGAGGTGTTCGCCGTGCTGCACCGGCTGCGCGCGCAGGGCCTGGCGCTGCTGATCGTCGAGCAGAACACGCGCGTGGCGCTGGAGATCGCCGACTACGGCTACGTCATGGAAAGCGGGCGCATCGTGCTCGAAGGCCGCGCCGACGAGTTGCGCGCCAACGAGGACGTGCGCGAGTTCTACCTCGGCCTGGACCGCGAAGGCGGACGCAAGAGCTTCCGCGAGGTCAAGCATTACCGGCGGCGCAAGCGCTGGCTGGGTTGAATCGAAGCTTCATGAAAGGCAAGGCATGCCCGGTCCGCTGCAAGGTCTGAAGGTCATCGAGTTCGGCGGCATCGGCCCCGGCCCCTTCTGCGCGATGATGCTCTCAGACATGGGGGCGGATGTGATCCGCCTCGACCGCAAGGCCGACAAGGGCAAGGATCGCGGCGCACCCGGCTTCCTGGCCTCCGGCCGGCGCAGCGTGCTGCACCGTGGCCGCCGCTCGGTGGCGGTGGACCTGAAGGACCCTGTCGATCGCGACAAGGTGCTGGCCATGATCGACGGCGCCGACGCGGTGATCGAGGGCTACCGTCCGGGCGTGCTGGAGCGGCTCGGTCTCGGTCCCGACGTGCTGCTGACACGCAATCCGCGGTTGGTGATCGGGCGCATGACGGGCTGGGGGCAGGACGGTCCGCTCGCGCAGTCGGCCGGCCACGACATCAACTACATCGCGCTGTCGGGGGCGCTGGCGACGATCGGCCGCAAGCAGGGCGGGCCGGTCGCGCCGGCCGCGATGGTCGGCGACCTGGGCGGCGGCGGCATGATGCTCGCGTTCGGCATCGTCTGCGCGGTGCTCGAGGCGCGCAGCTCGGGCAAGGGTCAGGTGGTCGACGCCGCGGTGCTCGACGGCGCCGCGCTGCTCACTTCGATCGTCTGCGAACTGCGGGCGCTGGGGCTGTGGCGCGACCAGCGGCAGGGCAATCTGCTGGACGGCGGCTCGCACTTCTACGACACCTACGAGTGCGCCGACGGCCAGTGGATCTCGATCGGCTCGCTCGAGCCGCAGTTCTATGCGCTGCTGCTCGAGAAGCTCGGTCTGGAGAAGGAACCCGAGTTCGCGCGCCAGCGCGACCCCAAGGCGTGGCCGGCGCTGAAAGCCAGGATCGGCGCCATCTTTCGCGCCCAACCGGCAGCGCACTGGTGTGCGCTGCTGGAGAACACCGACGTGTGCTTCGCCCCGGTGCTCGCCACCGCCGAAGCCGCTGCGCACCCGCACAACGTGGCGCGAGCCACGTTCTTCGAGAGCGAGGGCGTCGTGCAGCCCTCGCCAGCGCCGCGCTTCAGCCGCACCCCGGCGGCTCGGCCGAAGCCGGCACCTTACATCGGCGAACACGACGACGAACTGCTGGGCTGAATCGCCGTATGACGAGGCAGCGGAGGCAGCCATGCAACTGGGACTGAAGGACAGGGTCGCGATCGTCACCGGCTCGGCCCGCGGCATCGGTGCCGAGACGGCGCTCGCGCTGGCGGAGGAAGGCGCGCGCATCGTCGTCACCGACATCGACGGCGACGCCGCCACGGCGCATTGTGCGGCGTTGCAAGGCGCAGGCCACCAGGCCATTGCCGTGCGCGCCGACGTGACGCGCATGGCCGATGTCGGACGCTTGGCGCAGGCTGCGGTCGACGCCTTCGGCGGCGTGCACGTGCTCGTCAACAACGCCGGCTTCGCCCGCGATGCCCGCATCACCCGCCTCAGCGAAGCGGACTGGGATGCGGTCGTCGACACCGTGCTCAAGGGCGCGTTCCTCTGCACCCAGGCCGTGGCGCCGCTGATGGCCGCGGCCAAGTGGGGGCGGGTCGTCAACATTTCCTCGCGCGCGCACCTGGGCAACCCGGGCCAGGCCAACTACTCGGCCGCCAAGGCCGGCATCCTCGGCTTCTCGGCCGCGTTGGCGCTCGAACTCGGCCGCGACGGCATCACCGTCAACACCATCGCGCCGGGCTTCATCGAAACCGACGGCGTGCGCACCCTGCCCCACTACCAGAAGATCCGAGATAACGCGCTGGCGCGCACCCCCATCGGTCGCCTGGGCGTGCCGCGCGACATCGCCGGCGCGGTGTGCTTCCTCGCCAGCGAAGCGGCGGGCTACATCACCGGCGCCACGCTGCACGTCACTGGCGGGCGCTACGCCACCTGAGCGGCCTGCGGCGATGGATTTCGGCTTCAGCCCCGAGCAGGACACCTTGCGCACGAGCGTGCAGCGCTTCATGCGCGAGCGGGTCGCACCGCGCATCGCCGCGTGCGAGCGCGAGCGCGAGTTCGCCTGGGACCTCCTGCCGCAACTGCAACCCTTCGGCTACCTCGGCGGGCTGCTGCCCGAAGAGGCCGGCGGCTTCGGCATGAGCCACGTCGACTGGGCCATCCTGATGGAAGAAGCCGGCTATGGCTGGCTGTCGCTGCGGGTGATGATGAACTCGCTGAACATCCTCGCCCAGCTGCTGCACCGCCATGGCACGGTCGAGCAGAAGCGACGCTGGCTGAAGCCGCTGCTCGCGGGCCAACTCCGGCACTGGATGGCCATCACAGAGCCGAACCACGGCTCCAATGTCGCCGGCATCGAGACCCGGGCCGAGGACAAGGGGGATCACTGGCTCGTCAACGGCAACAAGCTGTGGATCACCAACGGCGTTCACGGCAATTTCGGCGTTCTGGTGGCGCGCACCTTCAGCGCGCGCTGCGATGGCGGCATCAGCCTGTTCATCGTCGACCGCGAGGAGACGGCCTACGACGCGCGCCGTGCCGACGTGATGTTCATCCGCGCCACCGGCACCTCGCAGCTCGCCCTCCGCGACGCAGTGGTGCCCAAGGCCAACCTGCTGGGCGCGGAGGGCGAAGGGCTCAAGGCCATCCTGACGGGGCTGAACTTCGGCCGCCTCAACGTGGCGATGGGTGCGGTGGGCGCCGCGCGCGCGGCGCTGGACCTGTCGATCGACTACGCGCGGCAGCGCAAGCAGTTCGGGCGGCCGATCGCCGGCTTTCAGCTCGTGCAGAAGCTCATCGTCGACATGATGGTGCGCTGCGAGGCCGCGCGCGCACTCGGCTATCGGGCCGCCTGGGCGCTCGACCAGGGCGGCAGCGCGCGCACCGAGTGCTCGATCGCCAAGCTGTACGCCGCTGATGCTGCGCACGAGGTCGCGAGCATGGCGCTGCAGGTGCATGGCGGTTCCGGCTACAGCGAGGAGCTGCCGATCGAGCGCATCTTCCGCGACACCCGCGGCGGCATGATTCCCGAGGGCACCACCGAGATCCAGACGCTCATCATCGGGCGCGAGGTGCTGGGCGTCTCGGCCTTCCACTGAGGAGCTGACAAGATGGGCATGCCGCTGCTGCATGCGCTGCGCCTGAATGCACGGCGCCTGCCGCACAGGCCGGCGCTGCGCTTTCGAGAACAGACCTGGAGCTACGCCGAATTGCTGTCGCGCGCCGAGCGCGCCGCGGCGGCGCTGGCGGCGCTGAGCATCGCGCCGGGCGAAAAGGTGCCGATGCTCTCGTTCAACCATCCCGACATGCTGGTGGCCTACTTCGCGCTCACCGGCATCGGGGCCGTGCCGGCGCCGCTGAACTACCGCCTGGCCGACGAGGATCTGCGCCACGGGATCTCGGCCGCGCGTGCGCGCTTCGTGCTGCTCGGTTCGGGTTTCGCCGAGCGCGCGGCGGCGCTGGCCGATGCCGCGTGGCAGCCGATCGGGTTCGCCGACGCCGTGCACGACGCGCCCAAGGGCCGATTGCACTGGTGCGAACTGCTGCGCTCCGCCACGGGGGTTGCGCCCGCCGGCCGCGAAGGCAGCACGATCATGCTGCACACCTCGGGCACCACCGGCCGCCCGAAAGGCGCGCTGCGTTCGCGCTTCGGCTTCGAGGAGCGTGCCATCGCGCAGCGCTTCGGCACGGACGACCGCACGCTGGCCGCGCTGCCGTTGTGCCTGAGCGCCGGATGCGTCTACACGCTGCTGCCGTTGTACCTGGGCGCCAGCGTCACGCTGCTCGAGCACTTCGACGCCGGCGTGGCGATCGAGACCATCGAGCGCGAGCGGATCGATTCCACCATGCTGCTGCCGGCCATGCTGCAGGCGATGGTCGATCACCCGCGATGGCGCGATGCCGACCTGTCCAGCCTGCGCGTCATCCAGTCGGGGGCCGGCACGCTGTCGGGCACGCTCAAGCGCAGGCTGCTCGACCGACTGGGCGAAGGCGTCCTCAACATCTATGCCGCCTCGACCGAGGTCGGGCCGTATGCCAACCTCGATGGCGCCGAGGTCGCCCGGCACCTGGACGACAGCTGCGTCGGCCGGCCCTTCTTCGGCGTGGAGCTCAAGCTGCTGGACGACGACGGGCACGAGGTGGCGCCCGGCGAGGTGGGCGAGATCTGCTGCCGCAGCGATTCGCAGTACGACGGCTACTTCGAGGACGACGAGCTCACCGAAAGCACGCGCCGCGGCGACTTCCTCACCGTCGGCGACCTGGGCCGCATCGACGCCGACGGTCTGCTGCATTTCGTCGGCCGCAAGCGCGACATCATCAAGAGCGGCGGCATCAACGTCTACGCCTCCGAGATCGAGCAGGTGCTGCAGCAGCACCCGGCCGTGGCCATCGGCCTGATC
>WBZL01002050.1_pt1 | contig 20034 bp, 20 predicted proteins | sample 5204291 | NCBI WGS metagenome assembly WBZL01 (sample SAMN12344345, study PRJNA552823) | activated sludge metagenome | biome: Activated sludge suspended growth; feature: Nitrification reactor; material: Wastewater; isolation source: activated sludge from nitrification reactor of wastewater...
GTTGCCCATCCTCAGCCTTGCCGACCAGAGCATCGCGCAACCGCCTTCGGGCCTGGAGGCGATGGCGGTAACGCCAAAGGTCGAGCGGGAGCCGATGCGCAACTACCTGCGGATGCGCCGGCAGGCCCGCCATCGACGACGCCCCGACCGCGCCCGCGGCGACCATCGATGCCGGCTTGCAGGCGGCCATCGCCGGCCCATGGCGCAGCGAAGGCAACCGCGCGCGCGACCGCTATCGGCATCCCGCCGAAACCCTCGCGTTCTTCGGCGTGAAGCCCACCGACACCGTCATCGAGATCAGCCCCGGGGCGGGCTGGTACAGCGAAATCCTGGCGCCCTACTTGCGCGACCGCGGCCGCTTCATCGCTGCCAGCGCGGCGTCCCCCGGCCGCGCCAATCCGCTCGATGCCAGGTTCCTGGCCGATCCGGCGCGCTTCGGCCGGGCCGACCTGCACGAATACAACCCCAAGGACCCAGCGTTCGGCGCCCCCGAAAGCGCGGACGTGGTGCTGACGTTCCGCAACCTGCACAACTGGCTGGCCGCCGGCACCGCCGAATACCACCTGCGCGCGGCCTACGACGTGCTCAAGCCCGGCGGCGTGCTCGGCGTGGTCGAGCACCGCGCCAAACCGGGCACCGACATCGAGGCGTCGAAGAAGAGCGGCTACGTCGCCGAGCAGCTGGTCATCGACCTGGCCAGCGAAGTCGGCTTCGAACTGGATGCACGCAGCGAGGTCAACGCCAACCCGCGCGACGACGCCGATCACCCGAACGGGGTGTGGACGCTGCCGCCGACCAACCGCCACGACGCCAAGGACGCGGCGACCTACCAGGCCATCGGCGAAAGCGACCGCATGACCCTGCGCTTCCGCAAGCCCGCCCGCTAGAAGACTCGCCAACGACGCGCCTCGCGCCGCGCGCGCGGCCGAGGACGGCGAACCACGAGCTTTGTGCACCCGCCCGACCGCCATGCTCATCGCGTTCAACAAGCCGTACGGCGTGCTCTGCCAGTTCACCGACCGCAGCCTGCCACCGCGGCCGACGCTGGCAGGCTTCGGCCTGCCTGCCGGCATCTACCCGGCCGGTCGCCTCGACTTCGACAGCGAAGGCCTGTTGCTGCTCACCGACGACGGCGGCCTGGCGCATCGCCTGACCGATCCGCGCCACAAGCAGCCGAAGACATACTGGGTGCAGGTCGAGGGCGAACCGGGGGAGGCGCAACTGCAGGCCCTGCGAGGAGGCGTCGTGCTCAACGACGGCCCCACCCTGCCCGCCGCGGTCGAGCGCCTGCCGACACCTGCCCTGTGGCCGCGCGATCCACCGATCCGGATGCGCAAGACGATCCCGGATGCCTGGCTGGCGCTCACCCTGCGCGAAGGCCGCAACCGCCAGGTGCGGCGCATGACCGCGGCGGTCGGACTGCCGACGCTGCGCCTGGTGCGGGTCGCGATCGGCGCGGTGGCGCTGGAAGGCCTCGCGCCGGGTCAATGGCGCCACGTCCCGGAAAGCTGAATCCTTCAGCCGGCGATCGGTCCGCGACTGCCTTCGCCATGCCCTGTTTGGTAATGTGAAAAGCCAACTGAATGGCGCCGGGAGGCACCGCCCGCATGCCGCATTCGGAAGCCCGCACCGGACGCATCCTGATCGTCGACGACTAACCCGCGAACCTGCGGGTCGTCGGCGCGTTGCTGGAGCGCAACGGCTATGCGGTGGCGACCGCCGGCAATGGGCCGGATGCGCTGGCGGCCGCGCGGGCCGCCCCGCCGGACCTCGTGTTGCTCGACATGATGATGCCGGGCATGGACGGCTTCGAATTGCTGGCCGCGCTGAAAGGCGAACCCGGCATGCGCCAAGTGCCGGCGATCTTCCTCACCGCCGCCCAGGACCGTGAGCTCCTGCTGCGCGCATTCGAGGCCGGCGCGGTCGATTACGTCACCAAGCCCTTCATCCCCGAGGAATTGCTGGCGCGGGTCGGCGCACACATCGGGCTGAAACTCACCCGAGACCGCCTGGAACGCGTGGCCCGCGAACGCCAGGAACTGGTCAACCTGGTCGCGCACGACCTCAAGAACCCGCTGACCACGGTGCTGTTCGCCAGCGAGATGCTGCAGTTGCCGGACTGCCGGCCGGACCGCATGCCGCGCTACGTCGAAGTGATCCACGAAAGCGCCAGTGATGCGGTCGCCTACATCCGTCGCTACCTGGAGCAACAGGCGCAGCAGGGCGCGCGCGCCGCGTCGCCGCCGGACGCCGCGGCCGACCTCGGCGAGACCCTTGCATGGCTCGGGTCGCGTTACGAATTGCAGCTGGAGGCGGCGGGCATGCGCCTGACCTGCACGCCACCGACCGACCAGGGGCGCGTTGCGATCGAAGCGCAGGTGTTGCGGCAGGTCGCCGAGAACCTGGTCAGCAACGCACTGAAATACGCCCGCGATGGCGGGGTGCTGGAACTCCACGCCCGCCGGGGCGCGCCGGGTTACTGGCAGCTGCTCGCCGAAGACCGCGGCGGCGGCATCCCGGAATCGCGGCAGCGCCAACTGTTCAAGCCGTTCCAGCGCCTCACCGACGAAGATCCCGCCGACGGCCTGTCGAGCGGGCTCGGGCTGTCGCTCGCCAAGCAGATCATCGGCGCGGCCGGTGGCCAGCTGTGGTACGAGGATCGCGAGGGCGGCGGCGCCCGCTTCGTGATCGAACTGCCGGAAGCCGGCGCCGCCTGATCCCGCCTCAGGTGTCGGACGCGGCGGCCTTCCGCCGCGGTTTGCGCACCTGCGGCTTGCGGGCTTCCACGCGTTTCGCGCTGCCTTCGATCGGGGCCTGTTCGGCCGCCTTGGCGCGCTTGCGCGCGGCGTACCAGAGCAGGCCTGCGCCGGCGATCGCCGCGCCCGCGAGCACCGGGTTGCGGCGCGCCACCTTCAGCGCCACCCGGCCACCCGTGCGCAATGCGCCGAGCGCGGCGCCGGTTTCGACCCATTGCATGGCCTTGCCGGGCACGGCCTTGCGCAGGCCGTCGCCGAGTTCGCCGATCAATGCCATCGCGCGGTCCTGCGCGTTGCCGAGCTTGTTCATCTGTCGTGGTCCCGTGAGTGGAAGCGATGTGGCTGCAGTCTCCGCAGCGCGGTGTTCACCATGCGTGAGCGCGTGCAGGCCGGTTCAGGTGGCGTTGCCCGGCGCGCTCATGCCCGTGGCTTCGCCCGGTGCGTCGCCGTCGCGCTCCATGGATCCTCCGGCCAGGGATGGCGGGGATAGCGCCCCTTCATCTCCTTCTTCACGTCCGGATAGGTGCGCTCCCAGAACCCGCGCAAGTCCTGCGTGACCTGCAGCGGCCGCCCCGCGGGCGAGAGCAGGTGCAGGGTCAGCGGGATGCGGCCCTCGGCGATGCGCGGGGTGTCCGCCAGCCCGAAGAGCTCCTGCAGTTTCACCGCCAGCACCGGCGAGGCCGGCGCACCCGTGTCATCCAGTTGGTAGGCGATGGCGCGCTGCATGCCGGACGGCACCTCGATGCGGGTCGGGGCCAGGTGGTCGATGCGCTGGCGCAGGGACCAGTCGACGCCGGATTTCAGGGCTTCGGCCAACGCCTCGTCGGTCAGCGCGTCGAGCCGGGTCTGGCCGGCGAACGCCGGCTGCAGCCATGCCGCCAGCGTCGCCAGCAATGCCGCATCGGAGAGGTCGGGCAGGCCGAGCCCGGGCATCCAGGCGCGCAGGCACTGCACGCGGATGCGCCATTGCGCGAGGCCCTCGGACCAGGGCAGCACCGACAGGCCGGCGACACGCACCGCCTCGGTGAGCGCCCGCGCGGCCAACGCGGGATCGACGCGGCCGGCGGATTTCGACGCCAGCACGATGCCATCGAAGCGCGCCACGCGCTCGCTGACCAGCGCGCGGCGTCCCGCATCCCAGCGCACTTCGTCGGCCTCGGAAAAATGCGCGGCGAACGTGCGTCGCAACGCGACCTCGTCCAGCGGCGCGCCGCGCAGCAGCAACGCATCCTTCGCCTCGAAGCGCAACTCGCTGGCGACCAGCCACGGCTCGCCATGCAGCGCGCTGTCGTCGAACAGGCGCGCCATCCGCCCGTTGGCCAGCAGGTAGCGGCGCGGATCCTGCGGATGCTGCTTGCCGATGCGATCCGGGAACGCGTGCGCGAGCAGGTCGCCGAGCGCATGCGCGGGCGCCGACGCGGGCGGGCTGGCGTCGCAACGCAGGCGGCGTCGCCATTGCGTCGAGGCCGCGTCGATCGCGGCCAGCGCCGCGCGGCTGGCATCGCCGGGCACGCGCCCCGCCCGGAACGCGGCCAAGGCCTGCCAGCGCTCGGCCAGCGCGTCGGAACGCGTGCGCAGCGGGTCGCGCGCCTCGACCAGGGCGGCCAGGTCGCAGGCCAGCGCCGTGCGGGCGCGGTCTTCCGCGGACAGCAGCATCGCGGACAGTCGCGGATGGGTGCCGAGCGCGAGCATGCGCCGGCCGGTCGCGGTGATCGCGCCACGCGCATCCAGCGCATCGAGCCGCTGCAACAGGTCGCGGCCCGCCGCGAGTGCGCCCGGCGGCGGCGGATCGACGAAGCGCAGCGCATCGCTGCCCCAGGCCGCCAGCTCCAGTGCCAGCGGGGCCAGCTCGACCTGCGCGATCTCCGGTCGGCGCTGCGGCTCCATGCGTTGCGACGGCGGCCACAATCGGTACGCCCAACCCGCGGCGACGCGCCCGGCGCGGCCCGCGCGCTGGTCTGCGCTCGCCTGCGAGATCGCGACCACGTCCAGCCGCGAGAAGCCGCTGTTCGGATCGAAGCGCGGCTCGCGCGCCAGCCCGCTGTCGATCACCACCCGCACGCCGGGCAGGGTTACCGACGACTCCGCCACGTTGGTCGCCAGCACGATCCGGCGTCGCCCGTCGGTGGCGGGCTGCAGCACGCGCGACTGCTGCTCGACCGACAGTTCGCCGTGCAGGGCCAGCACCTCCGCATCGACACCGGCGTTCGCAAGCACTGCATCGACGCGCGCGATCTCGCGCTGGCCCGGCAGGAACACCAGCAGGTCGCCGGGATGCGTGGCCAGCGCATGCTCGATGGCGCGACGCGCCTGCGGTTCCAGTGCCTCGTCGCGTCGCGCAGCGAAGTGCGCCACCTCGACCGGGAAGCTGCGCCCGGCGCTGGACAGCCGCGGGGCGTCGAGGAAACCGGCCAACCGTTCGCCATCCAGCGTGGCCGACATCGCCACGATGCGCAGGTCCTCGCGCAACCCGGCCTGCACGTCCAGCGCCAACGCCAGCCCGAGGTCGCCGGCGAGGTGGCGTTCGTGGAATTCGTCGAACAACAGCGCACCGACGCCCTCCAGCAGCGGGTCGTCCTGCAGCATGCGGGTCAGGATGCCCTCGGTGACCACCTCGATCCGCGTCTTCGCGCCGACCTTGTTCTCGAAGCGGATGCGGTAGCCGACGGTGTCGCCCACCGCTTCCCCCAGCTGCTTCGCCATGAAGCCGGCGGCGGCGCGCGCGGCGACCCGGCGCGGTTCCAGCATCACGATCTTGCGGCCCTGCAACCAATCGGCAGCCAGCAGCGCCAGCGGCACCTGGGTGGTCTTGCCCGCGCCGGGCGGCGCTTCCAGCACCAGCCGCGGATGCCGCGACAGCGAGGCCTGGATCTCCGGCAGCCAATCGGCGATGGGGAAATGCATGACGGCATTGTAGGAGCGCCTGGAAGCGCCATCGATGGAATCGGTGCCGGCCCGGAGCGCGTTCGAGCGCGCCAAGGATGGCGCGCGGCCGCGAATCGAAGCCGGATGCGGAGCCGGAGTGGCGAATGCGCCGGGCCGGCGCCGACTCCATCGTGCGATGTGGCGGCATCGTAAAATCGCACCATGCAGCTCATCGACATCGGCGCCAACCTCACCCACGACAGCTTCGACCACGATCGCGACGCGGTGCTCCAGCGCGCGCGTGATGCCGGCGTGGCGCGGATGATCGTCACCGGCGCCAGCCGCGAGCATTCGCCGAAGGCGCTCGCGTTGGCGCAGCAACATCCTGGTGAACTGTTCGCCACCGCCGGCGTGCACCCGCACCACGCGGTCGAATACACCGAGGAATGCGATGCCGAGATGCGCGCGCTGCATGCGCATCCGGAGGTGGTGGCGGTAGGCGAATGCGGGCTGGACTACTTCCGCGACTTCTCGCCGCGGCCCGCGCAACGCAAGGCGTTCGAACGCCAGCTGCAGATCGCCGCCGAGAACGGGAAGCCACTGTTCCTGCACCAGCGCGACGCGCACGCCGACTTCATGGCGATGATGAAGCAGTTCGATGGCCGGCTCGGCCCGGCGGTGGTGCATTGCTTCACCGGCACCCGCGGGGAACTGTTCGACTACCTCGACCAGGACTGGCACATCGGCATCACCGGCTGGCTGTGCGACGAACGCCGTGGCCTGCACCTGCGCGAGCTGGTCACGTCGATCCCGGCCAACCGGCTGATGATCGAGACCGATGCGCCCTACCTGCTGCCCCGCACCGTGAAGCCGCAGCCCTCGCACCGGCGCAACGAGCCGATGTACCTGGCCCACATCGTCGAGGAACTGGCACGCGACCGGAGTGAGGCTGTGGCGGCCACGGCGGCGGCGACCACCGCCACCGCCGCTGCGTTCTTCCGGTTGCCGGCCTAGCTGCGCATCCCCACGCCGCGCTTGAGCAGCCACAGGCCGATCGCGGCCAGCGCCGCGACGAAGCCCAGCATCAGCGCGAAGGCCAGCCACAGCGGCACGTCGGAGACGCCGAGCAGGCCGTAGCGGAACGCGTTGACCATGTAGAAGATCGGGTTGAGGTGGGTCGCCGCCTCGGCCCAACCGGGCAGCAGCTTGACCGAATAGAACACGCCGCCGAGGTAGGTGAGCGGGGTCAGGATGAAGGTCGGGACGATGGCGATGTCGTCGAACTTCTTGGCGTACACCGCGTTGACGAAGCCGGCCAGCGAGAAGATCGTCGCGCCCAGCAGCACCGAGGCGATGGTCACCAGCGGGTGCGGGATGCGCACCTTGGTGAACAGCATCGCCACGCACAGCACGATCGCGCCGACCATCAGCCCGCGCAGCACCGCGCCGGCGACATAGCCGCCGAGGATCACCCAGTTCGGCATCGGGCTGACCAGCAGCTCCTCGATGTGGCGCCCGAACTTGGCGCCGAAGAACGAGCTGCTGATGTTGCCGTAGCTGTTCTGGATCACGCTCATCATCACCAGCCCGGGGACGATGAAGTCCATGTAGCGGATCCCGTCCATCTGGCCGACGCGCGAGCCGATCAGCCCGCCGAAGATCAGGAAGTACAGGGTCATGGTGATCGCCGGCGGCATCAGGGTCTGGCCCCAGATGCGCAGGATCCGGTTCACCTCGCGGCGGACGATGGTGCCCAGCGCGACCAGGTTCGGGTTCGGCGTGGCGGCGCTCATGCTGGCCGCTCCTGCGCATCCTGCGCCCGCGGCACTAGGACATCCCTGTCCGTCGGCCCCGGCTTGCTGGTCATGCGCACGAACAGTTCCTCGAGGCGGTTGGTCTTGGTGCGCATCGAACGCACCCGGATGCCGGCGGCATCGAGCGCGGCGAACACCCGGTTCAGGTCCATCGCGCGCGGCATGTCGAGGTCCAGGGTGTGGTCGTCGGTGGCCAGCAGGGTGGCGCCCTCGATCGCCGGCAGCGCCGCCGGCAGCGCGCCGTCGATGTCGAACAGGAAGCCCTCGACGTCGAGCTTGGCCAGCAGCGACTTCATCGGCCCCTGCTCGACGATGGTGCCGCGGTCGATGATGGCGAGGTTGCGGCACAGGCTCTCCGCTTCCTCCAGGTAATGGGTGGTGAGGATGATCGTGGTGCCGGCGGCGTTGATCTCCTTCAGGGTCTTCCACATCCCGCGGCGGATCTCGATGTCCACGCCGGCGGTGGGCTCGTCGAGGATCAGCAGGCGCGGCGCGGTCATCATCGCGCGGGCGATCATCAGCCGGCGCTTCATGCCGCCCGACAGCGTGCGGCTCATCTTGTCCGCCTTGTCCCACAGGTGCGCGTCCTTCAGCACGGCTTCCGCGCGCGCCAGCGCCTCGCGCCGGGGGATGCCGTAGAACCCCGCGTAGTTCACGCAGATGTCCAGCGGCTTCTCGAACATGTTGAAGTTCAGTTCCTGCGGCACCAGCCCGATCTGGCGCATCGCCCCGTCGCGGTCGGCGTCGAGGTCGATGCCGGACACGCGCACCGTGCCCGCGGTCTTGTTGACCAGCGAGCTGACGATGCCGATCAGGGTGCTCTTGCCGGCGCCGTTGGGGCCGAGCAGGGCGTAGAAATCGCCGGGGGCGACGTCGAGGCTGACGCCCTTGAGGGCTTCGACGCCGTTGTCGTAGGTCTTGCGCAGGTCGCTGATGCTCAGCGCCGGCGCGGGGGTGTGGTCCATCGGACGCTCCGCCGCCGCGCGGTCGCGGCGATGCCGGGAAGGGGGGAAGATCGGTGCGGGTAGTATAGGCGCCTGCCCCGCGCCGCCCCGCGCCGCGGCGTTGCATCCACCGAACAGAGCATCGCTTGGCCATCGTCCATTTCCCGCTGAAGCTGGTCGCCCGCCGGATGGTGGCGCCGACCGTCGCCCACCTGTCCTTCGTGCGCGACGATGGGCTGCCGCTGGACTTCATCCCCGGCCAGTTCCTGCAGGTGCACTTCCCGCTGGCCGACGGCACCCAGGCGCGCCGCAGCTACTCGCTGGCGACCCGCCATGAAAAGCCGCTCGCGGCCGGCGACGCGGTGGAGATCGCGGTGAGCTACGTCCCCGGGGGCGCGGCGACCGCGCTGTTCGAGGGCATGCCGCTCGGCGGCACGGTGGATGGCAGCGGGCCGTTCGGGCGCTTCTGCCTGCTGCCGCAGGACGCCAACCGCCGCTACCTGCTGATCGGCACCGGCACCGGCATCACCCCGTACCGCGCGATGCTGCCGCAGCTCGCGGCGCTGATGGCGTCGCGCGGGCTGGAGGTGGTCCTGCTGCAAGGTGCGCGCACGCCGGACGAGCTGCTCTACGGCGACGAATTCCGCGCCTTCGCCCAGGCCCATCCCGGCTTTCGCTACATCCCGTGCTTCTCGCGCACGCTGCCGCCCGCCGGCAGCCCGCAGGCGCATGCGGACGTGCGCCACGGCTACGTGCAGAACGCGCTGTCGGAGCTGGCGCCCGATCCCGCCGGCGACATCGCCTACCTGTGCGGCAACCCGCACATGGTGGATGCCTGCTTCGAGGCGCTGAAGACGGCCGGCCTGCCGATCCCGCAGATCCGCCGCGAGAAGTACGTCAGCAACAAGTAATCACGGGCGGATCCCCGGCCATGCGCATCGGCGCATGGCGTTCGTGCGGACGCGCGGCAGTACCGCGCCAGCGTCCGCCCTCACCCGCCGCGAGAAGTACGTCAGCAACAAGTAAGTTGCCGCGCGGATCACCAGCGCATGTCAAGGTCGCTTGACAAGTGTTTCGTGACCTCCGTATCGTGTTGTCAAGCAACCTTGACACAGGTGGGCAATGAAGACGCAGGACCCCAAGCAGCTCCGCGGCGCCGGCATCGCCTTCCTCGGCGCGGGCGTGGCGTTCTTCGTCGGCGCACTGGCGGCAGGCCAGGCCGCCTTCAGCGGCGTGGGGGCGGCCTTCATCGCGCTGGGGATCGTGTTCCTCGGCAACGCCCGGCAGGGCCGCTGACATGACCCTGCGCCGCTTCATGTGGATCTTCGTGGCGATCGCCGTCGGCGCCTTCGCGCTGGCGCTGCTCGGCCGCTTCGTGCTGGCTTGGCCGGACAACATGGTCGGGATGTGGGCCGGCATCGGCGCCGGCTACCTGCTGGGCGCGCTGCTGTTCCTGCTGACCCCGCGCTGGTGGCGCCAGCATTGCGACGACATGTACGCGCAGCCGGCCGGCCGCCGTTACCTGCGCGTGCTGTGGCCGGCGCTGGTCGCCTATTCGCTGGCGCTGTTCGCCTCGATCTGGCTGATCAAGCAGGGCATCGCCTCGGTGCCGCTGCGGGCGGTGGTCGCGGTGCTGCCGGTGCTGCCGATCGCGCTGATGATGGGCGCCGGGCTGCGCTACCTGCGCGAGATCGACGAACTGCAGCGGCGGATCGAGACCGAGGCGATCGGCATCGCCAGCCTGCTGGTGGCGCTGCTGTATTTCGCCGGCGGCCTGCTGCAGAAGGCGAAGGTGGTCGACCTGGATGCCGCGATGGCGATGATCTGGGTTTTCCCGCTGCTGTGCGCCGCCTACGGCATCGCCAAGATGGTCCTGGCCCGGCGCTACCTGTGAGGCCGGCCCGGTGAACAACCGCCTGCGCGAACTGCGCGAACGCGAAGGCCTGTCGCAGGGCGAGCTGGCGCTGCGGCTGGAGGTCTCGCGGCAGACCATCAACGCCCTGGAGACCGGCAAGTACGATCCGTCGCTGCCGCTGGCCTTCCGCATCGCCCGCCTGTTCGGGACCCGCATCGAGGACGTGTTCCTGCCCGACCAGGCCTGAACCGCCCGCCCGTTTTTCCACCGCAACCACCACGAGGGGTTGTCCACATGATGTCCCGCAAGACCCGCATTTCCATCATCGCTGCCGTGGTGGTCGTGCTGCTCGGCCAGAAGGTCCTGCAGCGCAAGTCCGACGACCCGCCGGCGGACGGCAAGCGCAAGCCCGCCGTGGCGACCGCGATCGCCCCGGCGAAGCCACGCATGTACGGCGCCATCGCCTTCACCCCGTGCACGCTGCGCTCGTTCATGAGCCGCGACAGCCTGGAGGCGCAATGCGCGACCTTCGAGGTGCCCGAGGACCACGCCAGGCCGGGTGGCCGCAAGATCGCGCTCAACCTCGCCTGGCTCCCGGCGACGAACGAGGCCGACGCCACCCCGGACCCGCTGTTCATGCTCGCCGGCGGTCCCGGCCAGGCGGCGGTCGAGACCTTCCCGGCGATGGATCCGCTGCTGCGCGAGGTGCGCAAGCGCCGGCACATCGTGCTGGTCGACCAGCGCGGCACCGGCAAGTCGAACAAGCTCGCCTGCAAGCCCGGCGACGAGGCGCCGGACGCGGCCGTCGAACCGTCCGCCGAGGCCATGCGCACCCAGGCCGCGGCCTGCGTGGCCGACCTGTCGAAGCACGCGGACCTGCGCTTCTACACCACCACCGACGCGGTGGCGGACCTGGAGGCGGTGCGCAAGGCGATCGGCGCCGACCGGGTCAACCTGATGGGCGTGAGCTACGGCACCCGCGTCGCCCAGCAGTACGCGATGCACCACCCCGACGCGATCCGCAGCATCGTGCTGGATTCGCCGGTGCCGAACACGATCAAGCTCGGCAACATCTTCGCGCGCAACCTCGAGGACGCGCTCGCCCTGCAGTTCGCCCAATGCACCAAGGTGGCCGCCTGCAAGGACGCGCTGGGCGACCCGCGCGCGGAGCTGGAGACCCTGCTCACCAGCCTGCGCGCGCAACCCGCCACCGTCCGCTACCGCGACGCGGTGACCGGCGAGCAACGCGAGGGCCTGCTGCGCGCCGAGAGCGTCGCCGGGCTGGTGCGGATGTACGCGTACATGCCCGCCGCGGCCGCCCTGTTGCCGAAGCTGATCCACGAGGCCAACAACGGCCGCCGCGAGGACCTGATGGCGCTGGCGCAGATGATCGCCGGCAGCATGCAGGACTCGATGGCCATGGGCATGCAGATGTCGGTCGTCTGCAGCGAGGATGGCGACAGCATGGTGTCGCGCGCGGAGGATGCCGGCACCGTGCTCGGCAACCTGATGCCGCGCGGGATGGCGGCGATGTGCGCGGCCTGGCCGAAGGGCAAGGTCCCGGCCGACTTCAACCAGCCGCTGGCGACCAAGGTGCCGGCGCTGGTGCTGGCCGGCGAATTCGACCCGGTGACGCCGCCGCGCTATGGCGAGGAGATCGCCAAGTCGCTGCCCAACGGCCGCCTGTTCGTGCTGCGCGGGCAGGGCCACAGCGTGCTCGGCGCCGGCTGCATGCCGAAGCTGTTCGCGCAGTTCGTCGAGAAGGCCGACGCCAAGGCGCTGGACGGCAGCTGCCTGGACAAGCTCGGCTACACGCCGCCGTTCACCAGCTTCAACGGCTGGGAACCCTGAGCGCACACCGGACCAAGGAACCCCTGACATGATCGTTGCAGAACAGCTACGCAAGACCTTCCCGGCGCGCGGCAAGGACAAGACCCCGGTGGTCGCGGTGGACGACGTCGGCTTCACCGCACGCGACGGCGAGATCACCGGCCTGCTCGGCCCCAACGGCGCCGGCAAGACCACCACCCTGCGCATGCTCTACACCCTGATGTCGCCCGAGCGCGGCCGCGTGCTGGTCGACGGCATCGACGTCGCCGGCGACCCGGAACGGGTGCGCCGCAGCCTGGGCGTGCTGCCCGACGCGCGCGGCGTGTACAAGCGCCTGACCGCGCGCGAGAACATCACCTACTTCGGCGAGCTGCACGGCCTGTCGGCCGCGACGATCGCCGAACGCACCGCCAGGCTGTCCGCCGCGCTGCAGATGGACGACTTCCTCGACCGCGCCACCGAAGGCTTCAGCCAAGGCCAGCGGACCAAGACCGCGATCGCCCGCGCGCTGATCCACGACCCGCGCAACGTGATCCTCGACGAACCCACCAACGGCCTCGACGTGATGACCACCCGCGGCCTGCGCGGCTTCCTGCACGAGCTGCGCGCCGAAGGCCGTTGCGTGATCTTCTCCAGCCACATCATGCAGGAGGTCGCCGCGCTCTGCGATCGCATCGTGATCGTCTCCCGCGGGCGGGTGTCCGCCGAGGGCACCCCGGAGGAACTGCGCACGCTGGCCGGCGAGGACAACCTCGAGGACGCGTTCGTGAAACTGATCGGCAGCGACGAGGGCCTGCACGCATGAACAAGACGTCCTTCTTCGGCAGCATGCTCACCGTGGTGCGCAAGGAATGGCTGGACTTCTTCCGCGACCGCCGCACCTTCCTGCTCAGCCTGCTGATGGCCCCGCTGCTGTACCCGCTGATCTTCCTCGGCATCGGCAAGCTGTCGGAACTGCGCGCCGAGACCCAGCTCGAGAAGGACCTCGCGCTGCCCGTGGTCGGGATGGAACGCGCGCCGAACCTGGTCGCCGCGCTGCGCGCCTACGGGATCGAGGCCACGCCCGCGCCGGCCGACATCGAGGACCGGATCCGCGCGCAGGACGAGGACCTGGCGCTGGTGATCGACGAGGACTACGCCGAGGACTGGCGCGCCGGCAAGCCGGCCAAGGTCGACGTGGTCACCGACACCACCCGCCGCAATGCCGACGTCGCGGTGGCGCGGGTCAGCAAGGTGATCGAGGGCTACGGCCGTACCGTGGGCAGCCTGCGCCTGCTGGTGCGCGGCATCGACCCGAGCATCGCCGCGCCGCTGAACGTGGGGACCCGCGACCTCGCCACCGCGGAAGCCAAGCGCAGCTCGTTCATGGCCGTGCTGTTGCCGATGATCCTCACCATCTTCGCCTTCATCGGCGGCGCCCACCTGGCGATGGACACCACCGCTGGCGAACGCGAACGACAGTCGCTGGAGCCGCTGCTGGCCACCCCGGTGTCGCGGGCGGCGCTGGTCGGCGGCAAGATGCTGGCGTCGGTCTGCCTCGGCCTGCTGTCGATGCTGCTGATCCTGCTCTCGTTCAAGCTGACCGCCACCTTGGTCAGCGGCATGGGCCGGCAGATGGACGTCAGCTTCCTGGCGATGGGCAAGCTGCTGCTGACGCTGTTCCCGCTGGTGCTGGTCGGGTCCGCGCTGATCACCGCGCTGGCCGCGGGGGCCAAGAGCATGAAGGAGGCGCAGAGCCACATCATGTGGCTGATGATGCTGCCGATGCTGCCGGCGTACGGCCTGATGGCCTATCCGATCAAGGACACCGAGCTGTGGCAGTACGCGGTGCCGTTCCTGTCGCAGAACCAGCTGATCATGAAGATCACCCGCGGCGAGTCCGCCAGCGCGGAGCAGTGGGGGGTGTACTTCGCCACCTCGCTGGCGCTGGGCGCAGTGCTGTGGCTGCTGGCGGTGTGGCGCTACCGCCAGGAGAAGCTGGCGATCAGTGCCTGATCGAAGCCGGCCTGACGGCGGGATCCACACGCAAGAAAAGCCCGGCGCGAGCCGGGCTTTTTCGTTGCCGCGGATGCGTCGCGCTTACTGCTGGAACGCGATCGTGCGGCGGGTGGTGGTCGACTGCTCGATCGGCTGGAAGCGCCAGCGCTTCGCCGCCGCCACCGCCTCGCGTTCGAACTCGCGGGTGTACTGGCGCGGGCCATCCGAGCTGACCGCGCGCACGGCGCCCACGCTGCCGTCCGGGTTCACGGTGAACTCGACCACCACCGAACCGGTCGCGCCGGCGCGTTGCGCGGCTTGCGGATAGCGCGGGCTGGGCGTGCTGACCGCACGCAGCTCGTTCGACGCCGCGGCCGGGCGCGCGGCGGGCTGCGCGGCCTGTTGCTGGGCGGCGGCCTGTTGCTGGCGCTGGCGCTCCGCTTCCGCGGCGGCCTGGCGCTGGCGCTCGGCCTCGGCCGCGCGTTCCTGCTCGGCCGCGGCCTGTTGCTGAGCGGCGGTCGGCGCCGGCGGCGTCGCCGGCTGCGCGGCCTGTTGGCGCGCCTGTTCCTGCTGGCGGCGCTGGTCTTCCTCGCGCTGCTTGAGCAGGTCGGCCTGGCGCTTGGCTTCCTGCTCGGCGGTCAGCTGCTGCTGGGCGATGCGCGAGGCCGCGGCGGTCTCGCTGCCGGCGATGCTGGACTTCAGGCGACCCAGCGCCGGATGCTGGCCGTCGGCCTTCTCGATCAGCGCGACCAGGCGCTTGGCCTCGGCGAAGTCCTCGCGGGCGATGGCCTGCTCGCTCGCGATCACCGTCATCGGCATCAGGTCGGTCAACGCGCTGGACGCGCCGGCGTCGGCCGGCTGCTTGTCGCGCAGGGCGAGGTAGTACTCCATCGCGTTGTTGGCCGCCGGCGCATACAGGCGGTTCTCGCCATACGCCTTCGATGCGGCATCGCGCAGCTGGTCCGGGCTCATCGCCGCGACCGTCGCCGACACCACCGATTCCGGGGTCGGCGCAGGCGCCTGTTGCTGGGCGGCGCCCGCTGCTGCGGCATCCGCCGCGGGTTCGTCCTTCTTGCAGGCGCCGAGCGCGCACGCAATGGCGAGCGTCAACGCCACCGGGCCAAGGCGGCGCAAAGAATTGTTGGCAGACATCGTGGAACTCCCCTGTGATGCAAGACGCACCTGCCGATAGGACGCGTCAGTCCGGCACGTTTGTCAAGGCGGGGTAGCTCGAAAAACCCTACTTGCCGATGCAGAAGGTCCCGAAAATGTGACCGAGTAGACCGTCCGCGTCGAGCTTGCCGCCGATCTGCCCCAGGGCGGCGTGCGCCTGCGCCAGCGCATCCGCCGCCAGGTCCAGCCGCTCCGCCGCCAGTTCATCGGCGGCGCGCGACAGGTGGTCGGCGGCGGCGGCGAGGGCGTCCAGGTGGCGGACACGGGCGCTGAATGCGCCTTCGTCCGCCCCTGCACCCGCACCGGCCAGCGCCAGCAAGCGGGCGTGCAGCGCCTCGAGTCCCTCGCCCGTGCGCGCCGACACGTAGAGCGCATCCGCCGGCAAGGCGGGGCGTCCGTCGAGCAAGTCGGCCTTGTTGTGCAGCCACAGCCAATGCCCGGCCGTGCGAACGTCGCCATCCAGCGCAGCGCGCCCGGCGGCGGGGTCACAAGCATCGACCAGCGCCAGGGCAAGATCCGCGCGAGCCAGTTCGGCGCGCGCACGGCGGATGCCTTCGGCTTCGATCGCATCGCCCGCATCGCGCAGGCCCGCGGTATCGACCAGGGTCAGTTCGACGCCGTCGATGCGCAGGGTTTCCTGCAGCAGGTCGCGGGTGGTGCCGGCGATGTCGGTGACGATGGCGCGCTCGCTGCCCGCCAGCGCGTTGAGCAGCGAACTCTTGCCGGCATTGGGCGGGCCGACCAGCACCACGTGCAGGCCGTCGCGCAGGCGCCGCCCGCGTTCCGCGGCGCGACGCAACGCGGCAAGCTGGTCGATCGCCTGGCGCAGGCGTTCGCGCAGCGCGGCACCGCCCAGCGTGTCCAGCGATTCATCGGCGAAGTCGATCGCCGCCTCGACGTGCACGCGGATCGCCAGCACGGCGTCCATCAGCGCCTCGACGCGGCGGGAAAAATCGCCCTCCAGCGAGCGCCGCGCCGCGCGTGCCGCGCGCAGGTCGGTGGCGGCGATGAGGTCGGCCACGGCCTCGGCCTGGGCGAGGTCGAGCTTGCCGTTGAGGAAGGCGCGCTGGCTGAACTCGCCGGCCGCGGCCTGGCGCGCGCCAAGGCCGATGCAGCGCGCCACCAGCGCACGCAGCACCACCGGGCTGCCATGCGCCTGCAGTTCGACCACGTCCTCGCCGGTGAAGCTCGCGGGCGCGCGGAAGCGCAGCGCGAGGCCGTCGTCGATGGCGGCGCCGTCGGTGTCGAGGAACCGCGCATGGGTCGCCATGCGCGGCGCCAGGGTGCGGCCCGCGACGGCCTCGCCGATGCGCTGCGCGGCCGGCCCCGACAGGCGCACGATGCCCACCCCGCCTGGGCCGGGCGCGGTGGCGATGGCGACGATGGTGTCGGCGGCGGTCACGGCGGGATGATCGCAGAAACGCGAAGCCCGCCTGGCGGCGGGCTCCGGTGGTTGCGGCGGGGCCGTATCAGGCCTTCGCCGGTTCCTCCGCGTAGCGCTTGGTGTTCCACCACTGCTGCAACATGCCGAGCGCGCCGTTGGTCACCCAGTACAACACCAGGCCCGCGGGGAAGAAGGCGAACATCACCGCCATCACCAGCGGCATCATCTGCATCATCTTCTTCTGCATGGGGTCCATGCCGACCATCGGCGTCATCTTCTGGGTCAGCCACATGACCGCACCGTTGACGATGGGCAGGATGAAGTACGGGTCGCGCGCGGTGAGGTCGTTGATCCAGCCGAGGATCCACGGCGCCTGCCGCAGTTCCACCGCCTCCAGCAGCACGTAGTACAGCGCGAGGAACACCGGCATCTGGATCAGGATCGGCAGGCAGCCGCCGGCCGGGTTGATCTTCTCTTTCTTGTACAGCTCCAGCATCGCCATCTGGAACTTCTGCTTGTCGTCGCCGTAGCGCTCCTTGAGCTGCTCGATGCGCGGCTGGAACTTGCGCATCTTCGCCATCGACCGGTACTGCGCGGCCGACAGCGGGTACAGCGCCAGCTTGATCAGGATCACCAGCAGCACGATCGCCCAACCCCAGTTGTGGGTCAGCTTGTGCAGCAGGGTCAGCAGCGAATGGATCGGCTGCGAGAGCACGGTGAAGTACCCGTAGTCCATCGCCTTTTCCAGGCCCGGCGCGACCGGTTCCAACTGCGCGGCGAGCTTGGGCCCGACCCACAGGGTGGCGTCGCTGGTGACTTTCTGGCCCGGGGCCAGGGTGGCCTGCGGCCCGTCGGCGTCGATCGCATGCAGCGGCCCGGCGACCCGCAGCGAATACAACGCGCCCTGGTCGGCCTGCGGGATCCACGCGGTGAGGAAGTAGTGCTGCGACAGCGCGATCCAGCCGCCCTTCACTTCCTTGCCCTTGGGCGCATCCGGGTCCAGCGGCTTGTCCGCGAAATCCGGGAATTTGCGCTTCTCGTACTTGTCCTGCGGGCTGTACCAGGCGGCGCCGCTGAGGCTGAACGCCTCCGGGTTGGTGAGGCCACGCTTGGGCACCGGCGGGATGCGCTGCAGGCGACGATCCACCTGCCCGGTCCAGCTTGCGCTGCCGGCATTGAGCACCTCGTCGTGCACGCGCAGCGCATAACTTCCACGGTCCAGGCGATAGGTGCGGCGCAGGGTCACGCCATCGGCCAGGCGACCGCTGAACACGGCTTCGACCTGGGTGGCCCCATCGGCCAGCACATGCTCGCGGACCGTGCCTTCCGGCTGCAGCGGGATCGCCCGCCCGTTCGCCCCGCGCCAGCTGCTGCTCGCGCTGAAGGCCTGCGCGGCATCGTTGTCGAACAGCACCACCGGCGGGCTGCCGGCCTCGCGGGTCTGCCGATAGGCCAACAGCTCGGCGCGCACGACCTGGATGCCATCCAGCTGCAGGTCGAGCACGTCGTTGCGCAGCCGCACCAGCGGTGCGCTTGCAACCGCGGATGCGACCGCAGGCGCACCGGCGGCACCGGTCGGGGTCGCGGCAGGCACACCGCCCGTGGGCAACGTGGCGGCGGGCGCGGCCGTGGGGGTCGCCGGCGCCACCGGCGCCTGTTGTTCCTTGCCCCACTCCATCCACAACAGGGTGGCCACCATCAGCCAGGCGAGGAGCAGGAACGTGCGGGTCTGGGTCATCGGGCAGGCTGGTCCGGCCGTCGTGGCGCACGGCGCATGGAGGGGGACGGGAGGGATGCGGCCGGCATTGTGCCGGCCGAGGCCGGGAGGGGCAATGCAGCCGCACGCTGCAGCAGGGCGGCGAAGGCGGCGCGCAGGGCGGCGTTGTCGGCGCGGGCCGCGGCAGTGCGGGCCACCACCACGTAGGCGGCAGGAGCCAGGCCCGCGCGCTGGCGGCGGAAGGCGTCGCGGAGCACGCGCTTGATCCGGTTGCGGCCGACCGCATTCGGATCGACCTTGCGGGAGACCGCGAGGCCAAGCCGCGGCGCTTCGCCATCGGCGAGCAGGTGCAGCACGAATTCGGGCGCGGCGATGCGCCGGCCACGGGCGAACACCGCGTCGAACTCCGCTTTCGCGCACACCCGGGCGTTGCGCGGGAACGCCTGGCGGTCCGTGGATGCAGACGCGGAGACGCCGGCATCCTCGTCGGATACCGGCGTCCCGGAAGACTTCGACATCGTCACGCGCGGTCCCGGCCGGCTGGCCGGAAGACGGGTCAGACGGTCAGGCGACGACGGCCCTTGGCACGGCGGCGGGCCAGGACCTTGCGGCCATCGGCGGTCTTCATGCGCGCACGGAAGCCGTGGTCGCGCTTGCGCTTGAGGTTGCTGGGTTGGTAAGTGCGCTTGGTCGCCATGGCGGGGCCTGCGTCGTGTTTTGGCGGAAAAGACTTGAAAGTCTAGCAGCCAGTGCCTCTCGCCGCAAGGTATCCCCGCTGGCCCAAACCAGCGCGCGCTGGTGGATGGCCCGACTCGGGCCGCGGTGATACGCTGCCGCCCTCCCGAACTTATCCACAGGCGCCCTGCCCGGCGCCTGCCGGCGTCGACCCTGCCTTCGTGAACATGCCCGCCATCCCGGATCTCTGGCCGCTGTGCCTGCACCACCTCGAGGCCGAATTCCCCGCGGAAGACGTGCGCACCTGGCTCAAGCCATTGCAGCCTGACCAGCGCGGTGACGCCCTGGTGCTGTACGCCCCCAACGGCTTCGTGCGCGACGAGGTGCACAGCCGCTACCTGCCGCGCATCCGCGAACTCGCCCGCCACTACGGCGAAGCCGGGGTCCTGCTGGACGTGGGCGCGGTCCGCCGCGCGGATCCGGCGGCGAACGCGTCGCCGGCGGCCACCGCTACCGGGCGCCCGCAAGAGCCATTCCACGGCAACCTGGATGGCCACTACACCTTCGACAACTTCGTCGAGGGGCGCAGCAACCAGCTCGGCCGCGCAGCGGCCTGGCAGGCGGCCCAGCGCCCGGGCGACCGCGCCCACAACCCCTTGCTGCTGTACGGCGGCACCGGGCTGGGCAAGACCCACCTGATGTTCGCCGCCGGCAACCTGATGCGGGCGCGCAACCCGGGCGCCAAGGTGCTCTACATGCGCTCCAACGAGTTCTACAACGCATTCTTCCGCGCGTTGCAGGAGCGCACCGCCGACCAGTTCAAGCGCCAGTTCCAGGGCATCGACGCGCTGTTGATCGACGACATCCAGTTCTTCGCCGGGAAGGACCGCACCCAGGAGGAGTTCTTCCACACCTTCAACGCGCTGTTCGACGGCAAGCAGCAGATCATCCTGACCTGCGACCGTTACCCGCGCGAGGTCGAAGGCCTCGAACCGCGCCTGAAGTCCCGCCTGGGCTGGGGGTTGTCGGTGGCGATCGACCCGC
>WBZL01002051.1_pt1 | contig 20031 bp, 19 predicted proteins | sample 5204291 | NCBI WGS metagenome assembly WBZL01 (sample SAMN12344345, study PRJNA552823) | activated sludge metagenome | biome: Activated sludge suspended growth; feature: Nitrification reactor; material: Wastewater; isolation source: activated sludge from nitrification reactor of wastewater...
TTTGAACCTTGAGAAGGAAGACTTTGATGGAAAATATTGAGCAGCGTGTCAAAAAGATCGTCGCAGAACAACTCGGTGTCAATGAAGCGGACATCAAGAACGAATCTTCGTTTGTCGATGATCTTGGTGCTGATTCGCTGGACACGGTGGAACTGGTGATGGCGCTGGAAGAGGAGTTTGAGTGCGAGATTCCGGACGATGAAGCAGAAAAAATCACTACCGTGCAGCAGGCCATCGACTACGTGACCGCTCACAAGAAGTAATCGACCAGCATCCCTGCGGACAGCTCGCTGTAGTGGCAGCGTCCTGCAGGATGGATGAGTGAAGAGGGATTCCCCTTTTCCACGTGTATAGATCGTCGGAGTTCAAGTTGGCACGTCGCAGAGTCGTCATCACAGGCCTAGGCATCATTTCTCCAGTCGGTAATTCCGTCGCAGAAGCCTGGCAGAACATTCTTGCGGGACGCTCGGGGATAGGCCGGGTGACCCGTTTCGATGTCACCGGCTTCCCCGTGCAAATCGCTGGTGAGGTGCGTGATTTTGATGTTGGCCGGTATCTCTCGCCGAAAGAAGCGCGCCGGATGGACGTTTTCATCCACTATGGAATGGCGGCGGGACTGCAAGCCATACGGGATGCCGGCCTCGATGCTCAGCCAGTCGCACCGGAGCGGGTTGGGGTGTCGATTGGTTCGGGGATTGGTGGCCTGCCAATGATCGAAAACACTTGTGACGACTTTTCCGTGGGCGGCGTGCGCAAGATTTCGCCGTTTTTCGTTCCCGGTTCGATCATCAACATGATCTCCGGTAACCTGTCGATCATGTGTGGTTACAAAGGCCCCAATATCTCGCTGGTCAGCGCCTGTGCGACGGGCACGCACAGCATCGGCGATGCTGGTCGTCTGATCGAATACGGGGATGCTGACATCATGATTGCCGGCGGTTCCGAAGGCTGTATCTCGAAACTCGGCCTGGGAGGTTTCTGTGCACCGCGAGCCCTCTCGACGCGCAACGACGATCCGCAGACGGCAAGCCGCCCCTGGGACAGGGATCGCGACGGCTTTGTGCTCGGTGAGGGAGCTGGCGTCGTGGTTCTCGAGGAGTATGCGCATGCAAAAGCGCGTGGCGCCCGGATTTACTGTGAACTTGCGGGCTTCGGCATGAGTTCGGATGCCCACCACATGACCGCACCCTGCGAAGACGGAGAAGGTGCCGCGCGTTGCATGGTAAACACCTTGCAAAATGCCGGACTGAATGTGGATCAAGTGCAGTACATCAATGCACATGGGACTTCGACGCCGCTCGGTGACAAGGCCGAAACCATTGCTGTCAAGCGGGCGTTCGGCGAGCATGCGCACAAGTTGGTGGTCAATTCGACCAAGTCGATGACTGGCCATCTGTTGGGCGCCGCAGGCGGTATCGAGGCCCTGTTTACCATATTGGCGATCTACCACCAGGTTTCGCCGCCGACGATCAATATCTTCAATCAGGATGAGTCCTGCGACCTCGATTACTGTGCCAACACGGCGCGTCAGATGAAGATCGACGTCGGGATTTCGAACTCCTTCGGCTTTGGTGGTACCAACGCCACCGTTGCTTTCAAACGTCTCTAGATCCCGTGTCCTGCTCACGGGCCGGCACACGGGCCGGCACACGGGCTAGGGTGGTCGTGCTGCTGCGATAAGGTGCGGGTGCTTTTCCCGATCACCATTGAGCTGCGCCGTTCGCGTTTCCTGTCCTTGCTGATGGTCTTGCTGCATGCTCTGGCAGGCGCTTGTCTATGGGTCCTGCCCTGGGCGGCGACACGCCAATGGCTGCTGCTGATCGTCGCGCTGTCGCTATGGCACGCGCTGCGACCGTCGAGAATCGTCGGCTTGCGCCTCGGTGAGCACGGTGAACTAACTCTACTGTCTAGCGACGGCGTTTCGGTTCTCGTCTCACCGCAAGCCGACAGCACTGTGTTCAGCCAGTTGATCGTCGTACGCACGCGGGATGGCGATCACGGTCGGCTGCCTAGCCTGAGCCTGGTCCTGCTGCCCGACAGCATGCCAGCAGAGCAATTCCGCCTGCTACGCTTATGGTTGCGTTGGCATGTCCGTGTCAATCCTGGTGATCAGGCCGAAGGCGGCGTCTGATCACGGTATTGCGCGCGCGCGGCAGTGTCTCCGGATAATTGCAGCTGAAGTGCAGCCCCCGGCTTTCGTGGCGCCGCAGCGCGCAGCGGATGATCAGGTCAGCGGTGACCACGAGGTTGCGCAGTTCAATCAAATCGTGACTGACCCGGAAGTGCGAGTAAAAATCGTCGATTTCGCGTGTCAGCAGGCGGATCCGGTTCTGCGCGCGCTGTAATCGCTTGGTGGTGCGGACAATGCCGACGTAGTCCCACATGAAGCGGCGTAGTTCATCCCAGTTGTGAGAAATCACGATCTCTTCATCCGGATCACTGACGCGGCTGGCATCCCAGAGCGGAAGCGCTGGGCAATCTCTTGCAGGCTGTTCGAGAATGTCATTGGCCGCAGCCTCGGCGAATACCAGGCATTCGAGCAGCGAATTGCTGGCCAGCCGATTGGCGCCGTGCAAGCCGGTGCACGAGGCTTCGCCGGCGACGTAGAGACCCGGAATGTCGGTGCGCGCCCGCAGATCGGTGACGACGCCGCCACAAGTGTAGTGCGCGGCGGGAACGACCGGAATCGCCTGGCGGGTGATGTCGATTCCCAGGTCGAGGCAGCGCGCCAGAATGTTCGGGAAATGCTCGCCGAGAAAATCGGCTGATTTGTGCGAGATGTCGAGATAGACGCAATCCAGGCCGCGCTTCTTCATCTCGAAATCGATCGCTCTGGCCACCACATCACGGGGGGCTAGTTCGCCGCGCGCATCGTGCCAGGGCATGAACCGGGTGCCGTCGGGCAACAGCAGGCGTCCGCCTTCGCCGCGTACTGCCTCGGAGATCAGGAAGGACTTGGCCTGTGGATGATAGAGGCAGGTGGGATGAAACTGGATGAACTCCATGTTTGCGATACGGCAGCCGGCACGCCAGGCCATGGCGATACCGTCGCCGGTCGAAGTGTCCGGATTGGTCGTGTAAAGATAAACTTTGCCAGCACCACCGGCAGCGATCAAGGTATGTCTTGCGCCCACCGTCAGGACTTCGCCGCTGGCATTGTCGAGTACATAGGCACCGTGGCAGCGCTGGTCTCCGAGTCGCAGCTTGTCACCGGTAATCAGGTCGATGGCGATGTGCTGTTCGAGGACCGTAATGTTCGGCTGCTGGCGAATCAGGCTGGTCAGCGTGTTCTGAACCGCGAGGCCGGTCGCGTCAGCGACATGAATCACCCGCCGTGCGCTGTGACCTCCCTCGCGGGTCAGGTGGTAGCCGTCGTCATCACGTGTAAAGGGAACGCCCTGTGCAATCAGCCAGTCGACGGCGCGACGACCGTTTTCGATCACGAAGCGAGTCGCTCGGGGGTCATTGAGCAATCCACCGGCAGTGATCGTGTCGCGAATGTGCGCTTCGATCGAATCGCGGTTATCGAGCACGGCCGCAATGCCGCCCTGCGCCCAGCTCGACGCACTGTCTTCAAGGCTGCGCTTGCTAACTAATGCGACCCTGTGGGTCGGTGCCAACCGGAGTGCTGCAGCTTGTCCAGCCAGACCACTGCCAATGATGAGAACGTCGAAGCAGAGCGCCAAGAGAGTTCTTCCTGCCAAAAAGGGCTGCAACTATAGCACGGGAAAACACGACGACAAGCCAGGTGCCTCGGTTCAGAACGCCGGCAATGATGCCGATTCCTGCCGATTCTTCAGCCAGGCCGAGAACTCACGCCCGAGTTCCGGGTGGGTTTCCCCGAGAACGACGCTGGCCTGCATCAGGCCGAGTTTGCTGCCACAGTCGTAGCGCTGGCCGTGGTAGCGGTAGGCCAGTACCTGCTCGCTGGCCAGCAGGGCGGCAATGCCATCGGTGAGCTGAATTTCGCCACCTGCACCACGTGGCTGCGTGCGGATCAGGTCAAATACCGCCGGGGTCAGGATGTAGCGGCCCGCAACCGCGAGGTTGGAAGGGGCTGCGCTCGGGTGCGGTTTCTCGATCAGGCCCTTGATATTCACCAGATCGGGCGACATCGGTTCGCCCTTGACGATCCCGTAGCGGTTGGTCTGATCCTCCGGCACCTCCTGTACGGCGAGGATGCTGCACTGGCGTGCGGCGAACAATTCGGTCATTTGTCGCATGATCGGTGGCGTGCCGATCATCAGGTCATCGGCCAGCAGAACGGCGAAGGCCTCTCCCTGCACCAAGCGCTCGGCGCAGAGTATCGCGTGCCCAAGACCCAACGCCCTCGGTTGGCGCACATAAACACAATCCATGTCGTCCGGCTTGATCGAGTGCACCAGCGCCATCAGCTCATCCTTACCCGTGGCGGCAAGTTCTGCCTCAAGCTCGTAGGCGGTATCAAAGTGGTCCTCGATCGAGCGCTTGTTGCGACCGGTGACGAAGATCATTTCCCGAATCCCGGCTGCGTAGGCTTCTTCAACCGCGTACTGTATCAGTGGCTTGTCCACCACAGCGAGCATTTCCTTTGGGCTGGCCTTGGTGGCCGGCAGGAAACGCGTGCCGAGACCCGCGACCGGGAATACCGCTTTCTTTACCACCAAATCGACTTCCAGCCTGGTCATCATGAACTCCGGTTGGGTATGGTTAATGTGCAAGTCGCGTCGGCGACTCACGAATCTCCTCCCTCTCCACTCGCGGGAAAGCCTACATAGGGTTGGGGGAGGGAAGCGGTCATCACCGTTAGCGCGCCATTCTATCGTTTTCGTACCCCCGGATGCCGCTCTTTTCCCCGAATACGGCACCGGATTTCTTTCCACTGCGGGTTGGTCGCTGCGGGCAAGGCGGCCAGCCTGGGTCAGGGAAAGCGCGCGGCGGTCCACGACATGCCGCCGGATACCGCCAGCAGCGACGCGATCAGCAGGGTGACGCAAAACGCCAGGTACAGTCTGGGGCTGCCGGTCCGGTCGGCCATCGCGAGGATGTGCAGGGCACCCCATGCGACGGCCAGGCCGACGATCAGTGGAATCACAAGTACCTGCAACTCGACTCTGTTGAGCGACAGCATTCGGTTTTCCCGCCAGGGGACGGAGAGGAAGATGCCGAAGGTCCAGAACAGAGCGGTACTTCCAGCGGCGCAGATCACGGCAACAGTGCGGATGATCCATTTTTCCATAGACAGTCCTTGAGTGGTGGCCGGGTTGTGATGGCAGTGGCCGACCGGCAGCCGCTTGCCTGCCGGTTTGTGTTTCTCAGTAGATGAAACGCGCGCGCAACTCATCGAGGTTCAGTTGCTGCAGGATCTGTTCGAGTCGCGTCGTGGCGTTGCCGCGCGCGACACCGGTGTGCCTGGCAATGATCAGTTCGTTCTTCATTGAGTGTTCCCAGCCGACGAGCTCGGTCACCGTCAGTTGATAGCCCTGCGCTTCGAGCTGCAGGCAACGTAGGGCATTGGTCAGCTGGCTGCCGAATTCGCGGGTGTGGATGGGATGCCGCCAGAGTTCCGACAGCGGCATCTGCGCCAGGGATTCGCCTTTCCTGCTGCGCAGCACTCCGGCGACTTCGGCCTGACAGCAGGGGACGAGAACAATGAACTTCGCCTGCTTGTGGAGGGCGAAGCGGATCGCATCGTCAGTGGCAGTGTCACAGGCGTGCAGGGCGGTGACAATGTCCACCCGCGCGGGTAGCTCAGGCGACTCGATGGCGTTCTCGACGCGCAGGTTCAAAAAGGACATGCGCGTGAAAGCGAGTCGGCTGGCGAGACAGCGCGCGTGCTCGACGAGTTCTGCGCGGGACTCGACACCGTAAATGTGCCCCTGGTCGCGGTGACTGAAGAACAGATCGTAGAGGAGGAAGCCGAGGTAGGATTTGCCTGCGCCGTGATCGACAAGCGTCAGGCTGCCACCACTGTCGGCAATCTCGGCGAGCAGCGGTTCGATGAAATGGTACAGATGATGGACCTGCTTGAGCTTGCGCCGGCTGTCCTGATTGAGTTTGCCGTCGCGGGTCAGGATGTGCAACGCCTTGAGCAGTTCGATCGACTGCCCGGGCCTGATTTCGGGGATCGCCGACAAGCGGATACCTGACACGGGATGGAAGGAGCTGCATTTTAACGCTTTACTCGGCTGCAAGCGCCGAGCTGGCCAAACAGGTGGGATAATGGCCATCTTTCAGATCATCCGTACCTTCATGGCCATCCAGTGGTATCCCGGTCACATGACCTCTGCGCGCAAGAAAGCGGCCGAGACGATGGCTTCTATCGACGTGGTCATCGAGGTGGTCGATGCACGCCTGCCCGAGGCAAGCACTAATCCCCTGGTCCGCGAGCTTCGCCTGCTGCGCCAGCGTCCGTGCCTGAAGGTCCTGAACAAGGCCGACCTTGCAGACCCGCAGGTGACGCAGGCATGGATCGCCTATTACAACCGGCAGGAGAGCGTGCGCGCGGTGGCGCTGTCGTGCAAGAGGCCCAGCGAGGTGGCCCGCCTTCCCGGCCTGTGCGAGGCTCTGGCACCCCATCGCAGCGAAAATACCAAGCCGCTGCGGATGATGATCATGGGCATCCCGAATGTCGGCAAATCGACGCTGATGAATGTCCTTCTCAAGCGCAAACTGGCCAAGGTCGGCGACGAACCGGCAGTGACCCGCGCGCAGCAGACCTCGCTGCTCGATCTAAGGCACTCGATTACCGATACACCCGGACTGCTTTGGCCGAAAATCGAACATCCAAGCGATGGCCTGATGCTCGCCGCAAGCCATGCCGTCGGCCAAAATGCGATGATCGACGAGGAAGTGGCCAACTTTCTTGCCGGACTGCTGCTGGCACGTTACCCTGCCTTGCTGGCAAAGCGCTACGGCTTCCCTGTCGATATGAGCGAGCACTTCGATGCCGTGACGGTGATTGCCGAGATCGCCAGACGCCGCGGCCTGCGCGTCCGTGGCGGGGCAGCCGATCTCGAAAGGGCAGCGAAGACGCTGCTGCAGGATTACCGGGACGGTCTGCTCGGCCGCATCAGCCTAGAGACCCCGGCAACGCGCACTGTCATGCTGGCGGCTGCCCGGGCGCAGACGGCGATCCTCCTGCCGGCAGCGGACAACCGGTTACCGACCGCCTTCACTTGAGCGATGCTGAATTTCCTCCCGGCGCCGTTGATCGGCCTGATGGCCTTTTCGCTGCTGGCGATCAACTCGTTCTTCTGGGTGCCGGTCCTGTTGTTCCTGGCCGTCTTCAAGCTGCTCCTGCCGTTCCGATCGGTTCGCCTGCGCCTCGACCCGATGCTGGTGCGCATTGCCGAAGCCTGGATCGCATGCAACAGTGGCTGGATGGCGCTGACCCAGAAAGCGCACTGGGATGTCCAGGGGATCGAGGGGCTCGACCCGCGCGGTTGGTATCTGGTCAACTGCAACCATCAATCGTGGGCCGACATCCTTGTCCTGCAACATCTGATGACGCGGCGCATTCCCTTGCTCAAATTTTTCCTCAAGCAGCAACTGCTTTGGGTGCCGGTGATGGGTCTGGCTTGGTGGGCGCTCGATTTTCCGTTCATGCGCCGCCATGGTGAAGAAGTGCTCAAAGCGCACCCGGAATTGCGCGCCATGGACCAGGAGACGACCCGCCTGGCCTGCGAGAAGTTTTCGCTGATCCCGACCAGCGTGATGAATTTCTGCGAGGGAACGCGCTTCACGCTGGCCAAACATCAGCGGCAGCAGTCGCCGTATCGTCACCTGCTGAAGCCGAAAGCCGGAGGAATTGCGCTGGCTTTGAATGTGATGGGCGACAAGTTCCACGCGATTCTCGATGTGACCATCGTTTATCCTGATAGGGCTCCTAATTTCTGGGAATTCCTCTGCGGCAGGATGCGGCGCGTGCGGGTTCGCGTGCAGAGGATTGCGGTGCCCAAGCATCTGGCGACCGGAGACTACGCTAATGACCCGGCGATTCGCGAGGCCTTCCAGCAGTGGATGCAGCAGATCTGGCAAAACAAGGACTCGCAGATCGAAGGACTGCTCGCAAGCGACTGACCGCGGCCCGCCCCTGGCTTCCCGCCCTGGTCAGGCAACGGCCACCGCCCGCATGGGATCCAAAATGAATACGCAATTCCCGCAGTTCCGAGCGCCTGACGTATCATCGTATTCTTTCGCTTCAGATCAGAGATGCCATCGCTCCAGATCGTCCGCAGCAAGCTGCAGCGTCCCCGTGAGAGCGGCGACTTCATCGCGCGCAGCGAGTTGCTGGCATTGCTCGAGGCTGGCAGCAACCGGCCACTGACCCTGCTGGTGGCACCCGCAGGTTATGGCAAGACGGCGCTCGTCGCGCATTGGCTCGCTGGCCGTAATGGCCTGGCTGCCTGGCTCTCGCTCGACCGCGATGACAGCGATCCGATCGTTTTCATCCACTACCTCGCCGCCGCGTTGCGCACGGCGGTTCCCGATGCCTGCGCCGAGACGCTGGCGCATCTCGATGCCGTGCAGCAAGTGCCGTGGGCGCTTCTTGCCGGTAGTCTGAGCAATGATCTGGCAGCGCTGCCGGTCCCGCTGGTACTGGTGCTCGACAATTATCACCACATCGATTCGCCACCGATACACGCACTGCTCGATCGCCTGCTGGCGCATCCGGCGAGTGCTCTGCATTTGCTGCTGATCGCCCGGCACGATCCCCCCTTGTCCCTGGGCGCGCTACGCGTCCGCGAGGAGGTGAACGAGATCCGGATGCGTGACCTGCAATTGAGCCAGCGTGAAACGGCGATCCTGCTCGAACGCTGTACCGGACATCCCATCTCGGCAGCGGCGCTGGACAGACTACAGACCTGCTGCGAGGGCTGGCCGGTTGGCGTTCGCCTCGCAGCTCGGGCGCTACGAAGACAGCGCGATGTAGTCGACGTACTGGAGCCCCCCTTCAGCGGCAGTACGCGCGAGGTCGAGCAATATTTCTTCGAGGAAGTGCTTGCCGGACAAAGCGTAACCACACGTGACTACCTGCTCAGGACCTCGATTCTCGACCGTTTCTGTGAGCCCTTGTGCAACGCCATCCTCGGGGAAGTTCGCGATGGGCATTCCTTCATGCAGTGGGTGTCGAGCGGCTCGCTGCTCTGCATCGCCATCGACGATCACCTGAATTGGTATCGCCATCTGCGTCTGTTCCGGGAGTTTCTGCAGCGGCAGCTCGACCTGCATTATCCGGCGAGCGAGATCGCCGAACTGCATCGCCGTGCGGCAGCCTGGTTCGAAACGCAAGACCTGCTCGAAGAAGCGATTCCGCAAGTGCTGGCTGCAGCCGGTGCGACCGCGGCAGGCCATCTGCTGGTGCGTCACGGCCGGCGACTTCTCAACCAGGAGCAGCGGCCACGACTCGAACGTTGTCTGCGTCTGTTGCCACCTGATACCGTCGAAGAGAACCCCGAACTGCTGCTGCTCAAGGCCTGGCTGATGTATCACCAAGGGCGGCATGTCGAGACCCCGTCGCTTCTCGACCGGATCGAGGTGTTGCTCGAAAGCGCCGCTGATGATCTGCCCGCGGCCGCTGTGCGTGACAACGTGCTGGCGCTGCGCAGCCTGCAGCACTACCTCGAAGGGCAGGCGGACATGGCCACCCGTGCTGCCGAGCAGGCGCTGCAGAGCCTGCCGAAGGAGTATGCGCAGGCCCGCGTCCTGGCCCAGGCAGTCATCGCAGGAGCCCGGCAAATGTGCGGCGACCTGGTCGGTGCTCGTCAGAGTCTGCATGCGGAGCTGGCACGGGCGTCGGGACCGGTCGACGTTTGCCAGGCGCCGCTGCTTGCTGCCTTGTGCTTCATCGACTGGATGGCTGCAGATCTGTCGGCACTTAAGTGGACCGCCAACCAGCACTACCCGCTCTGTGGAGATCGTTTGCCCGGCGTAGGCAGTCCGGTCCTCGGACGCTACTTCCATGGCCTGGTACAGTATCAGCGCAACGAGCTGGCGCTGGCCGAGGCCACGCTGCTGCCTGCACTCGCCCCGGGGTCGGCGCCGCGGCCCGGCTACCGAACCGAAGTTTCCTTCGTTCTGTCAGCGGTCTATCAGGCGCTCGGCCAGACCGATCTGGCGCGCGAACTCGTCGATACGGTTTGCGAGCACCTGCGGCGCAGCGGCAATTCGCCGGCTCTGTTTCGTGCGCACGCCTGTCAGGCCGACCTGGCGCTGCGCCAGGGGCGGACTGATGCGGCCCGGGAATGGGCACGCAACTTCGATCCCGGTCCGATCCAGTTTGTCTACCGCTTCAGCAACGCGCCTCACCTGACTCTGGCCAGGGTGTGGATCGCCGAGGGAAGTGCCGAAAGCCACGAGCAGGCGACTCGCCTCTTGCAATTGCTGGAAACCGAGTTGATGGCCAGGCACAACGTCCGTTTCCTGATCGAGGTCCTGGCGCTTAAGGCGCTGCTGCGGCATCTCCACGGCGAGGAGACAGCCGCTTGCGAGCTGCTGGGCCGTGCCGTCGTGCTTGCGCAGCCCGGAGGTTTCATCCGGTTGTTCGTCGATCTTGGGCAGGAACTCGTGCCGCCGCTGAAACGGCTGCAAACCGGCCAGGGGATTGTCGGCCACGCCGCCCATGTCCGTTACGTCGGTCAGATCCTCGCCGCATTCAACGACGACTGGCTGGTCAATGCAGGACGCCAGCAGATGGCTGCAGACCTGACCCGCCGTGAACTGAAGATTCTCAAACTGCTCGCTGTCAGGTTGAGCAACATCGAGATTTCGGATGAATTGTGCATTTCACGGGCGACGGTCAAGCGGCATACCCAGAACATCTATCGCAAGCTGCGCGCTTCAAGCCGACGTGAAGCCGTCTTCAAGGCCAGGACCCTCAACCTTCTTGTCGACGCTTGAGCGCTTTCCCGCCCAGGCTGCCACCATCGTGGTTTTGCAGGGGCAGGTTTCCTGCCATGGCTGGCTGTGAGCATATCTTCCTTGACCTTAATCAAGGATACGGGCCGTTTATCAAAAAATGGCCCATTTCATGGCCCATTGCGGGCCCATTTCGGCTTGTCCGTTTTTCTCGCGATGGCATAATCATGAGTTACGCGGATGCCCATAACAAAGTTTTCTCAGAGGTACGATGAATGTCTTCATCATTAGGTCGGGTAATCGCAGTGGTTTCGCAAAAGGGGGGCGCTGGCAAGACGACGGTTGCCATACAGCTCGGGGGAGGGTTTCATGCCATCGGCGCTTCGGTGCTGCTGGTCGACCTGGATCCCCAGGAAAGCGCGCTGCGCTGGGCGGAGTCGGCGCCCTTGCTCGACTCGGAGCTGCAACTCGATGTTCGCAAGATGTCTGGCCTGGAACTGATCAAGAAGGTCGCGGAACTGCAGACCGAGGCCGATTATGTGGTTCTCGACACCCCGCCGTCGATCTACCACCCGTCTACGCTGGCCGCGCTGGCGGTGGCGCATCTGGCCATCGTACCAGCCGTACCGAGCCCGACCGACCTGTGGTCGACGCTGGCAGTCGAGCGCCTGATCCTCAATCGCATGGAGCAAAGCCATCGCCTGCACGGCTGTATTCTCCCCAACCGTGTGCAAAATACCGCCCTGGCTACGGATGTGCTTGAACTATTGCATGAATTTACCTTGCCCATCCTCGATGCTATGCTCTGCCAGCGCAATGCTTATGCGCAAAGTGCAGTGATCGGCGCATCGGTTTTTCAACTGGCCTCTGGTGCTGACGCCGCTCAGGATGAGGTTCGCAAGCTGATCGCTGCCGTTCTTAAACAATTGGGAGAAAACTGATGACTACACCCACACGTACTACCAACAGCAACAAGACCGCTTTGCGCGCCAGTCTCAAGAAGGAAGATGAATCGCTCGCCGAGCGTCTGGTGGCCACCGACGTTGCACTGGTCGTCCCGCCGGAACCCGAAGCTCCCGCCGCTGACGCGCCAGAAACCCAGGCAGCACCGGCGCCGGTGCGCAAGGCCGCAGCCAAGCCAGCGGACGAGGTGACGCCGGCAGCCGTAGTGGAAGCCCCCGGCAAGGCCGCGAGAAAGGCGGCGCCGGCAAAAAACAAGTCGGAAAAAGGCGCCGTTAAAGCTGCAAAGACCAAGCCGGGCAGCAAGAAATCGACCAGGCCGCAGCCGCAGGCCAAGGTAGAAGCCGCCGCCGAGACCGGCAAGAAGACCGCCGGGCTCGAGGAAGCGCTGGAAAAGATCGAAAAGGCAGCCAAGGAAAAGGGCGACAAACTCGTCCGCTACACGGTGGAATTGCTCAAGAGCGAAGAGGAGGCCATCGAAGCCGTGCGCACCGAGTTGTCAAAGGCGGCGGGTTGGGCAGCGAGCAAGTCCGACATCCTGCGCGCCGCAGTGCGCCTGTTTGCCGAGCAGAAGGTCGAGCAGATGAAAGCTTTGCTCGCCGCGGTAAGCATTCCCAATAAGGGCAAGAAGAACTAGAACTGATCAAGCGTGGCAGCAATGGCTTGCCTGAAGTCTTTCCCCCGCGGTGGCGGACCTGCACGATGGTAGGCCATTGCCCGAGTGAATTTGTGGATATTTGAAGTGGTGCCGACCATCGTCGGCATGTTTTGACTGTGCGCTGCTCGAACGGGCAGATAACCAAGGGAGGTCGTATGTTTAGTAGTCTGATGCCGCAACGCCGGGAATTCTTTGAACTTCTCGCGGCGCATTCTGAAAAGGTCGCTGCCGGGGCCAATGCAACCCTGCGTCTGATTAATGGCCTGGGCGATGGCAGTGGCAACGCTGCGGCGCTGGTCTCGGAGGTCAATCTCAACGAAAAAAGTGCCGATGAGATCAAGGCCAAAGTGATCGCTCGTCTGCACCAGTCCTTCACCACGCCGATCAATCGGGACCAGATCCATTCGCTGATCAGTGACCTCGACATGACGCTCAATGTCCTGCAATCGGTGGCCAACGCCATTGACATGTACGGCATCAAGCAGTCGACGATCGAAGCCCGCGAAATGGCTTCCTTGAGTGCTGATGCCTGCATGCGCCTCAACCGAGCAGTCGCGGCTTTGGGCGACAAGGCACGTGGCGAGGAAACACTGAACCTGTGCAAGGAAATCGAGGAAATCGAAACCAAGGCCGACAAGGTGCAGCAGAAGGCGATCACCGAGCTTTTCAAGGAGGGGGCCAACGTCTGGCAGACGATGAAGATGCGGGAGTTCTACTCGCTGCAGGAATCCGTCCTCGACTGCTGCCAGGACGCGGCCAAAATGATCGAAGAGATCCTGATCGAGAACTCCTGAGAGGTAGCGCAAAATGGAAGGCCTAAATATGAGCATCTGGACGCTGGCGCTGCTGATTGCAGTGGCGCTGGCGTTCGACTTCATGAACGGGTTTCATGACGGTGCCAACTCGATCTCGACGATTGTTGCAACCGGCGCCCTGACGCCGAAACAGGCGGTGCTGTTCGCCGCATTCTTCAACTTCGCCGCGCTGTGGGTATTCCAGCTCAAGGTGGCGGCGACGATCGGCAAGGGCACCGTCGACCCGAGCTTCGTCGATTATTACGTGATCTTCGGGGCGCTGATTGGGGCGCTCGCCTGGAACATCATTACCTGGTATTACGGCATTCCGTCTTCGTCGTCGCATGCGCTGGTCGGTGGTCTGGTCGGTGCAACCATCGCCAAGTCCGCCTCAGGGGCGCCGATCGTTTGGGAGGGTTTCGGCAAGATCCTTGCTTTCATCATCATTTCACCGGTGGTGGGAGTGATCCTGGGTGGTCTTCTGATGGTGTTGGTCGCGTGGATCTTCCGCAACAAGTCGCCGTACCAAGCGGGCAAATGGTTCAAGGGCGGGCAATTGATCGCTGCTGCCTTGTACAGCCTGGGCCACGGAGGAAACGACGCGCAGAAAACCATCGGCATCATCTGGCTGCTCCTAATCACCGCCGGAGCAGCAACCAAGGACCCAGGGACGCTGCCGTCCTGGGTGGTCTACTCATGCTACTTCGCGATTGCCTGGGGAACCTATCTGGGTGGGTGGCGAATCGTCAAGACCATGGGGACCAAGATCACCAAGCTCAATGCAATCAGTGGTTCGTGCGCCTCGATGGGTGGTGCGATCGCGCTCGGACTGGCGACGCTGGCCGGCATTCCGGTGTCGACGACGCACACCATCACCGGCGCGATCATCGGCGTCGGCGCTGCCACCGACGTCAAGGCGGTGCGCTGGGCGATTACCGCCAACCTTCTTGTCGCCTGGGTGCTGACGATTCCGGCTTCGGGCCTGATCGCGGCAATCTTCTGGTACATCGGGACCAAGTTCCTGTAGCCCAACGAAGGATGCTGGCACGGAACAGACGCCCCGGCAACGGGGCGTCGCAATACAACAGATGATTATCAAGGGAGTTATATATGTTACCCAAGCGAACCCAGTTTTTTGAGCTCCTCGAGGCACACAGCGAGCGGGTTCTGGCCGGTGCTAATTCGATGCTGCGCCTGATCAACGACCTCGGGGTCAGCGCGGAGGAAGTGGCCGCGCTGATTCAGGAAGTCAACATGAACGAGGCGAGCGCCGACCAGATCAAGGCAGACCTGATGCTGATGCTGCACAAGTCCTTCGTGACTCCGCTCAACCGTGACCAGGTCTACAACCTGACACTGGATATCGACCGGATCATGAATTCGGTGCAGGATGTCGCGCAAGCGGTCAACATCTACCACATCGGCACATCCAATGCCGAGTCACGCGAACTCGCGTCGATGGCCGTAGATGCCTGCTCGCGCCTGACGCGAGCGATTGCTGCCCTGAAGGAACAGGATCGCAGCGAGGTCAGCGTGAATCTGTGCGTCGAAATCGAACGCATTGAAGAGAAGTCCGATTCGGTCATGCAACGGGCAATCAAAACCCTGTTCCAGAACGAGGGGGATGAGCAGGCAGCCCTGAGGGCGTTTGCCTTGCGGGAGTTCTATTCACTCCAGGAGAAGGTGCTTCGCAATTGCAAGGCCTCGGCCCAGATGCTCGAAGAAATCCTGATCCAGAATGCCTGAGACCTGACCTGTGCACACGACGCCCCGGCAACGGGGCGTTTCCTTTGAATATATCCGAAAACTACGAGGCTTCCCGTCGTCCCCCATCCTTGACTCGTTGCAATCTCCCGTGAACCGAACTTCGGACTACAATTCGCTCGCGCATTAGCGGCGGAAGAGGGCACCAGGGAGAACCCTGCTGCGGATATCCCTCCACCCAGGCCCGCTCAGCGTGACCTTCCTTCCGGATTTGTTCACCTGCCTTCGCGGAGAACGCCCATGTTGCCCAGCAACCCGATGGCTACCTTGTTCGGCAAGTCGCCGTTCAAACCGCTGCCGCAGCACATGCGCATCGTCATCGAATGCGTCGAAGAAGTGCCGCGGCTGTTCCAGGCCCTGATTGACAACGATCAGGAACAGCTTGAAGAACGCAAGAACCACATCTTCGTCAAGGAACGTGAGGCTGACGCGATCAGAAACGAGATCTGTGAGCATTTGCCGAGAAGCGCTCGTCTGGCGACGGGCCGGCAGGATCTGCTGGAACTCCTGGCCGCACAAGATGCCATCGCCAATACTGCGCAGGACATCGCCGGCTTGCTAGTGGAACGTAGAATGGAGATGCTCCCAGGCATGGACGAACCGCTGATGCGGCTCGTGGTCCGCTGCATCGATACTTGCCGGCTGGCGCATGCGATCATCGAGAAGCTGGAAGAGCTGCAAGAAACCGCTTTCCGTAGCCGCGAGACCCGCCAGTTGGATGAGATGCTTGTCGAACTGGGAAATATGGAATCCGATACGGATCTGATGGGAATGGCGCTGGCCCGTGTCTTGTTCGCGGAAGAGGACAAGCTCAAGCCGGTGTCAGTAATATTCTGGTACCAGTTGATCCAGTGGGTTGGCAATCTAGCCGATTATGCGGAGAAGGTCGGCGACCGGCTGCGTCTGCTGATCTCTCGCTGACTATCACGAGTCCAGGAAGAAAGCCAGCCCATTTAGGCCAGCCCATTTCCGACTTCATCCCTCCGAATTCTGGCCACTTCGTTCGTATGTCCTGCAAGGGGGTCCGCCAGCAAAGGCGGTAGTAGATAGTATTTTATGGAAATCATCGATCAGCATCAAACCTTGTTATATGTCCTGGCTCTCGCCGGTGGCCTTTACATGACATGGGGAATTGGCGCCAACGGAATCGCCAGTGCCATGGGCACTTCGGTTGGCTCGGGAGTGATCACCATCAGACAGGCGGTAGTTCTGGCCGCGATCATGGAATTCTGCGGTGCTTATCTGGCCGGCGGAGAAGTCGCCGACACGATTTCGACCGGCATTATCGACGGCAGGCTCTTCGAACCTGTGCCACATCTTCTGGTGCTCGGCATGATCGGGGCGCTACTGGCGGCGGGAATCTGGCTGATGGTCGCCAGCATGCGCGGCTGGCCGGTGGCAGCAACGCACGCGATCGTTGGTGCCGTATGCGGGGTGGGTGTTGCAGCCCTCGGCGTGCATGCGGTGCATTGGGAAATGATGGGCGAAATCGTCGCCACTTGGCTGCTCTCGCCGATTCTTGGCGGTACAGTGGCCCTGCTGCTGACCATGAGCATCCGCAAGCTGATTTTCAACACTGTCAACCCGATCGCCCGGGCCCGCAAGTGGGCGCCGATGTATGTCTTCCTGGTCGGCTGGATGGTTTCTCAGGTCACCATCAGCCAGGGCCTCAAGCACCTGAACATCCATTTCCACGTGTTCTCGGCTCAGCTCCTTGCAATCGTGATTGGTGTCGTCCTGGCCCTTGCCGCCCGGCTGATGATGAGCCGCATCCAACTCGATGAGCGTGTCGACCGGACCTTCCAACTCGCCAGTGTCGAGAGACTGTTTATCCCGCAGATGGTGTTCACCGGCGCGGCGATGGCCTACGCGCATGGCTCGAACGAAGTGGCCAATGGGATTGGCCCGATGGCTGCGGCAATTCAGATCCTCGTGAGCCGGGAAATATCTGCCGATTCGCCAATCACGCCCTTCCTTTTGTTGCTCGGCAGCGTCGGCATGGTCGCTGGTCTGGCGACCTACGGTTACAAGGTGATGGCCACCCTGGGCCACAAGATTACCGAGTTGACACCAACTCGAGCCTATTGCGCGACCGTTGCCACCGCTTTCGTGACCGTGGCCGCTTCCGGCCTGGGCTTGCCAGTGTCCTCCACGCATATCGCGGTAGGTGCGGTGATGGGTGTCGGCATTGCCCGCGGAATCGGCGCCCTGGACCTGCGTGTGATCGGTGGCATTATCGTCTCCTGGTTGATCACGGTGCCGGTTGGGGCACTTCTGGGGGCCATCATCTTCCATCTCCTGAATACCGTCCTTGCATAACCATGAGGGCGACACTTTCCTCCGGATACGGGCTGCCGTGCGCCGTTCACTGATCGATTGAAACTGCAGCCATGCTGGAACTGCCTACCCTGCCCATCAAATCGCTGCAGCATTTCAAGGGGATCGATTTCCCGGAGGACATTCGCTTTCGCCAGATTCTCGTGACTGGCCCACCTGGTGCCGGTAAGAGCACCTTGATCGTGCGTCTTGGCGGCTGGTCCGAAGAGGGTTATCTCGATCTGGGTCGCAAGCATTGGTGGCGCTCCGAGATCCTGTCGGTGCGGCCGCGAGAGATTCATCTTGGACTTCCATTTCAGGGTCTGGCCAACGCGGTCTCGGTTTTTGATGCCGAGTTCCTCGATCGCGATCCGCTGCCACCCGTCGATTTGCACCGTATCGTCTTGCCACCTTGCAAGCGCTATTTCTTCTCGGTCGACTGGTATCGGCGCTATGTGTTTGAATTCATGCTGCCGCCTCCCGAACTGGTGTTCGAGCGCCGGGTCGAGCGGGCTCGCCACAGCACCCATCCGGTCGATGCTCAACTCAGTCTCGAGATCTGTACTGCCCAGCTTGCAGTTTTCCGCAGGGTTGCCGAGTTTTTGCACCGCAAAGGTTTCCAGGTGTATCTCCGTGAGGGGGCGGATGGCCACCCGAGTCGTTTCCTCGATCCGCAGTCACAGCCATGAGGACGATGGCCACCCGGCGCTCGTTCAAGCTGTCGAACCTGTTGGCGTGGCTAAAAGGGGTTGCTGCCAGACTAGGCTTCGGCTGGGGGCGTGACCTCCGGCTGGGCGACTCGTACCGGCTGGGCACCAGCAAGGTGCGGGTTCCTCTTGGCGTTCTGCCGATCGAGATCTCGCTCGGTCTCAACGACAAACGCCTGCATCTCTACCCTGAGACGCGTCTCAACGCGCGGGGCGAGCCGGTCAGACTGGGCAGCTTCATCCTCGTCGATCCCAGCGCCCATCGTCGCCGGATCAGCGGTTTTCTGCGCCTGACGCCGAGGAGTTGGTTGTCGCTGGGTTCGGCAGACATGCTCCAGAAGGAGCTATTCGATTACCCGGCAGCCGTGGATGACGAGCACCTGGTCCTGATCCACGGCCGCGATGCGCTGGTTTTTCGTAATCTGAGTGACGCCGGCACGCGGATCGGACCCGCCCCTGCAGAAGATGGCTGGCTTCGCGAGAGACTCTGGCGGCGGCTACGCGAGATCTTCGGTGGTCCAATCGCGCTGTTACCCAAGGATGAGGCGATGCAACTCATCGAAGAGGTCAATCGGCTATTGCGGAAAGAGATTTATCGCCCGCTCGATGATCGGGGTCTGCCTGGCGGCTTACTGCTCCTGCCGTCGAAGCTCACACCGATTATCGTCGCCGACATGCATGCCCAGATCGACAACCTGTTGACGATCCTGAGCCAGAATGCTTTTCTCGATGCGATCGAGCAAGGCACGGCCGTGCTGGTGATTATCGGCGATGCGGTACATTCCGAAATCGACGGGCAGTTGCGGGAGATGGAGAGTTCGATGCTGATGATGGATCTCATTTTCCGGCTCAAGCTGCACTTTCCGGAACAGGTGTTCTATCTTCGCGGCAACCATGATTCCTTTTCCGAAGACATGTCCAAGGACGGCATTCCACAGGGCTTGCTGTGGGCCAGGGAACTCAGCGAGCGACGCGGTACGGCCTACCTGAAAGCCATGGAAGAGTTCTACCGGTTGTTGCCTTACGTGGTTGCTTCCAAGGATTTCGCGGCTTGCCATGCGGCGCCGCCGACCAGCAAGGTCGATGTCGAGATGCTGGTGCAAATCCACCGCCATCCGAGGCTGGTCATCGAGTTGATCAACAACCGTCTGCAGCGGCCGAACCGGCCCCAGGGCTATCGCCGGCGCGATGTCAAACGCTTTCGCCAATGCCTGCAAGTGAGCCCGGAAACTCCCTTGATCGTTGGCCATACACCGATCAACCGTGAGGATACCTTGTGGCTCAACGTCGATGGGATTGCCAACCACCATGTGCTGTTCAGTGCCAATCCCGATCAGGTCGGCGTCTTCACCCGTATCGGCAACACCATGGTTCCTTTGCGCTACCCGGTTGACGCATTGACGTCGATCATCAACTCATTCGACCCGGCGCCTGGCTGAGCAACGAAGGCTGGCCGTCATCCAGGCTCTGGATGCAGCCGTGGCCGGCTACCCGATGATCTGCTCTGGTTATTCTGGTGGGCGATAGTGGGTTCGAACCACTGACTTCCACCGTGTGAAGGTGGCACTCTACCACTGAGTTAATCGCCCGGAGCGATGACGGCATCGCAAGATCTTGACTACTCCTCCGGCCGTAGCAGGAGTCAACTGTCGCCGCAGGACTCAAGACGACAGAACTCTGGTGCCGACTACCGGATCGACAAGAAGCCGGATTACATCACAAGTCGGTAGCTCGGTCAATCCGATCGAAAGCGATTTCATACCCATCGCACCAGGGCAATCGCATGAATCTTATACAAGCCCCAAGATTTGCGCCCGGAAGCTGTCGGAAGTCGCGGCGATGAGGCGCTGCACCTGAAGGCCGCCTTTGCGTTTCACGGGCGCGGTGCGCAGGAGGTTGAGGACCCACTGGCGCAGGACCGCAAGGTTGTGGGCAGCATGATCGGTACGCGTGCGCGCCTGATCATCGCGGAAGACGACATCCATGCACCAGT
>WBZL01002052.1_pt1 | contig 20020 bp, 23 predicted proteins | sample 5204291 | NCBI WGS metagenome assembly WBZL01 (sample SAMN12344345, study PRJNA552823) | activated sludge metagenome | biome: Activated sludge suspended growth; feature: Nitrification reactor; material: Wastewater; isolation source: activated sludge from nitrification reactor of wastewater...
GCGTTGGCACGCGGCCAAACGGAAATCCGGCATCCAGCGCGTGGATATCATCGACACCCGCCAGCGCCTTGGCCAATCGCGTGCCCATTTCGGACTCCGTCAGGCTTGGGGCAACGATATTGACTCGAATGCCGTTCTTTCCTTCCTCCTTGGCAAGAGTCAGGGCCAGGGCTTCCGATGCCGCCTTTCCCATATTGTAGGGCGCGCCGTTTGCCGAATGGGTCAGTGTCGCAACGCTGGAAATCATCACAATGTCGCTGCGCGCATTCTTGCGAAGGTGGGGAATGGCAAGCTTCGACAGATAGTGAGGTCCGAAGGCATGGATTCTGACCACACGTTCCATTTCCACAGGGTCGGTATCGGCCACCGACTGGCCGCGACTCGCGATGCCGGCATTGTTGATCAGAATCGAAAGCCCCCCGAAATCCGCGACGACGGCTTCAATCATTGCCGCGCAGGCCACATAATCATCCACTGATCCATGATAGGCCCGTGCACTGCGGCCCATGGCAACAATCTCGTTCACGACTTCAGTCGCTGCACGTTCGTCGCGGCGGAAGTTCACGGCGATATCAGCGCCCGCGCGTGCCAGAGCCAACGCAATGCCGCGGCCAATGCCCCTGCTTGCTCCTGTCACAAGCGCAATACGTCCGGAAAGAGGCAAGGTTTGCATCGGGCCGAATTGCCGACCCGGTTACTCGCTGTCCAGCCTGTTTATTCAGCGAAGGACCATTTGGTCGCCCTTGATGCTCACCGAGCCGATCTTTTCGAGGAACGTCTGCCCCAGCAGCGAAACCTCGAGCCCTTGCGGGATGATTGCAGCTTCCATGTCCCAGGCTTCCTTGGTGCCCAGTTGCAGGCGGTGGAGCTTTACAAACTTCCCGTTGACCGTGCCTGACACACCCTTGCCAACCGGCCTCAAGTCCTGTTCTGTCCAGCTGAAGCCAAGCTTGCGGGCATCTGCTGCCGTCAGTGCTATGGAGCTCGTTCCCGTATCCACCAGAAAATGAATTGTCTGACCGTCCACATTGAGGTCGGCGTAGAAATGCCCGTTCTGGCTCCGCGTGAGGACAATCTCATTTGGGGGCTGGGGGGCGACGACGACCTTGCTCGCTTTTTTCGCCGGCTCGGGCGCCACTTCGGCCGGTTTCCTGCTTGATGGCCAAAGCGCCCCGATCACGAGGCCCAGCCCGATCACAAAGGCTAACAGCTTGTGCGACATAGGCCCATCATAAGCTGAATCGCGTTAGGGAAGGATGAAGGACCAGCTGGGCATTCATGCCGCGGCCTTTGCAATGCCTGCTTCGATTTCCGCAGCCTTTTGCTCCACAAGCTGGACGATGTGATCGATCATGCCATCGTCCTGGATGTGATGGTCGGTCACCCCGGACAAATAGACCATGTGCTTGCCTGCCCCTCCGCCCGTCAGGCCGATATCCGTCTCTCGCGCCTCTCCAGGGCCGTTGACCACGCAGCCCAGGACAGAAAGAGACAGCGGCGTGTGAATATGCTGCAGCCGCTCCTCCAGCTTCTGCACGGTGCGGATAACATCAAAGCCCTGCCTCGCACAGGAGGGGCATGACACAATTCTCACCCCCCGTGTCCTGATACCCAGAGACTTCAGGATCTCATATCCGACGCGGACCTCTTCTTCCGGCTCGGCAGAAAGAGAAACCCGAATCGTGTCCCCAATTCCGGCCCACAGCAGATTGCCAATGCCAATCGCGGACTTGACCGTGCCACCGATCAGGCCGCCCGCTTCCGTAATTCCCAAATGCAGCGGGCAATCGACCGCGTCTGCAAGCCCCATATAGGCAGATACGGCAAGGAAGACATCCGATGCCTTCACGGCAACCTTGTAGTCCCGGAAATCGTGGTCATCGAGAAGTTTGATGTGATCCAGCGCGCTTTCGACAAGTGCTTCCGGGCAGGGTTCGCCATATTTCTCAAGCAGGTCCTTTTCCAGGCTGCCCGCGTTCACGCCGATCCGGATTGCGCACCCGTTGGCCTTTGCTGCATTCACCACTTCGCGCACGCGTTCAGAAGAGCCGATATTGCCCGGATTGATCCGCAGACAGGCAGCGCCAGCATCCGCTGCTTCGATCGCCCTTTTATAGTGGAAGTGGATATCGGCCACGATGGGGACGCGTGCCGCGCGAACGATCTGCCTCAGGGCGGTCGTGGACTCGACGTCCGGACACGACACGCGGATGATATCCACGCCGGCATCCTCGCATCGACGGATCTGGTCAATGGTTGAGCGTGCGTCTGAGGTAAGCGTATTCGTCATTGTCTGGACGCTGATCGGCGCGTCTCCACCAACCGGAACGTTGCCGACCATGATCTGGCGTGACTTGCGGCGCGCAATATCGCGCCAGGGACGTATCGATGACATGGCCCTGTCTATACGCCCCGCGCTACCTGAGCTGCAATCCCATCAGATACTCTTCATCAACATGATCGCCGACCATGAAGATCGTATCGGCGATCTTCTTGAAACCAAAGCGTTCGTAGAAGCGCTGCGCACCGAAATTCTCGCTCCAGACACTGAGGATCACATCATCAAACTCGCGTTCCTGGGCCACATCGAGTGCCCAGGCCATCAGTTGGGCGCCTATGCCACCGCCCGTTTCACTGGCGCGCAAGTATAGTTGCTTGAGCTCCATCACCCGCCTGCCTTTGGAGTCATGGTCCAATGTGACATCAAAGCCCAGCTTGCAGTAACCGACCATCTGTCCACCACGTTCGGCAATGCGAAACAGGCGCTTGCTGCTGGCAAGATCCCTTTCCAGCGCCGGGAGCGAGTAACCCTGCTCGAGAAATCTGTTGAGATTGTCGGCACTATACAGGTGGCCGAATGCTTCGACGAAGCTCGTACGCCCGAGTTCGGCAAGAGCTTGCGCATCGTTGAATGAGGCAGGGCGGTAGACGATCATGACCAATGCTTCTTGCACTTGCCGAGTGCGTATGTCACCCCGCAGATATCATTCGCACTGGGAAGGGATCGCGTCATGCGCACCGGGGCTTCAAGAATTTCAATCTGTATCGCTGGATTTTCCCTCGCCATTACTGGTCCGGCGTTCGCCAAGAATGAAAAGACATTTGCCACATTGAGTGACATCGGAGCCTATGGTCTCGCTGCACTGTCCGTTGGAATGCCCATCGTCAAAGGCGATACGAATGGAGCATTTCAGGCAGGTGGCTCCATTGCCGCAGCACAACTGGTAACAACCGGGCTGAAGGAAGCGTTCCCGGAACTGCGGCCGGATGGCAGCGACCGGAAAAGTTTTCCGTCGGGTCACACGAGCATGTCCTTTGCAGCCGCAGCCAGCCTCTTCAACCGGCAGGGCCAGTCCGTCGGCATCCCGGCGCTTGCCGTGGCGAGTTTCGTCGGCTTTGCCCGCGTTCAGGCAGACAAGCACCATTGGTATGATGTCGTGGTTGGTGCAGCCATTGGCAGCACCGCTGGGTTCCTAATCACCAAGGACCGCCCCTCCAGATCAGCCATGGTTGTGCCATGGGGTGATAGCAAAGGCGCTGGCCTGACCATGGCGATGCGATTTTGAGCTCAAGCGACGGCGCAGATTGGGCCATCGCGATTCATGGCGGTGCGGGGTCCATGGATCGGTCCATGCTCTCCCCCGAACAGGATCATCTGGCCCGGCAAGGTTTGTCTAGCGCACTGGATGCAGGACTCGCCATCCTGGCTCAAGGTGGACACGCTCTCGATGCCGTAGAGGCCGCTGTCCGTGTCCTGGAAGATGATGCACAATTCAACGCCGGTCGGGGTTCAGTGTTCACGGCGGATGGTCGTGTCGAATGTGATGCCGCGATCATGGACGGCCGCGACAGAATGGCCGGCGCAGTCGCGGGCGTGCGCTCAACGCGCAACCCGATTTCCCTTGCACGCGCCGTCATGGAGCAAAGCCCGCACGTTTTCCTTGCCGGCATGGGAGCTGATGCCTTTGCCCGCGCCAAGGGCCTTGAAGAGGCAGCGCCCGAATGGTTTGAAACGCCGGAGCGACGCAGGCAGCTGGATGAACTTCTCGCCAACCCGGATGCACCATTCGATCTTGGCATGAAGTATGGAACTGTGGGCGCCGTGGCCAGGGATATGTCCGGCCATGTTGCAGCGGCCACTTCGACAGGCGGGCTGACCGGCAAGAAATGGGGGCGCGTGGGCGATTCTCCGTTGATCGGGGCAGGCACATATGCCGAGGATCGGGCCGGGGCTGTGTCCTGCACCGGCGCCGGCGAGTTCTTCATTCGCTTGGGCGTCGCCCATGAAATTGCCGCACGGACCAGACTGTGCGGAGAATTGATGCAGCAAGCTGCCGATGACATGATCGCCGAACTTACCACATTGGGCGGCAAAGGCGGCGTTATCCTTGCGCCCCGGCACGGCCAACCGGGATGGGCCTTCAATACGCCGGGCATGTATCGTGCGCGCGCAGATTCGGCTGGCATGCGGCAAGTCGCGATTTATGATGATGAATAAGTTGGCAAGGAAAGGCGCAGTCAATGGACATTCGCGGCAAGGTCGCGTTGGTGACAGGGGGAACAGATGGCATTGGGCTTTGCATTGCGCGCCTGCTGAAAGAGAAAGGTGCAACCGTCATTGTCTGTGGTCGCCGCGCCGAGCGCCTTACCGCGGCCCGGGCCGAAGGCTTCGAGGCAATCGAAGCCGATTTGTCGTCCTTGGAAGGGGTATCCAGGCTGGCTCAGGACATGAAGTCCCGTCCGCTTGATATTCTGATCAACAATGCTGGCGCAGGCGTGGATTTTGACCTGACCGAGTCCATTGACCTGGATGCGGTCGACCGGAACATTTTTCTCAACCTGGATGCTCCAATTCGTCTCGCTGCCGAACTCGTGCCGCACATGAAGGCTCGTCCGAAAGCCACGCTGGTGAACGTGACATCCGGGCTTGCCATCGCCCCACGTTCAGGTGGTCCAGTCTATTGCGCAACCAAGGCTGGCCTGCGCAGCTTCACCAAGGCCATTCGCTTTCAGCTGCGCGGAACGAACATCACCGTCATCGAAGCGCTTCCGCCAGTTGTCGAGACAGCCATGACGGCCGCGCGAACAGGTTCAAAAATGAAGCCCGAAAAATGTGCCGCCGCAATCGTCTCTGCAATCGAACGAGACAGAATTGAAGCCAACATTGGCATGGTCAGGCTGCTCAAGCTCGTCCATTCGATTTCGCCACGTCTCGCGGAAGCGATCATGATCCGATTCTGATCCCCGCATCTGGCCGGTCGGAGCAACGGCGCAGGTGCCTCAGGCCAGCCGGAGCGACAATTCGCGCGCTTCCGCAACATCGGGCCTTGCAGGTTCAGGATCCACGCGCACATGGCTCCCAAAGAGCTGATCGGCGGCTGCCCGCAGGTGAGATTCTTTCGTGGTTCCCACCAGCGTGACTGCCAGATCCTTCCGTTCGCAGAGCTCCGCAAATCGGGAGGCAGCGAAGCGCTTTGCCGGTACCTGACCGGAGATCGCAAGCGGCCCGCCCAATACTTCGCGCGCAACAACCAGAACGCCTTTCTGGACAGCCGTGCCGATCAGGCCTTCAAATTCGGTTTCGCCAGGCCGGAGCGGGATTTGCAAGACGCGAACACGTTCGTCAGCCAATGCCGCCTGCGCCGACGCAGCATCGTCGGCCGAGACGCCGATTATCCCGACCTTGCCGACACGCCTCGCGGCTTCCAAGGCGTCGATGGCTTCGCCTTCAACAAGCACCTCGACCGGTGGACCATGCAGAAGCATGATATCGACTTGATCGCGCCCAAGGCGGCGCAGGCTCCCGTCCACCGCATCAGCAAGGTACTGCGGGCACCAGTTGCGTGGCATTGGCTGGGCCCGAGCGTTTGACACGGCCCGCCGAATGGTATGGGACCGGCCCGCAAGAATCCGCGCCAGTCTTTTTACGGGCATCAAGGCGGGATTCGGGACGGGCAACCGCTGGCCGACTTTTGAACAGACAATGCAGTCACGCCGATTGCCCAGCACGCGGCCAAGTATGCGCTCGCTATCGCCCTGGCCGTAAATGCTTGCGGTATCGAAGAATGACATTCCAAGATCGAGCGCAGTCTTGATCAGCGCACTGGCGGTCCTTTCATCCGGACCAAGAACAGAGCCCAGACGACTGCATCCGAGTCCAAGCGGCAGCGGTAGCGCAAAAGGTGCAAGTGCAGAATCCATACTGCCGTTGAAACGCCCAAATGTTAACAACATGGGCGCGAATCCGATGTGCTCCCCAAAAAACGGATGAATCAGGCGCTCAGCGCTTCGACAAGTGCGCGAACCTTCTTCTGCCGCCACTGCGGAAGCGGAGCAACGAGCCAATAGGCATTTTCAGAAGGCTTGGCGTTGTCCACCGCGCGGACCCGGCCAGAAGCAATGTCCGCCTCTGCAAGCAAATGGGGCACGCAGGCTCGGCCAAAGCCATTGGCAGCTGCCTCAATCGCAAGGCCCGCATCTGCCACACGAAGAGTAGCAATGCCGTCCAGTCCTTCGCAGCCCGGCCAGGCAATCATCGTATCCCCGCCACCTTGAGGCGCTTCAACCGTCACCATCGCTCCATCGGCAAGCCGCACGGATTCGTGGTCTCCACCATGGCGTCCATAACGGACAGCAAGATCAAGATTGGCTTCGGTAAAATCGAGAGTGTCATCCGCCGCGACAAGCGCGAATCTCAACTCGGGATCCGTCCGTCCATAGGCAGCCAGCCGAGGGGCAAGCCACTTGGCCGTAAAGTCCCTCGGTGCGGCAATGGTGAGTGACTTGGACGACTGTTGCGCCTGCATGGCGCGCACGGCTTCTTCAAACTGCAGGAACCCGGCACGCAGCGCATCGAGTCCGCCTTCGGCTTCGGGAGTCAGCTCCAGGCCCTTTGGCGTTCGTCTGAACAGGACAACACCAAGAACATCTTCGAGCGCCCGAATCTGCTGGCCGACTGCCGCTGGCGTAACCGCCAATTCGTCTGCCGCCCGCGTAAACGACAGGTGTCTTGCCGCCGCATCTAGGACACGCAAGCCATTCAAGGGCAAATGCGTGCGCTTCATCCGGCCGTCACGGGCGTTGTCAGCGCAAACTTGGGAATTGCGATATCGAACCGGGAACCATCTTCCCCCAGCATCTGATAGCTGCCCTGCATCGATCCGCTGGGCGTCGTGAGGGGGCATCCAGACACATAGTCATACGCTCCGCCGGGTTTGATCACGGGTTGTTCACCCACCACGCCTTCACCATCCACAATGTGATGCGCACCGTTGGCGTCCCGGATATCCCAATGGCGAGTAAGAAGCTGGGCGGCCAACACTCCCTCGTTCTCGATCCGGATATGATAGGCCCAGAACCAGCGCCCTTTTCCGATCTCCGACTGTTCAGGCAGAAAACTGACCGAGACGCGAACGATGAATCCGCGGGTTTCAGCGACATAGCTGAACAGCGACTTCACAGCCCTACCACCCTGAGGGCCTGATCAAGGTCCTCGATCAGGTCTGCTGGATCTTCGAGGCCAATATTGACCCTCAACATGCCTTCGGCAACGCCAATTTCCGCCCGCACATCCTCTGCAAGGCCGCTGTGAGTGGTGGATGCCGGATGAGTCATCAGGCTGCGACTGTCGCCGATATTGTTCGAAATGTCGATCAGCTCGAGCGCATTGAGCAGGGCCATTGCCTGTTGGCGGCCGCCATCAACAATGAAGGAAAAAATGGGCCCGCAGGCGGACATCTGGCGCATGGCCAGGGCATGTTGAGGATGACTTGGCAGGCCCGGGTGCAGAATATTGGGCACCCGCGTCGCCAGATATTTACCGACTGCCAGCGCATTTTCGGACTGGCGCTTGGCTCTCAGATCAAGCGTTTCGAGCGCCTTGAGGATCACCCACGCATTGAACGGCGAGAGGTTGGGGCCGGTATTGCGCTGAAATGGCAGGAGCATTTCATCGATGAATGCCTGGCTGCCGCAGACGGCCCCCGCGAGCACCCGTCCCTGCCCATCCATCATCTTCGTCGCTGAATAGGCAACAACATCCGCCCCGAATTCCAACGGCCGCTGAAGCGCTGACGTCGCAAAGGCATTGTCAACCACGCTGACAATGCCATTTTCACGCGCAAGCCCGCAGACAAAGGCGAGGTCAACGATATCCATGGTCGGGTTGGCGGGCGTTTCAAAGAAGAAGACCTTGGTATTCGGTCGAATGGCGGCCTTCCAAGCGTCATTGTCTCGCGCATCGATCGTTGTTGTCTCAATTCCGAACTTGGGAAGCAGATTGTCCGTAAGCCACCTGCAGGATCCGAATGCCGCACGGGCCGCGACAACATGATCGCCTGTTTTGAGCTGGCACAGCAGTGCCGTCGTCATTGCCGCCATCCCTGATGCCTGCGCACGGCACGCCTCGGCCCCTTCCATCAGGGCAATCCGTTCCTCAAGCATCTGGACCGTCGGATTCTGGAGCCGCGAATATGTCATGCCGTCCTGTTCGCCCGCAAAACGCGCAGCGACAGTTTCCGCATCGTCATAGCTGTAGCCGGAGGACACAAAGATCGCTTCGGATGTTTCCCCCTGTTCAGAACGCCATGTTCCCCCACGGACCGCTTGCGTAGCGGGTCGCCATGATCGGGTGATCGAACGATTCTGGCCAGTGGTGCGTTTCATGTGGCTGCTTTTCCGATGGAGAGAGGCTCAGGTCAATGCAGCAAGCACCGCATCGCCCATTTGGCGCGTCGACATCTGGCCGCCAAGGTCAGGCGAGCGCGCGCCACCGGCCAGGGAGGCAGCCACTGCGGCTTCGATCCGGTCTGCAGCCGCGGGCTGACCAAGCGAATAGCGCAGCATCATCGCGGCTGACAGGATGGTCGCGAGCGGGTTGGCCTTGCCTTGGCCAGCAATGTCCGGCGCAGAGCCATGGATCGGTTCATACAGGCCCTTCTGGTTCGCATCGAGCGAAGCCGAAGGCAGCATGCCAATTGATCCGGCACACATGCTTGCCTGATCCGACAGAATATCACCGAACAGATTGCCGGTAACGATCACGTCGAACTGGCCGGGGTTGCGGACCAGCTGCATGGCCGCATTGTCGACATACATGTGGCTGAGCGAAACCTCGGGGAAATCTGCTGCGGTCTCTATGACCACATCACGCCAAAGCTGTGATGTCTCCAGCACGTTCGCCTTGTCGACCGAACAGAGCTTGCCCTTGCGAGCCATCGCCGTTTCGAAGCCAACCCGCGCAATCCGGCGGACCTCGTCCTCGTTGTAAGACATGATGTCAAAGCCTTCGCGCCTGCCATCCGCTGTCGTTCGCATGCCCTTCTCGCCGAAATAGACGTCCCCATTCAGCTCGCGAACAATGACCATGTCGATCGCTCGGGCCACTTCGGGCCTCAATGCCGATGCGTCGGCCAGTTCGGGAAACAGCTTTGCCGGACGCAGATTGGCAAAAAGGCCTAGCTCCTTGCGGAGCCCAAGGATCGCCTGCTCTGGCCGCAAGTGCCGTTCAAGCGCGTCGCATTCGGGATCACCGACCGCACCGAAGAGAATGGCATCGGCGCGTCTGGCGATGTCAAGAGTTTCGGACGGCAGTGGATGTCCCTTTGCCTTGTAGGCTGCGCCACCGACGAGCCCCACTTCATACGAAAGATCCAGCCCAAGCGCGTCCAGCACACGCCGTGCTTCGGCAACCACTTCAGGACCAATCCCGTCTCCAGGCATCAAGGCAATGCGCATCTTCAACTCCGTTCCAGAGTGCCGCGCTTTGGCCTATGCCGCAGCCCTTTTCAACCGCTCGACCAGTCTTTCACGTGATGCAAGGACGTCAGCCCGTCGATCAGCAAACAAATGGCGTTCAAGTTGGGCCCCCGATTCGGCAAGACAGGCCAGCACATCAGCCCATTCCGCCGGCCGATCAGGCACCCTCCACCCAAAACCCAAGGCCGACAGAATCAGCAGTTCGTATGTGAAGAGCGCACCTGCCCAGCCTCGCGCTGCTGGCGCCGCCTCGATTGCGCCCAATAACCCGTCCAAAGCCGTATGGATCGCAGGATAGGGGTGCATTTCGGGCACGACAGCTGCCGTCAGTGCCGTCGACCAGTCAAGGCCAGCTGCTGCAAGCGGCTCTGCCATCAGTGGGCCTCGACTGTGCTCGAGTTCCACTGTCAGGCCAGGAAGCTGGGTTTCAACCCGGCTGCGGAACTCAGCACGGACAACATTTGAAGGCTGCAGGACCGGTCGCAAGGTTCTGGAGCGTCCCCCGCGCACGTACCCTGCCACAAGGCCATGCTTGGCTGTCATTGCCCGCACGATCGAACCGGCTTCGCCATGTGGGCGAACCGCGCAGATGATCGCTGAAGCCGTAATATGCACAAACAAGGAGATAGCGCGGCCGGCCGAATTTGAAATGCGCAATTCCGGAATCGGCGAGCCTTGCCGGAAATGAAATCGGCTAGTCGCGTTTGAACATCGCCGAGATTGAATTGCCGCCGTGCTTCATTTGGCTGTCATCGCCGCGACGAATGGTTCGCCGTCAGGCTCGAATGAGGAAAACCGAAATGAACACTGTTGTGAAAATGACTGCACTGGTTCTGGCGCTTGGCGCAACGACAGCCTCTGTTGGCTTTATCAGCCCGGCACAGGCGCAATCCCTGGACCAGGCAAGAATCGACACGAGCGTTGACCTGGCAAGCGCACAGGGCCAACGCACACTTGAACGGCGCATTGGTCGCGCGGCAGACATGCTGTGCAGCGACGCCAGCGAACGGCTTGAAATCCGCGTCCGCAAAGCCAGTAACGCCTGCCGTGACGATGTGGTCCGCTCCGCGCGTGCCACAATTTCTCGCCTTTCCGGTGAATCAGCAAATTCGGCCAGCAGCATTTGATGCCAGCACCGACACCGGTCCCGGAGCGGCCTCAGCTACTCACCGGAATGATAAAAATCATACACGACCCGCGCGACGGCCTCTGACACGCCCGGCGCGCGGGCAAGATCCTCGAGTGACGCGGCGCGAACAGCCCGCGCAGTCCCAAAATGCATCAGCAAGGCCTTTTTCCGGGCAGGGCCGATGCCGGGAACCTCGTCAAGCGGACTGGCGACGATCGCCCTGGACCGCTTTGACCGGTGTGCGCCGATGGCATACCGATGGGCTTCATCCCGCAGGCGCTGAAGATAGAAGAGAACAGGCGCGTTGACAGGGAGTCCGAATTCCCGGCCATCCGGGAAATGAAAGGTTTCGCGCCCGGCGTTTCGGTCGGGCCCTTTGGACACCCCGATCAAGGCGACATCTTCGACACCGAGTTCATCAAGCACAGCCTTGACTGCACTCAACTGCCCCTTCCCGCCGTCAATCAGGACCAGATCGGGCCAGAGCCCGCGTTCGCGATCCGGGTCTTCTTCCAGTGCACGACCAAACCGGCGTTCCATCACTTCGCGCATCATCGCGAAATCATCGCCTGGAGCAGTTTCGGGACGCTTGATGTTGAACTTGCGATACTGGCCTTTCAGGAATCCCTCTGGCCCGGCCACAACCATGGCGCCCAAGGCATTCGTACCCTGAATATGACTATTGTCGTAAATCTCGATTCGGCGGGGTGGATCGGACAGTTCGAACAGATCCGCAACTTCCTGCAACAATCTGCCCTGCGTCGTGCTTTCAGCGAGGCGCCGATCCAAGGCTTCGACCGCGTTGCGCGTTGCCTGCTGCACGAGGCGGACGCGATCCCCGCGCTGCGGACGAACGATCTCAACCTTGCTCCCTGCCCGTTCGGCCAGTGCTTCGGCGAGCAAATCGGCCTCCGGCAGATCGCGGTCGAGCATGATGGTCTTGGGCGGAGGCACGTCTTCGTAGAATTGGGCGAGGAAGCTGGTCATCACCTCTTCTTCCGACAGATCCTGTGTGTGTGTCGGAAAAAAGGCACGGTGCCCCCAATTCTGCCCGCCGCGGATGAAAAAGGCCTGGATGCCCACCTGCCCTGCCTTGGTCGCCAATGCAAAGATATCGGCATTGCCCACGCCCGCGGCGTTGATTGCCTGACTGCCCTGAATGAAAGTGAGTGCCTTGAGCCGGTCGCGCAGGATTGCGGCGCGCTCAAAATCCAGAGATTCCGCAGCGGCTTCCATGTCCCTGCCAAGCTTAGCCTGAACCTCGGTCGATTTGCCGCCAAGGAACGCCTTTGCATCGGCCACGAGTTCGCCATAGCCATCCAAACCAATGCGCCCGACGCAAGGGGCGGAACAGCGCTTGATCTGATAGAGCAGGCAGGGACGATCGCGATTGTTGAAGAAGCTGTCCGTGCACGACCTGAGCAGGAACAGTTTCTGCAGTGCGTTGATTGTCGTGTTGACGGATCCCGCACTGGCAAAGGGACCATAGTAATTCCCTTTCGCCTTGCGAGCGCCCCGATGTTTCTGGAGTCTGGGAAATGCGTGATCAGACCTGAGCAGGATGAAGGGAAAGCTTTTGTCGTCGCGAAGCAACACGTTGTAGGCAGGCCGGTAGCGCTTGATCAACTGCGCCTCAAGAAGCAGGGCCTCCGCTTCGCTGTTGGTCGTCACAATTGTCATGCTGCGTGTCTGCGCAACCATCCGGCGGATCCGGTTTGGGAGCCTGTCGACCTGCGTGTAATTGGTGACCCGGTTCCGAAGCGCTCTGGCCTTTCCCACATACAGCACGTCGCCACGCACATCGTGCATCCTGTAAACCCCCGGCTTGGAGGGCAGTGTTTTCAGCACGTTGCGGATGGCGGCAATGCCGGCGTCGAGATTTGGCTGATCTACGCCGCGAACGGCATAGGTCTGCTTTTCCTCATTGAAGCGATCCGGTGCGTCGGGCTGGGACATGACCCGGCTATATCATCCTTCGCCCGGGATGGGAGAGGCTGCCGAAAGGCTATTTGACGGCAGCGAGATCCGCGCTTGCCTTGGCAAGCTTGTCGTCCGTGATCAGACCGTTCGAATAGGGAGCGAGCTGTTTCAGAGACAGGGCCTTGAACTGCTCATAAGCCGGATGCGTCGTGATACCAGGAAAGTCTGCTTCGAGAACGGCCCGAGCACCGGGGTTTGCAGCCAGTTGTTCGATCGGAGAGTCAATCGAGAAGGTCGCGGAAAGGGACGCCTCAGGTGCAGGTGCAACCTGAGCGATGGCATGCACCGGCGTCATGAGCAAAATCGCTGCACTGGCAACTGCACGCATTGTCGTACACTCCCGATCCATTGGGGCCGCCTCTAGTTGAGGCGGGCTATCGTGGTATCAACCAGGCTCTTGTCGGCCTTTGCATCATGATTGGCCGCAATCAGTTGGGTGGCGGCGGCTGTCGCAGCTTCGGCTGCCTTCGCCCGCACATCTGCAATCGCGGCGCGCTCCGCTGCCTCGATCTTCTGTTCGGCGGACTTGGTGCGACGCGCAATGAGTGCTGTTGCGTCTTCCTTGGCTTTTGCGACTATCAGCTTTGCTTCCTCTTCAGCGGCAGCCTTCAGGGCAGTCGCTTCCTTGGACGCATTCTTGATCTTCTTTTCATATTCGCCCTTGAGGCTTTCGGCTTCAATCCGCAGGCGTTCCGCAGCGTCAAGCTGCTCCTTGATTCCGGCAATCTGCTTGTCCAGCGCCGAAGCGATCAGCGCAGGTACCTTCGCGTAAAGCATGATCCCGAAGACGAAAAGCATTGATGCCGCGACCCAGCCTCCCGGCGTCAGCAACAACGCAGTCGGTTCCTCGGCGTGCTCCGCCGCTGCAGCCGCTGCTTCCGAAGCAATCATTGCAAGATCAAGCATTGCCCAACACCGCCTTCACTGCCTTTGTGGCCTGGGCCTGGGTGACTTTCGCACCTGAAACCTTGGCCACAATATCCTGCGCCGCTTCAACAGCCACAGCCTCTAGTCCCTCGAGTGCCTTAGCCCGTGCCTTTGCAAGACTGGCTTCGGCGGCGGAAACCCTTGCCGAAATCTCAGCATCAGCCTTGGCAAGACGGTTCTCGGCGTCCTTGGCGGCCTTGGCCTTGGCCTCGGCAGCGACTGCCTGGGCACCTGTGCGTGCTTCAATCTGAGCGGCCTTGGCCCGCTCTTCGATCTCCAGAGCCGTAGCGCGTGCGCTTTCAGCCGCAGCCAGATCTCCGGCAATCTTGGCATTACGATCATCGACAGTCTTTTCGATCTTGGGGAGCATCCCCTTGCCGATCCCGATGTAGATGACAGCCAGAACCAGTAGCAGCCAGAACCACTGCGACTGGTAGACAAGCAAGAGCTGATTGATCTGAGGCATTTTTTCCGATCCGATTCAGTGCACCCCCGAAGAGTTAGCGGGGGCCCATCTTGTGCCCCTGCTGATGCAGGGGCAGGTCAGATGCGCAAATTAAACGGCGTACAGAATGATCATGGCGACCGCGAATGCGATCAGGCCGAGCAATTCAGCAGCCGCGAAGCCGATGAAGAGACGACCCTGCTGTCCGTCAGCAGCCGCAGGGTTGCGCAGTGCGCCCTGAAGGAACGAGCCGAAGACATTGCCCACACCGGTTGCGGCAACGCCAACACCAATGGCAGCCAGGCCGGCACCAATCACTTTTGCAGCTTCGAGATCCATGATTAACTCCTTTGAAAATTCCGTTGGTGGTTGAAGTCAGACCCTAGTGCAGGTGCACAGCGTCATTGATGTAAAGCGACGTCAGCAGCGCGAACACATAGGCTTGAATGGCGCAGACCAGAAGCTCGAGCGCGTTGACGCCCGCAATGAAGACGAAGCTGATGAGCGAAATGCCATAACCCATCGCCGTGCCCGAATTGATGCCGTTGACAATGAAATAGCCGAACACATCCACAAGAATGTGGCCAGCAATCATCGCCACGAAAAGACGCAGGGCAAGGCTGAATGGACGCACCATGAAAGAAATGAGTTCGATCGGCACGATCAGGGGCAGCAGCGGTCCGGGCGTGCCGTGCGGCACGAACAGCGAAAAGAAGTGGAACCCATGCTTCCAGAAGCCGACGATCAGCACAATGGAAAAGCTGATGATTGCAAGAACGCCGGTCACAGTGAACTGGCTCGTGACTGTAAAGGGATGGGCGGCTTCCACCACACCGAATGGCATCATGCCCATCAGGTTGGAAAACAGGATGAAAATGAAGACCGTGAAGACCCACGGCGTATATTTGCGTCCTTCGGGCCCGATATTCGTCAGGGTCATGCCGGAAATGAAGCCCGTCACGCTTTCGACGGCAGCCTGCCAACGCCCAGGAACGAGATCACGTTTCATTCCGCCCCACATGAACAGCAGGATCGAGCCAAGCACGATGAGCATCCACAAGGCTGAATTCGTGAAATGAAACGGCGTGCCATCCAGAACCGAACCGCCAAGCGATTCGATCTGGAACTGGTGCATCGGGTCGATCTTGACTTCGGCCGCAGCGCTCATGGCTTACCCTGTTCTTCCCTTTGATCAGAGCAGGCCTATTCGGCCCGCTCCTTTGAAATCCGTATCACTTGGCTGATGGCCGCACCGAACCCGAGGAACAGCATGATCAACAACCCCGCAGGCGCCGTCCCGACATAGCGATCAATCACCCAGCCGATCAGCGCCGCACCCAATGGAGCCCCCAGAAGCGTGGAAAGAACGCGCTGCCCCTGGCCCGCACCCTTGCCTGTAAGCGCCGCCGGATTGGCCAGCGGTGCCGTTCGTTCCTGTTCGGCCCGCCTGACCTTTTCCAGCTGCTCATCAAGCGATGCCAACCGAGGGTCCTGTGCGCCGTTGGAGGCTTGTTCAGGGTCATTCGCAGCCATGTCGATTCGTCCGCTTGTTTAAGGGAAAACCGCCATGAAAACGGGCAACCCCGCCAAGGCGCGCCCCCCTTAGAAAGCGGCGCCGCGCAAGTCAACCGGCGCGTTGTGCGGTGCGGCGAACTTGGGCCCCGCTTTACAGCAAACTGGCCAACAAACCAGCCCCGGCGCAGATGCCGAGCGTGCGGACCATTTTCCATCGCGCAACAAACATCAGGAAGAACGCCAGCGCCGTAAGACCTGCAGCAATGGCTTCAAAACTGGACCACAGGGGCACGGAAAAACGCGCAACGCCGACATCCACCATCTCAACGCGGCGAAAGAGGACATGCAATGCGAACCAAGCGCTGAGATTGCCGATCACGCCCACGACTGTGGCTGTGATCGCTGCCAGCCCGCCTTTCAGGCGCGTCGCGTGACGAAGGCGGTCAATCCACGGAGCGCAGGCAAAGATCCAGAGAAAGCAGGGCGCAAAGGTCACCCAGGTGGTCAGCGCTGCGCCTGCGAGACCGGCCAAAAGCGGCGTGAACGGCTCCGGCGCGCGGAAGGCAGCAAGAAATCCGACAAACTGCGTGACCATGATCAATGGCCCCGGGGTGGTTTCAGCGAGGCCAAGCCCGTCGGCCATCTCCCCAGGCTGGAGCCAGCCGAAAGACTGGACAGCCGCCTGCGCCATATAGGCAAGTACGGCATAGGCCCCTCCAAAGGTCACGACAGCCAATTGCGAAAAGAACAGGCCAATTTTCCAGAGAATATGGTCGGGACCAAGCGCGACGCCGATAAGGGCCAGCGGGGCAAACCAGATCAGCAACCAGACAAGAACTGTCCGTGCGGTCGATTTCCAATGCGGCCCATCGCCAGCTTCTTCCGTCTGGGCCCGCGACGGCTTCAAAAGCCATTGTGGACGCCGGACAGAGACCAGCACTCCCAAGAGCCCTGAACCCAGCACGATGAAAGGAAAAGGCAGGTTGAACAGGAAAAGCGCGAAAAAGGCAGCAACAGCCAGTGCCTTTTTGAAGAGTGTGTCCAGCGTTCGTCCCGCGATGCGCAGCAATGCCTGCACGACAATGGCAAGCACAGCAGCCTTGATCCCAAGAAAGAGTGCCGCAAACCAACCCAGATGGGCAGCAAAGGCATAGAGCGCAGAAAGCGCGAGCATGACCAGCGCACCCGGTGCGACAAACAAAAGCCCCGCCGCAAGCCCTCCCTTCACCCCGTGCAGGCGCCAGCCGATGTAGGTTGCCAGTTGCTGCGCCTCGGGCCCGGGGAGAAGATGGCAGAAATTCAGGGCGTGGAGAAAATCAGGCTCGGCAATCCACTTGCGATCATCGACCAGATCCTTGTGCATCAACGCAATTTGCCCTGCCGGACCCCCAAAGTTGATCAGGCCAATCCGTGCGAAAACCCGCACAAGGGCAGAGAAATCAGGAAAGGCCGGACTGTCAGGCATGCGCTTCAAATGCATTGCTTTGAACATTTAGTCGACACCCGCAATGGCATGCTCCTTCTAATTTCGAAGGCAATTGACCAAACTTCGGCTCGATCAAATGGGTCGATGATCTTATTCCCTACTTATAAAGTAGTATTTAGTCGCAAATCCCTCTCGGCTCGTCTCAATGCACTCTTGTCTATCAAATTAGTGGGGATCAGCATTCGATTCCGGTCGACTCGTCGTGCGGCCTGAAATGGGGTCTGGACATGCCAGCAGCAGCAAGCCTTTGCGTCCCTCTCCAGTTCTTGCCAATTTTTGGCTATTTTTCGAGCGCCTCCCACCAATCCGGCGGGCCAGATGCAAACCTTTTCAAAGCCGAGCCACTCATCGGCCTCGCATTGAGCTCCAGTTGCTATGACCTGGCCTGACGAAACGCCGCGCATGGAAATCGGCTTCGGGCGATCAAAGCAAAACTATCTTGATTAAAGACTACTTTTTTAGTGGATATTAATATCAAAGTTGGGCAATCCGAGGAGGACCAAATGCAGATCGGCACATCGGGTCAGGACACATGCGCGAATCCCCGGTCAAATGCTGAACAGCTTGAGATTCTCCGTCAGGCACTGGCGAAAATTCGGTTCGGAGCCATCCAGCTTACCGTTCACGAAGGCAAGCTCGTGCAGATGGATGTGACCGAAAAGCGACGCTTCCCCAATTGACATCAACCTTGACCGGACAACCGGAAATCTCATGCACATTCACCACGCGCTTCCCAAGGAAACTGATGCGGACCGGTCTACCGGCCGCATCATCTTTCCTGCGTCCCAGCCAAACCAGTTCAGAGGACTTTCAAGATGAACCGCAGACATTTTACTCGGGTAGCACTTGCTGCCACGGCGCTGGCACTTGTGCCCGCTGCCGCATTGGTCGCTGCAGCGCCAGCGACGCTGCTCAACGTATCTTATGACCCGACGCGCGAGCTTTACGTTGCGATCAATGCTGCCTTTGCCCGCGATTGGAAAGCCAAGACCGGCCAGGATGTCGTCATCCGCCAGAGCCATGGTGGGTCGGGCAAGCAGGCGCGTTCCGTTATCGATGGCTTGCCGGCCGACGTCGTCACACTCGCAGTTGGAGGGGATATCGATGCGATTGCCTCACGTGGGCTGATCGCGAAAAACTGGCAGATGCGCCTGCCCCGCGCAAGCGCGCCCTATTATTCGACGATCGTCTTTCTCGTCCGCAAGGGAAACCCCAAGAACATCCATGATTGGGACGACCTTGCCCGCCCCGGCGTTTCCGTGATCACGCCCAACCCCAAGACGAGCGGTGGCGCACGCTGGAACTTCCTTGCGGCCTGGGGTTATGCCCAGAAAGCCCATGGGTCTGGCGCGAAAGCAAAGGAATTTGTCACCAAGGTCTTCCGCAACGTGCCGATTCTCGACAGCGGCGCACGCGGATCGACAACGACTTTTGTCCAACGCGGACAGGGCGACGTCCTGATTTCGTGGGAAAACGAGGCCTATCTGGCACAGCGCCAGTTGGGCAAGGGCCAATTCGAGATCGTGACCCCTTCCGTTTCAATCCTTGCCGAGCCACCCGTCTCGGTCGTTGACAAGGTGGTGGACCGCAAGGGAACGCGCAAGGTGGCGGAAGCCTATCTGAACTTCCTCTACACCCCAGCGGCCCAGGAAATCATCGGACGCAACTTTTACCGCCCCCGTGACCCGGCGGCGGCGGCCAGGTTCAAGGGCCAGTTCCGCAACATCCCGCTTTTCACCATAGACCGCAACTTCGGCGGCTGGGCGAAGGCGCAGGCGACCTTCTTCAATGATGGCGCCCTGTTCGACCAGATCCTCGAAGACGCAAAGAAATAAGACGGGGCGGCTGGATGGCCGGGACCTTCAAGGGAGATTGACGATGAAAGCATTTTTGTTTGTGAGTGTTTCTGCGCTTGCCCTGATCGCTGCGCCTGCGCGCGCTCAGGAACAGCAGCCGGATTCAGGCTCGGGACTGGATACGCTTGTTGCCGATGAAACCACCGCAGAGGTGGCAGCCGAACCTGCAAAAACCGGAGATCCGGTTGTCGACAGGCTCAATGCCCTGGAAGCGCGTATCCGCCAGCTTGAGGCTCGCAACGCCCAGTTGGAAGCAGCAGCAGTTGAGACCCAGTCGCGCGTCGAGCGGGTCGAAGTGCGTTCTGCCAAGGCAGCACAGCCCGGCGTTGTGCCGACCTTTGCCGATGTAAACGACAACTTCACATTCAAGCCACGCGGCGTATTTCAGATCGACTATGCCGGCTATCATGAGCGCGCTGGCGGCTATGACTATAGCAACGGTACAGATATCCGGCGCGCACGCTTCGGCTTTGAAGGAACAGCATACAAGAATTTCAAATGGCGGATCGAGGCCGAGCTGGTGAAGAACTCGGTCACGTTGCTGGATGCCTATGTAACCTATGCGATCAACCCGAAATGGTCGGTGACGGCTGGTCAGCACAAGGCGCCCTATGGATTGGAAGCCAACACGTCGGATTCGGCGAACACATTCCTTGAGCGTGGCATGGCGAGCAACGCCTTTGGTGCAGTCGGGGCGGAACGGCGGGTTGGGCTCAGCCTTGCCTACCAGACCGACAAGCTCAACGCAGCCTTCGGCCTGTTCGGATCGAGCGAATCTGTCCTGCGCAATGCAACCACCCCCGACGAGGGCTATGGCATAAACGGTCGCATCACATGGGATCCGATCCTCGATACCGGCAAGGTCGTTCACCTGGGGCTATCAGCATTCCATGCAACGAACTTCCCGGGAAACTCGCTAACCGTCA
>WBZL01002053.1_pt1 | contig 20015 bp, 18 predicted proteins | sample 5204291 | NCBI WGS metagenome assembly WBZL01 (sample SAMN12344345, study PRJNA552823) | activated sludge metagenome | biome: Activated sludge suspended growth; feature: Nitrification reactor; material: Wastewater; isolation source: activated sludge from nitrification reactor of wastewater...
GTTTTATTATTCAAAATAAATCCTCTTTAATTCAATTACGTGTACAAAATCAGATGATCCACACGCAGAACTATAAATTATTTGTGAATTTTCTAAAACTGCTTATATTAAGTGATCGTCGATATTAGTAAATCAATTTCTATTACTGACTGTAATATTAGAAACAATCTATCAATCAGACTAAAACCTTACTGGATAGTATTTGTTGCAAGTTAAATTTTTCGATCCCCATGAACGACTTCAACCAATTTCAATGCTTGCAGCTCCATTTCCAGAACTAATGCATCAACTTTTGCACGGAAGTGCCTATAAAAAATCATACTTGGAATAGCAACTAGAATTCCAAATGCCGCATTATATAAAGCAATCGAAATGCCATGAGCAAGTTGAGCTGGATTGCTACCGGTTGGTGAATTAGAACCAAAAATTTCGATCATCCCAATAAGAGTTCCAAATAACCCCATCAATGGACTCAAGGATGCAATCGTTCCCAGGGTGGTCAAATATCGGTCCAATTCATGGGCGACGACACGTCCCGCTTCTTCAATCGATTCTTTCATCACTTCACGCGAACTTTCGATATTTTTAAGACCAGCCGCCAAGACACAACCAAGCGGAGAGTTTTCTTGCAATCGATTCAACGTACTCGCATTGATACCTGACCGGCGATAATCATGCAACACTTTGGATAACAAATCTCGCGGCGATACCTTACTTGATCGCAAACTCCAAATTCGTTCCCCAATAATTGCAGCCGCTACGATGGAAGCAATAATAATTGGCCATATTGGCCACCCCGCAGCCTGAATGATCGATAACACAAAAAAATCTCCTGATGAAAAAAGGTTCTATCAAGCAAATACTGACTATTCTAACTTGCCTTTGCAATGAACTCTACTTTTACTATCCAAATGTTATCGATTTGATAGGGTATGAAGATATCAATCCGATACCATCCATACCCCCAATAAGAAAGCTTAAGACTACATTACCACCAGCGCGAGATATCACCACCGAAAATGGCCACCACGAAATCCTCCTCGATGTCCACCGATAAAATGTTTATGGCCGCCGCCAAAATGACGATGACCACCGATGAAATGACCATGGCCACGATTATAGTACCGCGGTGTTACGTACACTTGGCGATGGCTCGTGTAATAACCTGGACTAATGGCTACCGGCGGACGATAGCCATAACTAAAAGAAACATTGCCATATCGCCCATTCACACCCGAGAAGTAAGGAGTTGTTACGCACCCACTCAATAACAACACTCCAACTAATGCTAAGGTTAAGGTCAATTTTCTAGTAGTCATGATTCATCTCCTCAAAACGTAAGGGTTAATCGAGTAACCCTTAAACTCACTGCACTTATTATCCTGATCCTCTCAGGATTTAGAGATATTGTGAGTCGCTTGAGCTGAATATCACCTGAATAAGCAATTCAAGTGATGAAAAGATTTTTGCACTAAATGTTGGTATTTATTTAGTAAACTTCAGTTGGCTTGTAGGCATGCCATAACGTAATGGTGCCACCCAACGTACGGAAATGAAGCGACATTGGCATTAAATTTAAACCCGCTTCTTGAATCAACTTGGGTAAACACCCATGGATATGACTGTGAATTTCCTCAAACCAACGAACAATCAATGAAATCGCCCACATGGACATATCATGGGGTTCACCAAAATCAATGAGATGTAATCGACCTCCGGGTTTCAGAACTCGAAAGGCTTCTTCTAGCATTTTTTGCTTAAATACAGGTTTTAGGTGATGCAACAGTAAGCTGCTAATAATATGATCAAAATGGTTATCAGGATAAGGTAAAGCGGTTGCCGATGCTTGCTTTAGCAAAAGCTCAATATGGCTTTGTTCGATTTTTCGCTGCGCTAGCTTTAACACCTCTGGATCGATATCTACACCATGAACTATCGCTTCAGGTTGAGCTCGCTTGACTCGGATAGTATGGGTACCAGTTCCGCATCCTACATCCAATACACGTTCTCCCGATTGGATATTTGCTTGGCGAATTAGCATGTCGGTTATCCGTGTTTCAGGGAATATCGTTCGCATCACGGGATCATACCAACGCGTTAACCAGTGATAATGTAAAGCAGGTATGAAATCTGGCTGTTTCTTCATCGTAGGGTTAAGGCTTCATTTCAAGGTTGATTTATCAAGCCAACCCAAGCTTTTCGCATGCAGGCTCTGAATATACAATCGCCCATCGGTTTCAGTGACACCGGTTGTTTCAGGATAGCCACCGGATGGATCTTGAAGATCCGCTACAATCTGCCCGGTTTCAGTAAATGCAATCACATGTCCGTAAGATTGAGGCATTGGCCATAAAAAGCGCGGAAACCGTAAAACCATCTTGCGCAATAGCGGTTTATCGCTCATAAAATCAATGGCGGCATTGCGTGGTTTAGCTAAGCCCAGCCAAATTCTTCCCTCCAGTCCACGCATTAAATTATCCGGATACCCTGGAAGATTATCGAGCAACACGGAAGCATCAGGAGATTCGTCACCAATCGTAATGGCATTCGCAAGTATTGCAATTTTCCATAGGCGGTAACGCCCTGTCTCAACGACAAACAATGTTTGCTCATCGTGCGATAGCGCGATTCCATTGGCAAAACTCAACCCTTGTGCAATGACTCTCGTTCTACCTGAAAGTGAATCATAGGCAATCACCCGCCCTGTGGCAGACTGTTCGACAATGTCCAGCATTGTTGCTTCGAAAGTTCCATCCCAATCAGCGGGTGCAAAACGACTGGATGAATCGGTAAAATAAATCATACCGTTGCTTGCGATCACGACGCTATTGGGATAACGAATGGGATTGCCTTCCACTTCATCGACCAATACCTCGATACGCCGATCAGGGGTAATTTTCAAAACCCCTTTCAAGGCATCCGCTGCAATGATGTTACCCGAAGCATCAAAATCGAATCCTAAAATTCTACCGCCGGTATTCACAAACACTTCTAACTCGCTACCATTCGGATTCAAACGAAGTAAACTTCCATCCACGACGGCTGTATACAATTGACCGGTTGGCGAGATAGCAACGTGTTCCGGCCCCTCGTAACCCTGTAAATCAATTTGATTTAATTGTCCCAATCGCTGATTTACTGCATGTTGATCGGTATAACCGGGTGCACTCGGTGCCTTCCAACTTTCGGGTTCAATCGGAACTGGCCAACTTAGCGAATAAAGCATTGATAACAAGACGATTATTAATAAAATCTTCATTGCTTTTTCATCCCATCACTACTAAAAAATATTGACACACCCATTAAAATGTACAAAAGTTCAACAGTTCTGAAAAGCAATCACTAGAAAATAACCACACTCAATTTTATTTCATTTCAATTTTGATATGCTGCGTAAAATTTTAATTGCGAATCGAGGGGAAATCGCGGTACGCATTATTCGCGCTTGTGCGGAAATGGGGATACGCTCGGTCGCCATTTATTCTGAGGCAGATCGGTTCGCGCTTCATATCAAGAAAGCCGATGAATCCCATTACATTGGGAATGAACCGATGGCAGGTTACCTAAATATCCATGCTTTGGTTGATTTAGCGCTTGCTACCGGTTGTGATGCCATTCATCCGGGCTATGGTTTTCTGTCTGAAAATGCAGCGTTTGCTAAAGTGTGCAAAGAACGGGGTTTGGTTTTCATCGGCCCGACCCCAGAAGTCATTCACCGCATGGGTGATAAGACCGAAGCGCGCAATGCCATGAAAGCAGCCGGTATTCCGATTACACCGGGTTCAGAAGGCAATGTAAATTCCGTCAAAGAAGCGCTCAAAGTTGCCGAGCAAATTGGCTATCCCGTGATGTTGAAAGCCACCTCTGGGGGCGGTGGACGTGGTATCCGTCGCTGTGACACTGCACAGGAATTAGAACGCAACTATACGCGCGTTATCTCCGAAGCCACCAAAGCGTTTGGCCGTGCCGAAGTTTTTCTGGAAAAATGTATCGTCAATCCCAAACATATCGAAGTCCAAATTCTCGCGGACCATCATGGAAATGTGATTCATCTCTATGAACGTGATTGCTCGATTCAGCGCCGTAATCAGAAGTTAATTGAAATCGCACCATCTCCCCAACTCGATGAAGCGCAGCGCCAATATATCGGTGGGTTAGCTGTCATCGCGGCTAAATCCGTTGGATACACTAACGCGGGTACCGTTGAATTTTTGCTGGATGATAGTGGCCGGTTTTATTTCATGGAAATGAACACGCGCGTGCAAGTCGAACACACCATTACTGAAACGATCACTGGTGTAGATATCGTTGAAGAACAAATTCGTGTTGCAGCCGGATTAAAATTGCGCTTCAAGCAAGATGAAATCGTGCGTCGCGGTTACGCGATCCAATTCCGCATCAATGCGGAAGATCCCAAAAACAACTTTCTACCGAGTTTTGGACGTATTTCGCGTTACTATGCACCGGGTGGCCCTGGTGTGCGGACTGACACAGCGATTTATACCGGCTATGAAATTCCGCCTTTCTATGATTCCATGGTGGCCAAAGTCATTGTAAGTGCACTGACTTGGGAAGATGTCATCAAACGCGGCGAACGTACGCTACGAGATATGGGGTTATTTGGAATCAAAACGACCATTCCCTATTATTTGAAAATCTTAAACCATCCGCAATTTCGTGCAGCGCGCTTCAATACCAGTTTTGTCGAACAAAATCCACAATTGATCAATTATTCCAATAAACCTCGCCCTGAAGTGCTAGCAAGCGTCATTGCCGCTGCGGTTGCATCGCACACCGGGCTCTAATCTATTCAAACGCTATGCGCCAAGAAAAATCCAAGCAAACCGTTCATATCACCGACGTCATTCTGCGCGATGCGCACCAATCATTGATTGCCACCCGGATGCGTACGGAAGACATGTTACCAGCCTGCACCCTGCTCGACCAAATCGGTTATTGGTCGTTGGAATGCTGGGGAGGTGCGACGTTTGATACGTGCTTGCGTTTTTTAAAAGAAGATCCCTGGGAACGGTTGAGCCAACTCAAAGCAGCGTTACCCAATACACCACTACAAATGTTACTGCGCGGCCAGAATTTGCTGGGTTATCGCCATTACTCCGATGATGTCGTGCATGCATTTATTCAGCGCGCTGCTACCAATGGAATTACGATTTTCCGGATTTTCGACGCACTTAATGATGTACGCAATCTCAAAACCGCCATCGAGGCTGTCAAGGTTGCTGGCAAGCATGCACAAGGTACGATTTGCTATACCACCAGCCCGGTCCATGATGTTAAAAGCTTTGTCAGCCTAGCTAACGACCTTGCCAAACTCGGTTGTGACTCGATTGCCATCAAAGATATGGCAGGGCTACTTACTCCCTTTGCGACACAGGAATTGGTTAGCGCATTGAAACAGACTGTCGATTTACCGATTCATCTGCATTCGCATGCAACATCAGGGCTAGCCGAAATGTGTCAACTCAAAGCCATCGAGGCCGGTTGCCGCCATATCGATACGGCGCTTTCTTCATGGTCCGGTGGTACCAGTCACCCGCCGACTGAAAGTTTAGTGATGGCATTACAAGGTACGCCCTACGACACCAAGCTCGACCTACAAAAATTGCAAGCCGTGAATGACTATTTTGCACAAATCCGTAAAAAATATCATCGGTTTGAAAGCAAATTCACGGGGGTCGATACGCGTGTCCATGTATTTCAAGTTCCGGGTGGTATGATTTCCAATTTGGCCAATCAACTACAAGAACGCAATGCGTTGGACCGCATCAACGAAGTGTATGCGGAAATTCCACGAGTCCGTAAAGATTTGGGCTACCCGCCGCTGGTTACCCCAACATCGCAAATCGTCGGTACGCAAGCAGTACTTAATATATTGACGGGTAAACGCTATTCCACCATCACCAATGAAGTCAAACGCTATTTACAAGGCGGTTATGGTAAAGCACCGGCTGCTATCAATGCCAGTTTGCAAAAAAGCGCAATCGGCAAAGAAGATTTGATCGATTGCCGCCCGGCTGATTTGTTAAAACCTGAATTCGAGCAACTGCGCAAGGAAATCGGACAGCTTGCCTTAAACGATGAAGATGTGTTGAGCTATGCTATGTTTCCGGAAATCGGCAAGCAATTTCTGGAACAACGTTCATCGGGTCAACTGGTTCCCGAACCCCTCGAAGTGGCTTCGACAACCGTCAATGGTGTGCAAAAAGCACCGACTGAATTCAATATCGCACTACACGGTGAGTCCTACCATATCAAAGTCACCGGTACCAGTCCTAAAACCGAAAGCACGCGCCATTTCTATTTCATGGTTGATGGCATTCCCGAAGAAATCTTGGTTGAAACGCTCGATGAAATCGTATTGGATGGCGGCACTCAAGGCCCTGTGAAAAGCGCAATTGCCAGCAAACGCCGCAGCCCTACGGAAAAGGGTGATGTGGTGGTCAGCATGCCGTGTAATATTCTCGATGTACTCGTCAAAATCGACCAGAAAATCACCGCAGGACAACCAGTATTAGTGACTGAAGCCATGAAAATGGAAACGGAAATTACCGCACCGATCAGCGGTATTGTCAAAGCCGTGCACGTCGTCAAAGGTGAAGCAGTCAACCCCAATGAAGTGTTGATTGAAATCGAAGCGAAATAATGGGGAAGCACTTTAAGCTAAAGATGAGAATTCTGGTTGAGTAAATTAGATTCTTATTAACCAGATACCGCATGGGAGATAGCAACGTTGATTAAATATGAATTAATTATTTATTGGAGCGAGCAGGATCAGGCTTTCATCGTTGAAATACCAGAGCTTCCTGGCTGTATGGCGGATGGAGAAACTTACGAAAAAGCGGTCGCAAATGCACAAACTGTTATCGATCACTGGATAACGACAGCGCGTGAACTCGGGAGGCAAATTCCTGAGCCTAAAGGTAGATTGATGTATGCATGATCATGCTTAATCTAGATCACACTTAACCGCACAAAGAACAAATCTCAAAAATCCCTAGCGACGCGAAAGCCGAAGTTGAAACCGGCTCCAACAGGGATACCTCTGAGGCGGGCAGCCGAGCGCAGGCCTCGTGGATCACTGCCCCAGGACCCACCACGCAAAGCCCGATACCTGCAATTACCTTCATCCTCATCCAACCAAGCTGTGCCACCGGTCGGTGCATGGGTATAATTATCATGCCAACAATCCTGGGTCCATTCCCAAACATTACCCGCAGTATCGTATACCCCAAACGCATTAGGCTTGAAAGACCCTACCACTGCTGTTCGTTGGTTATCCCATTGGCTGCCACAGCCATCACAAACTGCGTTATTGTACTCAATGGTATCGCCCCACCAATAAGCAGTGGTTGTGCCAGCACGCGCCACATATTCCCATTCTACCTCACTGGGTAAGCGATATTTTTTACCGGTTTTATCAGACAGCCATTTAATATAAGCTTGCGCATCATGCCAGCTCACGTTGATCATGGGCCGATCACCACGCCCCCAACCTTCATTACTTGGTAATTTACGTTTAAGATCCTTAACAAAAGCATCGTATTGCGCAAACGTGACTTCATAGCGACCGATTTCGAATGGGTAAGCAATGGCCACTTGGTACTGTGGCCCTTCATCAGAATTTCGACCTTTTTCCGATCTGGGTGAGCCCATGATAAAGGTGCCGGCTGGAACCCGCACCATTTCAGGCTCAAAATCTTGCATCAAAACTGATTCCGATTCTTCGATGTAAGTGAGTAGAGTGGGTTCAACAGGTTCAGAATTCAGCTGAATTGGCTCAGACACAACTAAGCGGTCTGGTGCTGGCAATGAAATAGAATCACGGTTGTTATCTTGCTGAGTTGGTATAGGTAATTTAACAATACCCAATACTGCAAACACCAAGGCTATGCTGCTAATCGCAATCATAATGGGTCGGCTAATGTCCGATCTCGGTATTTTATTTGTACTAACAGATTCAGCGCGGTTCTGAACAGAAGATTGTTGCACATCTGATATTTTTGGGAGCTTGGCATCATCAGGCTTCGATGAGTCAGGAGTAACCAGATTGGGCTTGGGGGTTAATTGAGCCAGCTGTAATTGAATAATTTTTTCGAGTGCTTGAATCAACTTATCGACATCGGGATGAAAGCGAGTATCGCTGATTTCAAAGGCCTGTCGTCTTACTAATGGAATCAACGGCTCAGGTAATTGTGAAGATTTAGGCGTCGCTGCACCACCGACCAATACTGGAATAACCCGAATTTTCCGTTCCAGCAGTGTGGCAATTTCGATGCGTACCCAATCATCCGGATTGTCTAAGCGACGATGCCCGGTTTCATCCTTGCTATCGAGCCATGATTTTCCAATCAGTACCACGGCAACTTGTACCGCTTGCAGTTTCTTCTGTAAGACTTCGACAAAATCTTCCCCGGGCTCGATTTGATCGATATCCATAAACAGATGATCAGCCCCAAAATGCTTCACCAAGCGATCGTAGAGCCGACCCGCGTACCCTGAGCTATCATCGCGGCGATAGCTAATGAAAATTTTCGACATTGATGGTGCTTAGCAGAATTAACAAACACACCTGCTATTTTAGATTCTTGTTGCTAGCTTGGCTAATTTTACAGATTACCCAGTAATTTCTAACAAATTAAGCGATTTTGTTAACCCGGCATTGGTCGAGAATCATTTTGTGCTTATCACTCTGTAGTAACACTGAAAGCTGGGCAGCACTGACTGGTTGACTAAATAGATAACCTTGCACGATTTCGCAATTAAGACTACGGAGTATACTAAGCTGTTCAAGGGTTTCTACCCCTTCTGCAATGATGCCATAACCAAGTTTATGCCCCATTTCTATCATCGTGTTGACTAGCGTGAACGCTTTTTGATCGGTAATCATCTTATCGATAAAATATTTGTCGATTTTCAGATAATCCGTCTTAAGATGATTCAATGAAGCAAAAGATGAATAACCACTCCCAAAATCATCGATCGCAAGTAATACACCCAGCGCTTTCAGATCTTGAAAAATTGCAAGATTACGTGGGTCAGTTTGTACTACCCCTTCAGTAACTTCTAATTTCAATTGGCTTGGTTTGATTCCAGTCTCCTGGACGATGCGTTGCACCAACGAGACAAATTCAGTTTCAAGAAAAAGGCTGGGGGAAATGTTAACAGCCATACGTAGTCGGTGGAATCCTTCAGTTTGCCAAACGATGAGCTGCTGGCATGCGGTTCTTAATACCCATTCGGTTAACGATTTGATCATGCCAATGCGTTCCGCCGTTGCGATAAAATCACTCGGTGGAATCGAGCCTATTTGAGGATGATGCCAGCGCGACAAAGCTTCCACCCCGAAAATCTCACCGGTAATTACATTCACTTGCGGCTGATATACCAATGTTAGTTGCTGCGTTGCTATTGCTTCTTTGAGATTTTGTTCGATTTGAAAACGGTAATGCGCTTTGCGCGTCAATTCCGTGCAATAAAATGCGTACTGATTCTTACCATTGCTTTTTGCAGTATAGAGCGAGGTATCCGCTGCTTTTAGCAATGCAGCAGGATTATTTCCATCATCTGGGTAATACGCAATACCGATACTACAACCTGGAGTAAGATTCCGGGAATAAATCACGATGGGTTCGGCGATCGCTGCAAGGCAGCGTTTTGCTACATTTGCAGCATAATCTGCTTCAATTTCCTCGACCAACACACAAAATTCATCTCCTCCTAATCTCGCGATGAAATCGGTATCCCGACACGTATTTCTCAGCCGGGTAGCAATAGTTTTAAGTAAAGCATCTCCGGCATCATGCCCTAAACTATCGTTGATCCACTTGAAATTATCAAGATCGATATATAACAAACCAAACCGCCGGTTATAGCGGTCTGATGTCTTCATGATTTCTTCCATGTGTTGAATGAAGGAAGCACGACTTGCTAAACCAGTTAATTCATCAGTGTAAGCAAGTGCACGGATACGCTTTTGCGCTTGATCTCGTTCCATAACAATACCGGCCAAACGTGCTGCAGAAATTAAATCCTTTAATTCCTGTTCATTGGGTAACGCGGGATGGTTATAGTACATCCCAAATGCACCCAATACTTTACCACTGGAATTCTTGATGGGTTCAGACCAGCAACAACGCATCCCATGGGGTAACGCAAAATGCTTAATGTCTGCCCATTTAGGGTCTGTTTCAATATTTTCGACTAACACACGTTTTCCGGTAAAGGTCGAAGTTCCGCAGGAACCGACATTGGGCCCATTTCTCAAGCCATGAACTGCTTCGCAATAGGCTTTTGGCAAACTAGGTGCACCGCCATGCAGTAAAATATTGCCGCTCAATTCAAGCATCGAGCAACGCAAGCCGGGATGGCGAGATTCATACATCAGCGCAATCGCATCGTAAATTTCTGATGCTGGACGTCCTACCGCAATCATCTCAAGAATTTCAGCATGTTGGTTATTAAACGCTTCTGATTTTTTACGCTCAGTAATATCAACATGCGTACCGACGAGGCGAATAGGTTTACCATCTGAGTCACGTCTCACTAAAAAACCGCGAGAAAGTACAAATACATCATGGCCTGCTTTGTGACGCATACGCATTTCAATTTCAAGTGAAGATGTACGTCCTGCTAGATATTCTTGAGTTTTTGCTAATGCTATGGCTTTATCATCGGGGTGAACCAAACTAGCCCAAGTATCTAGATTATTGGCAAATTGATGCGCTTCATAACCCAGCATACTTTTCCAGCGCGGTGAGTAATAAATCTCATCGGTTTCTAGATTCCAATCCCATAACCCATCATTGGCGCCTCGCATAGCCAGCGAAAAGCGTTCTTCACTCATATAAAGCTCTTGCGCTCGCTTTTCCGTCATCCACTTGACGGCGGCTAATTCAGCCCGTAATCGCTGTATTTCTTCGAGCAATTCAGAATTTGTTTGCTGGATTTTGCTCATGATTGGTTCAGTATTGGGTCGCTTATTTTCAAATCACTTCGAAACATATCTTTTACGAGATATAAATTAGAACTCAGACAAAACACGGTAGCTTTCTAAACTTATACGCTTCTTAAAATTAATCACTTATCGTTTAATGTTAATGGGATAAATTGTAGCGGGCAAATAAAATGGATGAATTTATAATAAATCCCATATTCAGTGTTGTTTTTAAGTAAGTCTATGAATAGTAGTAATTAAGTTATAAAAATTTATCAGCAATTTCGCGCAAGTAGCGATTCGTTTGAATCTCTGATAATTTGCTAACTATCAGTCAACGAATAACTTTCATTTCATGGACACCCTTGAGCAACAATTATCTGAACGATTGGGACGCATTCATGCACGGCAGCGACTCGGTATCGAAAGCGATCACAAGCAACAAGTCTTCGGTAAAGGATTGAATTTCTTTCACCCAGAAAACTGGTACGCTACACATACGCTAATTCGATTTGCCATTCAATTAGTTGGCTTGTATGGGCGCGGTCAGCGTAATGCACGCAATTTACAAATTCGACAGAATCAATTTCACTTAACACATTTGCCTGAAGCATTTCATCAATTCCGTATTTTGCATTTGACCGATTTGCATGTGGATATGGATGATCGTAATCTTACTGCGCTCATCGAAACGATCATTGATTTACCCTACGATATTTGTGTGCTCACTGGCGATTATCGCGCGCAAACCTTTGGTACTATCGATCACGCTATTGCAGGTATGCAGCGGTTGATTGCGATGCTCAAGCAACCGATTTACGGTGTACTTGGCAATCACGATTCTATTCGTATGCTACCCGCGCTGGAATCAATGGGCGTGATTATGTTAATGAATGAAGCAGTCAAACTAGAAAAAGATGGTGAGTCGATTTTTTTAGCAGGTGTCGATGATCCACATTATTTCCGTGTGGATAATCTTGAAAAAGCTGCTCAAACCATTCCACACGACGCGGTATCGTTGTTGCTGTCACATACTCCTGAAATTTACCGCCAGGCTGCCCATGCTGACTTTGATATGATGTTATGTGGACATACCCATGGTGGGCAAATTTGTTTACCCGGTGGCATTCCTGTTACGCTTGATTCGAGCTGCCCTCGCTATTTAGGGGCGGGCAAATGGCAATATCGCACGATGCAGGGTTATACCTCAGTGGGTGCAGGCACTTCGATTGTCAATGCTCGTTTTAATTGCCCCCCGGAAGTCACTATTCATCAGCTGTTAAAAAACTAATAAGGTGTTTTACGTATCCGCAACCAAAATAAGATACGTGACAGCATCAGTTCGACACAGAAAAACGTCAATACAATCCCAACAATCTGTGAAAAGCTAAGCATTAACCAAAACTGGATTCCCAGTAATGGAAACAAGGATTCAGGAATTTGATCAATACCTAGCGCCATTGCGCTCGGTTTGTATCCTAATCGCCGTTTGACAAAACTGGAAGTTAGATCGCCAACCATCGATAACAATCCGAATGTGATACTCATTACGATAGGCAATTGCAATAAACTTCCCACCCCGATCGATACCAGTAGCGCAACCAAAATTCCCCGAATTGTCTTGGATTGACCGAATAACGGTTGACCATCGCGCCACAAGCGACTTCCATCGATTGGTATATTGAAGCGCTTTCCCAATATTTTTGCTAACAAAATGGGTGCCCCATTCACACAAATCAACCAAATCAGCAATGTAATTTCCACCATTGTCTTTTCTTTACCTTTGAATGTTGTCAGCCATTTTAGATTTCTACATTTATTTTTGACAAAAATTTTGTTGACATGGGATTTTTTCACACATATACTGAAAAAAGCGTGGGAAATATATCCGCGTTTATTGATTGTTTATTGTATAAATCTCACTGTTAGATAATTTAAAGGAGTCAAAAAATGAAAATCGCCCTGCTTAAAGCATCAACCATTGCTGCAACCACATTAGCAGTAATGGCGCTATCGCTACCTGCCAGTAGTGCCGAAGCTGCCGATATCCGCGTTCAATGCGAAAAACGTTCCAACCGCTCTAAAGTTTCTGTTGATGGAAACAACCTGATTTCAGGTAACTACAGTGCAAAAATCACTTCGGGCGCAAATACCAAAGTATCTGCTTACAAACCCTCAGTCGGTGATGAAATTGAATTTGATTTTGATAGCGACCGTAATGACGTTGCTGCTGGTGCCATTCGTATTTCAAGCAGCTTTATTCAAAACGGGCAAGTAACGGGTGAATTGATTAATGAGAAAGGATTCACGGTTGCATCTAGTACCAGCGCATGCCGCATTAAATAACGATTAATTTGTTACTTTTTGGGCCCTGAAATTTCCCCTCTATTTTTTCAGGGCTTTTTTTTTCAACTTATCGATTGCTGGATAAAGGTAATTCAACCTGATGCAGATCTTCCAAAGGTTGCATTTCTGCAAGTGCGACTAAGGAGCTAACCCGCACGCCAAGTAAACGTATCTTTTTATCTAACTTGACGCGGCGTAAGCAGTTACGGGCCGCTGATAAGATCGCAGTAGCATCAATCACTGACTTTCCCAGGGTAATATCGCGGGTGATCGTATTAAAATCCTCAAAACGAATTTTGATGCCAATCGTCCTTCCTTGATAGGCCTTACGATTAAGATCATTGGCAACGCGTTTACAAAGGGCAATCAATTCTGCTGTCAAAATTGATCGATCACGAATCGGGTGTAAATCTCGCTCAAATGTCGTTTCACGACTCACTGATTTGGGTTCAGAACACGTTACGACAGGACGGTCATCGATCCCTCGGGCAGCTTCATACAACCAAATTGCGTAATTATGGCTAAAGTGGATTTGTAGCCAGTGCAACTCTGCTTCGGCTAATTGACCAATAGTGGTTATTCCCAGTGCGATAAGTTTTTTCTCCGCTTTCGGGCCGATACCATTTATCTTACGAGCTGGAAGTGGCCAAATACGAGTTGGAATATCTTCTGCACTCAATATTGTCACGCCATCGGGTTTATTGAGATCTGATCCAATCTTGGCAAGTAATTTGTTCGGCGTAATCGCGATCGAGCAAGTCAAACCGGTTGCATTCAGCACTGCTTGTTTAATACGTTTTGCAAGTGTATGGCTATCGTCTGCTAGGGTGGTTAAATCAATATAAATCTCATCAATGCCAGAATCTTCAATTTCAGGTGCAATTTCAACGACAGCTGCTTTGAATAATCTCGAATAGTGACGATATGCGGTAAAATCTACTGGTAATAAAATTGCTTGAGGCGCTAATTGTGCAGCTTTCATGACACCCATAGCAGAATAAATACCCAATGCGCGCGCTTCATACGTCGAAGTAGTAATGACACCACGTCCTATGTAATCGCTCAAACGCGAAAATTGTAATTGACCATCTGCTTGAATTTTCGGTTTATGTTCCGTCCTCCCCGCAATCACAACAGGCAATCCTTTTAACTGCGGATAACGCAACAATTCAACGGATGCATAGAATGCATCCATATCGAGATGAGCAATGCGCCGAGATGATTGAGTCACTCCAATTAAATTGATTAGTTGTAAGTAAAATTACTAAAAGTTTATTTTATCGTGATGAATAAGAAATCATGCTTAGCAACTTACATAAACTTAATTTTGACAGGGTTTTTCCTATTAGGAATTTATGTTAATGTGCCCTCGTTCTAATTAATGTCGATCAAAACACTCATTCATCACAACAAGGAGTTGCTTCATGTTCACGAAAATCGTCAAAGGATTAGGTCTAGGCTTATTAGTTACGGGCGTTTTGGTCGGTTGTACTACAACCCAAAAAATAACCAGTTCAGCAAGAACAACGACTGAGCAGCTATTAATCAGTGAAGCCTTAAAACGTAGCCTTCCCAAACAAACTAATGCACCATTACCGATTCCACAAGGTTCAGTTGTAAAACTCGATGTGATAGGACTGACTGGTGATAAAGACATAGTCAAAGGTGCTGTCGCTGGATGGCTTGGGCAGCATGGTTACATCGCTCAAGACGAACCAGCAACGTATCGCATGAATATCATGGTAGATTCGATTGGAACCGAACAAGCCAATACGTTCTTTGGTATCCCCCCGATCTCTGCGGCGCTGATCCCGATTTCATTGCCAAAGCTTGCTTTCTATGAAGCTGAGTATCAAACGGGTTATTCCAGGATTCATCTCGATATTTTTGAAGTGCCGTCCGGTCGATTCGTTGGATCAACGAGTCCTTTTATTGGCGATACTTATTTTAATGCTCATACGATATTGTTTCTATTTAAACTCAAGAGAACAGACCTAACTTCACCACCAGAAGTTGGTACCTTCATGGGACACTAAATCTAGCCTAATCCAAACCCCTGTGCTTTAGAAAAACAATCTTTTCCTAAAGCACAAAAAACTCAAAACTTTTCAGCACATTATTTGAGTGCATGTGGAATAGCTGCTTTCAAATAATAAATCATCGACCACAGCGTCAGAAGTGCAGCAAGGTAAATAAACCAAGTACCTACGAGATGAGAATTAAATGATTCTCCAATCGTTTCATGGTATAGCAGCAATGGAATGGCAATCATTTGTGCAGTCGTTTTGATTTTACCCATAAATGAAACGGCTACACTCTTTGCTTTGCCAATTTGAGCCATCCATTCACGAAGTGCCGAAACAGTAATTTCACGACCAATAATGATCAAAGCAATGGGTGCATCGAGTCGTTCTAAATGCAAAAGAATAATGAGGGCCGCTGCCACCATTAATTTATCTGCCACAGGATCAAGAAAAGCACCAAAAGCTGAAGTTTGATTGAGTGTCCGTGCAAGATAACCATCTAACCAATCGGTAATGGCTGCTACACTAAAAATAATGGTCGCCACTAAATTCTGGCCAAAAGGCGATAATCCAGGAATATAAAAAATCCCGACAAATAACGGAATTGCGAAAATCCTAAGCCAGGTTAGAAGGTTAGGTAAATTAAAGGGCATTGGATAATCAGTAAGAAAAAGTAATGACTAGTGAGATGCATTGAAAATGAATGTACGGATGCGCAGTGTAATGTCAATGTAATTCCCGATAAATACGTTCTGCCAACGCTTGACTGATACCTTCTGTTTGCTGTAATTCTTCAACGCTCGCTGTTAACACGCCTTTCAATCCCCCAAAACGCCCCAATAAACTCTGGCGACGTTTAGCACCAATGCCTGCGATCTCTTCGAGTGTTGAGACGGTTCTTGCTTTATTTCTTCTCGCACGGTGACCTTGAATCGCAAAACGATGCGCTTCATCGCGAATTTGCTGAATCAGATGCAAACCAGGATGATCGGCTGGTAATTTTAACGGTTTTTCTCCTGATGGAAAAACTAATTGTTCAAGCCCTGGTTTACGATCTTCTCCTTTTGCCACGCCTAGAAAAGGAATATCTGCCAGCCCCAATTCAGTCAAAATTTCCTGTGCTGCACTGACTTGGCCTTTACCGCCATCGATTAGAATCAAGTCTGGAATTTTACCCTGACCTTTTGCAACTTTAGCATAACGCCGGTGCAACGCTTGCTTCATTGCAGCATAATCGTCACCCGGTTCGATACCCGTAATGTTATAGCGGCGATATTCATTATTTTGCATGGCAAAATGATCATAAACAACGCAGGAAGCAACCGTAGCTTCTCCCGCGGTATGACTAATATCAAAGCACTCAATCCGATTAAGATTTGATAAATTTAAAGCCTGCTGCAAAATTTGCAATCGGTCTTCTTGACTCGCTTGCCGCTGCAATTGTTGTTTTAGCGCTAGATCAGCATTGGCTGTAGCCATGTCCAGCCACATACGACGTTCCCCAATCGGGTTGCTAATAATAGTAACTTTCCGGTTCGCTTGCTCAGTCAACAGCGATTGCAGTGTTTTCGTTTGAATTTTAGTATCGATGATGATGATAGGAGGAATACTTCGATTTAAATAGTGCTGCGCAATAAATGCTTCAAGCACATCAACCATTTCGTAGCCTTGTATATTTTGTGGGAAAAAGCTTTTATCTCCTAAGTGTAAACCACCTCTAATCATTACCAAGTTGACACAGACCTTCTCTGATCCATCGGATGCTTTAACACCTGCAATCACATCAGCGTCTAAGGATTTCCCGCTATCGACAAATTGCTTTTCCTGAATTTTCCGTAACGCCTGCATTTGATCGCGAAAGACAGCCGCTTGCTCATAGTCCATCTGATCTGATGCCTGCTGCATCTTATCTGCAATATTTCTAATTACTTCATTCTGTTTACCCTGCAAAAAAAGCGAAGCACTTTTAACATCTGCTTGATAATCAGATTGTTCAATCAAGTTAACACAGGGTCCACTACAGCGTTTGATTTGATAGAGTAAACAAGGTCGAGTTCGATGATGGAAAACACTATCTTCACAGGTCCTTAACCGAAAAACCTTTTGCAACAATTGGATACTTTCACGTACAACCCCAGCATTGGGAAAAGGACCGAAGTACTGGTGGCGATGATCAATTGTGCCCCGATAAAAAGCCAAACGAGGAAAAGGATGTTGACTTAGCTTTACATAAGGATACGATTTATCATCCCGAAACAAAATGTTATATCGAGGGTTTAAACTTTTAATCAGATTATTCTCAAGTAACAGTGCTTCAGCTTCTGAACGTGTCACCGTTGTCTCAATTCCTGTAATCTGTGACACCATCAACTGAATACGTGGCCCTAGCATCGATTTCTGAAAATACGATGAAACCCGTTTGCGAAGATCGATTGCCTTCCCCACATAGATGACCTCACCTGCTGCATTCAGCATTCGATATACGCCTGGTAAATTTGGTAATGCCGCAGCAAAAACCTTACCATCAAATGCAACTTCAGACACGATGTTTAATGCTTATTAATCAATCGTCACCCAACAATTTACCAGCGATAGCCCACGTATCATGGGGCATTTCATCAAAAGAAATATACGTATACGATTTGGGCTTATTACCGATTCGTTCGAGTGTATCTGTAATTTCTTCAGCAATTTTTTGTTTCTGTTCACGAGTCAATGTACCTGCAACACGAATATTCACATAAGGCATTCGATTTCTCCTAAGATTAATGATTGGGAATAGCTAAGTCGGCACAGATTTCTGAAAACACCTGTTCGAACATCTCCTGAGTCAGGCGCTTGGTTTGAGTATTGTAGCGACTACAATGATAGCTGTCATAAAGCTTGAGTTCATTGGGTAAAATATAAATTGCCCCATGGCTAAATGGGTAGTGCTTTAATTTTAAATTAAACGCCATCAACACGGCCTGGTGAGCTACATTCCCCAGCGCCAATATCCCTTTGCCGCCCTGTTCAATGAAATGTATTATTTCATTCGATAAATAATCATTGCATTGCTTGATTTCACAGGGCTTAGGCTTATTTTCAGGTGGCAGACATTTTACCGCATTCGTAATACGCGTATGAAGCAAGCACAATGCGTCAGTGCTCGAAATCGATTCATTCTGATTTGCCAAACCAAATTTGAATAACGTTTGGTAAAGCAAAATGCCTGCATAATCTCCTGTAAAAGGCCTCCCAGTGCGATTTGCGCCATGCATTCCTGGCGCAAGACCAACGATCAACAGCTTCGGATTGATATCTCCAAATGCTGCGACTGGTCTTGCATGATAAGTTGGGTATTGTGCTTTTACAGCATCTAAGAATGAAGCAAGACGACTACAGCGTCGACAATGAACCAACGACGAATCAATTCCCATCGATAGAAAATTTAGATTAATCCTAAATTACACTTCTTAGATTTAGAAAAACTTAACCATCAGATAAATATAACCAACAGCAAATACTAATGCGACGACAATGGCAACTTTTTTCAACATAAATGATTTCCTTTCATTCCATTCTTAAATTAATTGATATTTGATATTTTATTATCAATCTGCACAGATTGAAAAAAAGAGCTTCATTCATTTACCCAAACTAACAATATTTATTGATCACAATTTCTTAAACCCACGTAAAATAGGCTCTTTCCAAACCTATATGCGCTCACCAATTTGTGGTTAGGCTTCTCTCCCAAATAAATTGAATCTACTTAAAGCACTGGCTACCGTTAGTAGCATGACATTGATTTCCCGTATTTTAGGATTTGTACGTGACGTATTGATCGCGAGAATTTTTGGTGCGGGTGTCGCTACAGATGCTTTTTTTGTTGCGTTCCGAATCCCTAACTTATTGCGCAGATTATTTGCGGAAGGAGCTTTCTCACAAGCTTTTGTTCCCATTCTAGCCGAATATAAAAATAACCGGAGTGAAGCTGAAACGCGAGCATTAATCGATCATGTGACAACATTATTAGGCGTTACACTGTTTGTTGTTACACTCATTGGTATCGTAGCAGCTCCCTTGATTATTTATATCAGCGCTCCTGGATTCTCTGGCGATATTGAAAAATTCTCGCTCACTGTCACCCTTTTGCGCATCACTTTCCCCTATATTTTATTTATTTCATTGGTTGCACTGGCCGGTGGCATCCTAAACACCTACAGTCAATTTTCAGTACCCGCATTTACCCCAGTCTTATTAAATTTATCATTCATCGGCTGCTCATTATGGGTCGTTCCTTATGTTAATCCTCCCGTACTTGCACTCGCATGGGCTGTTTTTTTAGGGGGGATTTTACAGCTTCTATTCCAAATTCCTTATTTAATTCGAATTAAGCGCATGCCGCGCATACGATTTAAAACCAAGGATACCGGCGCAGGGCGAGTGCTTAAGCTAATGTTACCTGCTATTTTTGGCGTATCGATTGGGCAAATCAGCCTATTAATCAACACGATTTTTGCTTCTTTACTCATCACAGGAAGCGTTTCGTGGCTTTATTACGCAGATCGGTTAATGGAATTTCCTGCGGGACTGTTAGGTGTCGCACTTGGAACGGTTTTGCTACCTTCGTTATCTCGGCATTATGCGAGTCACAGTAACGAAGAATACTCGCGTCTGCTGGACTGGGGATTACGTTTAACGGTTTT
>WBZL01002054.1_pt1 | contig 20012 bp, 24 predicted proteins | sample 5204291 | NCBI WGS metagenome assembly WBZL01 (sample SAMN12344345, study PRJNA552823) | activated sludge metagenome | biome: Activated sludge suspended growth; feature: Nitrification reactor; material: Wastewater; isolation source: activated sludge from nitrification reactor of wastewater...
GTGCATGATCAGGGCTTCGTCTGGAAGTGTCTGAATTCTAGCGGAGATTCAGAACCTTCTGCTTCTCCATTTCCTCGTGCAGGGACAGCCATTTCTCCTCGGCCTCGGCCAGCCTGGAGACGATTTCGGCCTGGCGTGCGGTGCTTTTCTGCAGGGCGGCGCGGTCGGTGGTCTGGTAGGTCGCCGGGTCGGCGAGCCGGGCGTCGATGCGCTGCTTCTCTTCAGTAAGTTGCGCCATGCGGCGCTCCAACTGCTCGATTTCGCGGGCGAGTGGCTTGCGTTCGTTGCCGCGGCGTGCGTCGGCCGGTTTGGTGCGCGTCGCGTCGGGTGGCGCCGTGTCCTGGCGGCTGACTTTCTCCGGCGTTGCCGGCTGGTCGAGCCATTTGCGGTAATCGTCGAGATCGCCGTCGAAGGGCTTGAGGCCGCCGTCTGAGACCAGGGCGAAGCCGTCGCAGGTGGTGCGCAGCAGGTGGCGGTCGTGCGAGACCAGCACCATCGCGCCTTCGTACTCGGACAGCGCCAGCGTCAGGGCGTGGCGCATTTCCAGGTCGAGGTGGTTGGTCGGCTCGTCGAGCAGCAGCAGGTTCGGCTTCTGCCAGATGAGCATGGCCAGGGCCAGGCGCGATTTTTCGCCGCCGGAGAAGGGGCCGACCTTCGACGTGGCCATCTCGCCGTGGAAATTGAAGCCGCCGAGATAATTGCGGAAGTCCTGGTCCCGCGTGCGCGAATCGAGATGGTTCATGTGCCAGAGCGGGCTTTCGTCCGGGCGCAGTTGCTCGAGCTGGTGCTGCGCGAAGTAGCCGATCTTCAGGCCCTTGCCCTCGCGCCGGATGCCGGCGAGGGGCGGCGCTTCGCCGGCGAGCAGGCGGATCAGGGTGGACTTGCCGGCGCCGTTGCGGCCGAGCAGGCCGAGGCGCTCGCCGGGGCGCAGGTTCAAAGTCAGTCCCCGCAGGACGGCGACGTCTCCGTAGCCGGCTGCGGCGTCCTCCAGCATGAGCAGCGGGTCGGGGCTGCCGACAGGCTCGAAGAAGCGGAACTCGAAGGGCGTGTCGACGTGGGCGGCGGTGACTTCTTCCATGCGCGCCAGCGCCTTGATGCGGCTTTGCGCCTGGCGCGCCTTGGTGGCTTTGGCGCGGAAGCGCTCGATGTAGCTCTTCAGGTGCGCCACCTCGCGCTGCTGCTTGACGAACATGGCCTGCTGCAGCGCCAGCTGCTCGGCGCGGGCGCGCTCGAAGAAACTGTAGTTGCCGGTGTACAGCTTGAGGCGGCGGCCCTCGATGTGGGCGATGTGGCCGACCACCGCGTCGAGGAAGTCGCGGTCGTGCGAGATCATCAGCAGGGTGCCGCGGTAGGCGCGCAGCCAGCCTTCCAGCCAGATCACCGCGTCGAGGTCGAGGTGGTTGGTCGGCTCGTCGAGCAGCAGCAGGTCGGAGCGGCACATCAGCGCCTTCGCCAGGTTCAGGCGCACGCGCCAGCCGCCGGAGAATTCCGCCACCGGCCGCTCGAAGTCCGCATCGGCGAAGCCGAGGCCGTGCAGCAGCGCGGCGGCGCGGGCGCGGGCGCTGTAGCCGTCGATGTGGCCGTAGTCCATGTGCAGGTGGGCGATGGCCTCGCCGTCGTGCTGGTCCTCGGCGTCGCGCAGGGCGGCCTCGATCTTGCGCAGCTCGACGTCGCCGTCGAGCGTGAAGTCGAGGGCGCCGGTGGCCAGCGCCGGCGTCTCCTGGCCGACATGGGCGATCACCCAGTTCGGCGGCAGCTCGAGGTCGCCCGCTTCCTGGTGCAGGTCGCCGGTGAACAGGGCGAAGAGGCTGGACTTGCCGCAGCCGTTGGCGCCGGTGAGGCCGACCTTCTGGCCGGCGTGCAGGCTGAGATTGACGCCCTCGAGCAGCGGCCGGCCGGCGCGGGCGAGGGTCAGGTTGCGCAGAAGAATCACGAGGAAAACTGGCCGGGACGTTCAACCGGCGAAGGGGGAAAAGCGTTATTGTACTTGTACGCTACCTTCCAGCCCCGACACCGACATGAAGCGCCTGCTGATCCCGCTGTGCTGTCTGCTTGCCCATTCCGCCTGGGCGGAAAACCCCGCGCCCGCCACCCCGGCCACCTCAGCCGCAGCGACCACCATTACTCCGGAAGAGCGTCAGCAATTGCTTGGGCGGGCGGAATCACTCAAGTCGGAGTCCTCCAAACAGCAGGACGCGGCGGAAAAGAAATACAAGGCATCGGATGCTGCCTGCTGGAAGAAATTTCTGGTCTCCAGCTGCCAGAAGGATGCCAGGCGCGAATACCTCGAAAGCATGGCCGCCGCGCGCAGGCTGAATCTCGAGGCGCGACAGATCGAACGCGAGGTGCGCGAGCGCGACCAGATCACCAAGCGGGCCCGGGAAGCGGAGGAAGCCCCGAAAAAACGCGCCGAGACCGAGAAAAGAATCGCCAGGGAAAACGAAAAGGCCGCCGCGCAGCAGAAGAAACGCGAGGAAGCGGCCGCCGCGCGGCAAAAAAAAGCCGAAGAGGGCAGCGCCCGCGCCAGGGAGGAGGCGCGAAAGCGCCAGGAAAAGCTCGAAGCGCGCAAGCGAAAGGAAGAAAAAGCCGAACAGAAAGCGCTGGAACGGGAAAAGAAGGACAAGAAGCGCGCCGAAGAGCGTGCCCGCCAGCTTGAGCGCGCCCAGCAGCAAGGACGCTAGGTCGGTTTACCTGAAGCGGATTTCGCCTTCCTTTTCGGGTCTTTTCCCCCGCTTGGCCGAGTAATAGGCGCGAATTCGCGCCATATCTTCCGCCTCGTTGTCGGAGAGCGACAGCCAGGCGTCGATGCCGACTTCGCGCCGCGAATAATCGATGAAGGCCAGGCCCAGCGGCACGCCGGCCGCGACCGCGACGCGGTAGAAGCCGGATTTCCAGTGATCGACCTTGCCGCGCGTGCCCTCCGGCGCGATGGCCAGGTACAGGCTTTCATTCCGCGCGAAGGCCTCGACGAGGCCATCCACGAAACCGGTGCTCTGGCGCCGATTCACCGGGATGCCGCCAAGGCAGCGGAAGAGGGCGCCGAACGGCGGGCGGAAAAGCGTGTCCTTGCCGATGAAGCCGATCGGGGTGGCGACGGCGAAGCGCGCCAGGATGCCGACGACGAAATCCCAGTTGGACGTGTGCGGGTAGACGATCACCACCGCCTTCCGCGTGGCCGGCGGAACGAACAGCACGCGCCACCCGCACAGCCCGAGCAGGGCGGCGCAGAAGCGGCCGAACAGACCGGGGCGCGTGTTAAGATTTGCCGTCAAGCAAACGTCCTTTTTCGATTCGCGGCACATTCCTGCGCCGCATTCAATTCTACTGAATAGTCCATGAGCGAAGGCGAACCGCGCGACATCACCCGCCACGGCCAGGTATTCACGCCGCCGGCCATCGTCGAGGCCATGCTGGCCCTGCGCCGGAACAACGGCCGGGTGCTGGAGCCGGCCTGCGGCGACGGCGCCTTCTCCTCGCGGCTGCCCGGCAGCGTCGCCATCGAGCTGGACACGCTGCACTGTCCGGCAGACGCACTCAACATGGACTTCTTCGCCTACCCGGAAAAGGAACGGTTCGACACCATCATCGGCAACCCGCCCTACGTCAAGGCGCGCGACATCCAGCCCGGCACGCGCCGCCATCTCGGTTCGCAACTGCTCAACGGCCACGCCAACCTGTATCTTTATTTCATCGAGAAGTGCGTGCGCCACCTCAGGCCGGGCGGCGAGCTGATCTTCATCACGCCGCGCGATTTCCTCAAGGCCACGGGCAGCGTGCGCCTCAACACATGGCTCCACGACCAAGGCACGCTGACCGATTTCCAGGAGCTCGGCGACGCGCGCGTCTTCGACGGCGTGGTGCCCAACTGCGCCATCTGGCGCTTCGAGAAGGGCGACATGACGCGGCGCCTGCGCGACGGCCGGCGCATGGTGCTGGCCGGCGGGCAGCTCCTGCTCACGCGCGGCATCTACAGCGTGCCGCTGTCCAGTGTGTTTGCGGTGAAGGTCGGCGCGGTCTCCGGCGCCGATGATATTTTCGCCAACGCAGAACTGGGCAACGCCGATTTCGTCTGCTCGAAGACGGCGCAGAGCGGCGAGCTGCGCCGCATGATCCATCTCGACCGCGAGGGACCGATCGCCTTCCTGGAGCCGTTCAGGGAACGCCTGCTGGCGCGCCGGGTGACGAAGTTCGACGAAACGAACTGGTGGAAGTGGGGGCGGCGCCACTGCGTCTCGGATGCGCCACGCATCTACGTGAACCAGAAGACGCGCAATCCGCGCCCCTTTTTCCTCAACGATTGCCGCAATTACGACGGCTCGATACTGGCCCTGTTTCCCCACCGCCGCGATGCCGACCTGGCGCGCCTGACGGACCTGCTCAATGAAGTCGACTGGGCCGAGCTGGGCTTCGTCTGCGACGGCCGCTTCCTCTTCGCCCAGCGCAGCCTGGCACAGGCGCTGCTGACCGAGGCCTTTGCGCAATTTGCGACGCGCCAACTGGTATAACATCCCCCAATGGTCCCCAGACTGACGACTGCCCTCACCGGCCCGCTGCTCGAACTCGAGCGGACCTTTCTCGACCGCGCCACGGAGATCGAGCAGTGGTTCCGTGCCCAGTGGCAGGAGCACACGCCGCCCTTCTACTGCTCGGTCGACCTGCGCAATGCCGGCTTCAAGCTGGCGCCGGTGGATACCAACCTCTTTCCGGGCGGCTTCAACAACCTCAACCCGGCCTTCCTGCCGCTGTGCGTTCAGGCGGCGATGACGGCCATCGAGAAGATCTGCCCCGACGCCAAGAACCTGCTGCTCGTCCCGGAGAACCACACGCGCAACCAGTTCTACCTGATGAACGTCGCGACCCTGGCGACGATCCTCAACCGCACCGGCCTCAATGTGCGTATTGGCACGCTCATTCCGGACATCCAGGCGCCGACGCCGCTGGTACTGCCGGACGGGCAGACGCTGCTGCTCGAACCCCTCAAGCGGCACAACGGACGCCTCGGCCTGGAGGACTTCGACCCCTGCGCCATCCTGCTCAACAATGACCTGTCGGCCGGCGTGCCGGAGATCCTCAGGGACCTGCACGAGCAGACGCTCATGCCGCCGCTGCATGCCGGCTGGCATGTGCGCCGCAAGTCCCGGCACTTCGCCGCCTACGACCGCGTGGTGGGCGACTTCGCCCGGGCGATGGACATCGATCCCTGGCTCATCAATCCGGACTTCGCGGTGTGCGGCACGGTGAATTTCCAGGAACGCCAGGGCGAGGAGTGCCTCGCCACCAACGTCGATGCCGTGCTGACCCGGGTCAAGGCGAAATACGCGCAGTACGGCGTGAAGGAGCAGCCCTTCGTCATCGTCAAGGCCGATGCCGGCACCTACGGCATGGGCATCATGACGGTGCGCGACGCCTCCGAAGTGCGCGGCCTGAACCGCAAGCAGCGCAACAAGATGGCGGTGGGCAAGGAGGGTCTCCAGGTGACCGAGGTCATCATCCAGGAAGGCGTGCACACCCACGAGACCATCGAGGGCGGCACCGCCGAGCCGGTGGTGTACATGATCGACCGCTACGTGGTCGGCGGCTTCTATCGGCTGCACGCCGAGCGCGGCCGAGACGAGAACCTCAATGCGCCGGGCATGCGATTCCAGCCGCTGGCCTTCGACTACGGCTGCAGCCTGCCCGATCCCGATGGCGCGCCCGACGATGCGCCCAACCGCTTCTTCGCCTATGGCGTGGTGGCGCGCCTGGCGCTGTGGGCCGCCGCCGTCGAGCTGGAGCTGACTGCGCCGGCAGTTGAAATCGTTTGAGGCGCCATGAAATTCGCGTTCATCCTCGATCCGCTCGAGCACATCAAGGCCTACAAGGATTCGAGCGTTGCCATGATGCGCGAGGCGCAGGCACGCGGCCACGAGGTCTGGGCGATCATGCGCCCGTCCCTGGCCTGGCGCGCCGGTGCCGTGCATGCTGCCGCCTCGCGCCTGGTGGTGCGCGAGGATCATCTTGACTGGTTCGAGGCGTCGGCGCCGGAGGATGCGCCGCTGGGGGCCTTCGATGCGGTGGTGATGCGTCAGGATCCGCCCTTCGACATGGAATACGTCGCCGCCACCTGGCTGCTCGAGCGCGCAAGCGCCGCCGGCGTTCGCGTCTTCAACGACCCGCGCGCCGTGCGCGATACTTCCGAAAAACTGGCCATCCTGGAGTACCCGCAGCTCATTCCTGAAACCGGGGTGGCGCGCGAGCCGGAGACGCTGCAGGCCTTCATCGAGGCGGTCGGCGACACCATCCTGAAGCCGCTCGACGGCATGGGCGGCAGCCAGATATTCCGCGTGCGGCGCGACGACCCCAACCGCAATGTCATCGTCGAGACGCTCACCGCCCATGGCACGCGTACCATCATGGCGCAGCGCTTCCTGCCGGCCATCGCGCAGGGCGACAAGCGCATCCTGCTGATCGGCGGCGAGGTCGTGCCCTTCGCGCTGGCGCGCATCCCCAGGGCGGGCGAGACGCGCGGCAATCTTGCCGCCGGCGGCACCGGCGTGGCGCAGCCGCTCAGTGCCCGCGACAAGGAGATCGCCGGGCATCTTGCCCCGATTCTCCATGCGCGCGGGCTCCTGCTGACAGGCATCGATGTCATCGGCGACCGCCTGACGGAAATCAACGTCACCAGCCCGACCTGCTTCGTCGAGATCACGCAGCAGACCGGCTTCAATGTGGCGGGGCTGTTCATCGATGCGCTGGAACGGGCATGCGCCGCCTGAAGGCGGCGCTGGCACTGGCCGCCCTCCTCCTCCTGACCGGTTGTTCGAAGTCTCCGCAGCTCCACCAGCGCGAAGCCTTCGTCTTCGGCACGCGCGTCGAGGTGTCGGTGTGGGGCGAATCCGCCGACCGGGCGAAGCAGGCGATGGCCGCCGTGCTCGCCGAGTTCGACCGGCTGCACCGCATGCTGCATGCCTGGCAGCCTTCGGAACTGACGGCGCTGAATGCCGCCATTGCCCGCGGCGAGAAAGAGATCGCCGTATCGCAGGAACTGACTTTCATCCTGGCCGACGCCGCCGCCATCGCGGCGCGTTCCGACCACCTGTTCAATCCCGCCATCGGCATCCTCGTGGGGCTGTGGGGGTTCCACTCCGATGAATTCAAGCCGGTGCTGCCGGATGCGGCGGCGCTCCCGGCGGCGGTGAGGGCGCAGCCGCGCATGAGCGATCTCGAAATCGAAGGCGAATTGTGCCCGCCGCCGGGCCGCCCCAATGCGGGCACGGTCAACAATGTGGAGCCGCGTAGCGGCGAACCGGCGTCACCCCTTTCCTCGGGAAGGGGGGTGGGCGGTAGGTGTTCGGTGACGAGCCGCAACCGCGCCGTGCAGCTCGACCTGGGCGGCTATGCCAAGGGCTACGCGCTGGACCGCGCCGCCGCCATCCTGCGTGGGCAGGGCATCCGCAACGCGCTGATCAACATCGGCGGCAATGTCATGGCGCTGGGCGACAAGGGCGGCCAGCCCTGGCGCATCGGCATCCAGCACCCGCGCGCCGCCGCGCCGCTGGCCGTGCTGGAACTGCGCGACGGCGAGGCGGTCGGCACCTCCGGCGACTACCAGCGCTATTTCGAGCTCGATGGCCGCCGCTACTGCCACCTCCTCGATCCGCGCAGCGGACGCCCGGCGGTGGGCGCGCAGGCGGTCACCGTGCTGGTCACACCGCGCGAGCGCGCAGGCGCCCTGTCGGACGCCGCCAGCAAGCCCCTGTTCATCGCCGGCGACAGGGAATGGCGCGACCTGGCGCGGCGCCTCGACGTTTCGCATGCGCTGCGCATCGACGCTGACGGCGTGATGCACGTCACGGCGGCGTTTCGCGCGCGGCTTACAATGCTGGCATCGGACATGAAGGTCATGAGCCAGCCGTGAGCGAAGAATACGTGGATCGCATGGTGCGCCGGCGCGTCGGCCTGGATGCGCTGCGCCTATTGCGGTGTCTGGTCGACGCCGAGCAGGCACAGGAAGCGGGCAACGCGCGACTGGCGCAACGCCTGGCCCTCCTGCTTGCCGTCCTGGCTGGACTGACTTTGCCCTTCCTCTTCTGACATTTCCCGGCGCGCCGCTTCGGTTACAATCGAAGCGGAAATCGGCGCGCAAACATGATCGGAATTTTTCTCATCACCCACGGCAGCCTGGGCGAGTCGCTCGTCCAGTGCGCCTGCCACGTCCTGAACAAGCGTCCGCAGCAGATCGTGCAGCTCGGCGTCTCCGGCCAGGACGACCCCCTGGATGCCTTTCCCCTCGCGCAGGCCATGATGAAGCTGGTCGACACGGGGGAGGGCGTGCTGCTGCTCACCGATGTCTTCGGCGCCACGCCGAGCAATATTGCGCTGAAGCTGCTGCAGCCGGGCCGTGTCGAGGGGGTGGCCGGCGTGAACCTGCCGATGCTGCTGCGCGCTCTGACGTATCGCGAAAAGGACATGGGAACGCTGGTCACCAAGACCGTTTCGGGCGGACGCGACGGCGTCCTGCAAATGAAGGGCGCGCGCGATGCCCAGGGCTGAAGCCGAGATCGTCAACAAGCTCGGTCTGCACGCGCGCGCCTCGGCGAAACTCACCCAGGCGGCGACGACCTACTCCAGCGAGGTCTGGCTCGAACGCAACGGCCGCCGCGTCAACGCCAAGAGCATCATGGGTGTCATGATGCTGGCTGCGGGGAAGGGCGCGAAGGTGATCGTCGACACGGAGGGTGTCGACGCCGACGCCGCCCTGCAGGCCATCCTGAAGCTGATCGCAGACAAGTTCGGAGAGGGGGAGTGAGCTTTACCCTGCATGGCCTTGCCGTCTCCAACGGCATTGCCATCGGCCATGCCCACCTCGTGTCGCACGCGACGCTCGAGGTCGAGCACTACGTCCTGCCGGGCCGCTTCGTGGACGAGGAGATCGTTCGCTTCGACCAGGCCGTGACGGAAGTGCAGGCCGAGCTGGACACCCTGATGGCCGGCACAGACGCCGGCGCCCCGGCCGAGCTGACCGCCTTCATCGACGTACACCACATGCTGCTGGCCGATCCCATGCTGATCGATGCGACGCGCCAGCTCATCCGCGAGCGGCGCTGCAATGCCGAATGGGCGCTGGTGCAGCAGCTGGAGCAGGTCGTCGAGCAGTTCGAGAAGATCGAGGACGAATACCTGCGCGAGCGCAAATCCGACATCGTGCAGGTGGTCGAGCGCCTGCTGAAAGTCCTCATGGGCCATCCTGGGCATCCGCCCAAGCATGCGCGGGGCGAGCAGCTCATCGTCGTGGCCCACGACCTGTCGCCGGCCGACACCCTGCAGTTCAAGCAGTTGAAGATCGGCGGCTTCGTCACCGACCTCGGCGGCGCCACCTCGCACACCTCCATCGTCGCCCGCAGCCTGGCGATTCCGGCGGTAGTCGGCCTGCATCACGCGCGCGATCTCATCCGCGAGGACGACATGCTCATCGTCGACGGCACGCGCGGCGTGCTGATCGTCGGCCCCGATGCGCGCGTGCTGGAGGAATATCGCCTGCGCCGCAGCGCGCTGGAACTGGAGCGCACCAAGCTCAAGCGCCTGAAGAAGTCGCGCGCGGCCACCCTCGACGGCGTGGACATCGAGCTGGCCGCCAACATCGAGCTGCCGGGCGACATCGGCCAGGTCAAGGCGGTCGACGCGGCCGGCATCGGGCTGTTTCGCACGGAATTCCTCTTTCTCAACCGCGATGGCGTGCCGGGCGAGGAAGAGCAGTTCGAGGCCTATCGCAGCGTGGCGGAAGCCATGGGCGGCCGCCCGGTCGTCATCCGTACCCTCGACCTCGGCGCGGACAAGAACCTGCGCGGCGTCGAGCGCACCGAGGCCAATCCGGCACTGGGACAGCGCGCCATCCGCTTCTGCCTGGCCGAGCCGCAGCTGTTTCTCACGCAGCTGCGCGCCTTGCTGCGCGCCTCGCATTACGGGCGGGTCAAGGTGCTCGTGCCGATGCTGGCGCATGCGCACGAGATCGCGCAGACGCTGGCGCTGATCGCCCAGGCGAAGGAACAGTTGCGCTGCGCCGGACAATCCTTCGACGAGGGCATCGAGGTCGGCGGCATGATAGAAATCCCCGCCGCCGCACTGGCGCTCGGCGTGTTCCTGGAGAAGCTGGACTTCCTGTCGATCGGCACCAACGACCTCATTCAGTACACGCTGGCCATCGACCGTACCGACGAGGCAGTGGCGCATCTTTACGATCCGCTGCATCCGGCGGTATTGCGCCTGATCGCCCACACCATCCAGTCGGGCGCGCGCGCCGACCTGCCGGTGGCGGTATGCGGGGAAATGGCCGGCGATCCGGCACTGACGCGCCTGCTGCTGGGCATGGGACTGCGCCAGTTCTCCATGCATCCGGCGCAGATCCTCGAGGTCAAGCAGGAAGTGCTGCGGAGCAACCTGGCCGATCTGCGCCGCAAGGTCGCCCGCCTGCTCGGAACGGACGATCCGCTGAAATTACGCCAGCAACTCGAGCGGCTGAATGCCGCGGAAAATGCCGCCGGCCCCAGTGCGAATTGACTTTCGCAGCCTGCCGGGGTAACTTTGCCGCACAGCGCCGATTTGACGGTCATCAGCTTGCGGGCGCTTAAAAAATACGGCTAAAGCGAGGGCGATCACCCAGTCCCGCTTTGCAGCTTGGCGCCGACTGGGTTTTTTATTGCATGGACGAGACTACCAACAACAGCGCAGGCTTGGCACAGCCCCAGCGTGCCCATTTCGACACGCCGCTCACCCTCAAGGGGGGCGCGGTGCTGCCTTCGTTCGACCTGGTCTACGAGACCTACGGGGAGTTGAACGCGGCCCGCTCGAACGCGGTCCTGGTGTGCCATGCCCTGTCGGGCAATCACCATGTCGCCGGGTGGCATGCGGACAACCCGAAGAACATCGGCTGGTGGGACAACCTGGTCGGACCGGGCAAGCCGTTGGACACGCGCAAGTTCTTCGTCGTCGGCATGAACAACCTCGGCGGCTGCTTCGGCTCGACCGGCCCGGTGACGATCAACCCGGCCACCGGCAAGCCGTGGGGCGCCGACTTTCCGGTGATTGTCGTCGAGGATTGCGTGGCCTCGCAGGCCCTCCTGGCCGACCATCTCGGCATCGACAGCTGGGCGGCGGTGATCGGCGGCAGCCTCGGCGGCATGCAGGCCCTGGAATGGACGCTGGCCTATCCGGAGCGCATCCGCCACGCCCTGGTCATCGCCGCCGCGCCCAAGCTGACGGCGCAGAACATCGCCTTCAACGAGGTGGCGCGGCAGGCCATCCTGACCGATCCGGATTTCCACGGCGGGCATTACTACGCGCATGGCGTGGTGCCGGCGCGCGGCCTGCGGCTGGCGCGCATGCTCGGGCACATCACCTACCTGTCGGACGACCAGATGGCCGAGAAATTCGGCCGCAAGCTGCGTGGCGAGGCGCTGCAGTACAGCTATGCGGTGGACTTCGAGATCGAGTCCTATCTGCGCTACCAGGGCGACAAGTTCGCCGGCTTCTTCGACGCCAACACCTATCTCATCACCACCAAGGCGCTCGACTACTTCGATCCTGCGGGACGCTACGGTGGCGACCTGCCTGCGGCGCTGGCCCGCGCCCGCGCGAAATTCCTCGTCGTCTCATTTTCGACCGACTGGCGCTTCGCGCCGGAGCGCTCGCGCGAGATCGTCTATGGCCTGGTGCACAACGGACTGGATGCGTGCTACGCCGAGATCGAGAGCAGCGCCGGCCATGATTCCTTCCTGCTCGACGACCCGCGCTACCATGGCGTACTGCGGGCGTATTTCGAGGGGATCCGCACATGACGAATGTTCAAGGACGTTTCGACTTCAATGTCATCGCCGACTGGATCCGGCCGGGCGAGAAGGTGCTCGACCTGGGTTGCGGCGACGGCAGCCTCCTGCGTTACCTGAGGGACGAGAAGGGCGTGCGCGGCTACGGCGTGGACAATGACCCGGACAACGTGCTTGCCTGCATCAGGAATGGCGTCAGCGTCGTCCAGATCGACCTGGAGGCGGGGCTTTCCGGCTTCGAGGACGGCTTCTTCGACCACGTCGTGATGTCCCTCTCCCTGCAGACGGTGCGCCATACCGAGCAGATGCTGGCCGAGATGCTGCGCGTGGGTCGCGAGGCCGTGGTGAGTTTCCCCAACTTCGGGCACCGCAGCCATCGAGAGGCGATCGCCGTCGGCCACATGCCGGTGTCGAAGAGCCTGCCCTACCAGTGGTACAACACGCCCAACGTGCGCTTCTTCACAATGGCCGATTTCGAGGCGCTGTGCGAGGTGCTCGGCATCGCCATCCGCGAACGCGTGGCCTTCGAGGGCGAGCGCCTCGTCACTGAGGATCCGAACCTGAACGCCAGCATCGCCGCCTACCGGCTCGGCCGGGGAGGCTGAGTTGGCGCTGCGCGGCCCCCTCCTGCGGTCGAAGTTCTTCTGGGTCGCGGTACTGTATTTCGCCGAGGGTTTCCCGCTCGGCGTCTTCTACGAGATTTTTCCGGTCTACTTCCGCCAGCAGGGCGTCGATCTGCGCAGCATCGGCGCCCTCTCCCTGCTCGGCCTGGCGTGGACGCTGAAGTTCCTCTGGGCGCCGGCGGTGGATCATTACCGTCATCACCGGCGCTGGATGGCCGCCGCCGACCTGGCCATGGGGGCCGTGATGATTGCCTTTGCCGCCTCGGCCGGACTGCCGTACTGGGTCTGGGCAGCCATCGGGGTCTTTGCCGTGCTTTCGGCCACCAACGACATCGCCATCGACGCCTATACGATCGAGTTGCTGCGGCGGGACGAGATGGGGCGCGGCAACGGCCTGCGCATCGGTTTCTACCGCGCCGGCATGATCACGTCGGGCGTGGTGCTGATGGCGTCCGACCTGCTTGGCTGGCCAGGCGCCTTCCTTTGTGCCGCGGGCATCTTCGCCGCCTGTGCGGCGGCCAGCCTGCTGGCGCCGCGCGAACAGCGCCGCGAACGGCCGGCATCGGCGGGGTTCGCTCGGGAATTCAGGGGCTTTCTGGCGCAACCGCACGGTGCGGCGGTGCTCGTTGCAATCTTCCTGGGCACGCTCTGGCTGGCGGACGGGGCCCTGCGCCTGTCCGGCCGCTGGCCCTGGCTGTGGCCGGCCATTGCCGTGATTTCGGCAGTGCTCTATGGCGTGCTGCGCCTGCCTGGAAAGCGGCGCGAACTGGCGCCTGCCGGGGAAGCGCCGGCAGGCGCCCTTTTCGGCGCCCTCTCCGACATGATGCAGCGGCCGGGCATCCTGCCGGTGCTCGGCTTCATCCTGATCTTCAAGCTGGCCGATGCCTCGATGGGCTTCATGGTGAAGCCGTTCTGGGTGGACGCCGGCTTTTCCGCCACGGAAATCGGCCTGGTGTCGGTGAATATCGGCCTGGCGCTGTCGATTGCGGGCGGCCTGACCGGCGGCTGGTACGCAGACCGCGTCGGCATCTTCAAGGCCTTGTGGGTGCTTGGACTGGCTCAGGCCGTCTCGAATCTTGGCTATGCCCTGGCGGCCTGGATCATCCCGCTGGCCGGCGTGCCCCTGCCGGAGCACCGTGTGCTGATCTACGCCGCCAGTGCGATGGAATCCTTCACCGGAGGACTCGGCACGGCGGCCTTCCTCGCTTTCCTCATGGCCATCGTCCGGCGCGAGCACAGCGCGGCCGAGTATGCCCTGCTCTCCTCGGTGTTCGCCGCCTCGCGCTCGGTGGCGGGCTGGGCCGGCGGCCTCGGTGCGCAGGCCATGGGCTATGCACCCTATTTCCTGCTGACCTTCTTCCTGGCCTTTCCGGCCTACCTGTTGCTGCCGTGGGTGAAAAGAATGCTGGACGCGCAGGATGGACGCGAGGCCGCGACGGCGCCTCAATGACTGCGCCGTCCGCGCCGGCGATCCAGCCACCAGGCGAGCAGCGGCAGGATAAGCACGGAGCCGGGCAGCGCGAGCGTGACGAGGTAGGGCGAGAGGTTCGAGAAGGCGCGCAGGGTTTCGACCAGTTCGCGGCGCTCGGCGGAAGACCATTTTAGGCCGTTGCGCTGCTTCATCAGCAGCGGCATTAGCCCCCTTACTTTCAGCACTTCCTGCACGATGAACAGCCGTTCGCGCTGCTGCGCTTCGTGCAGGTGGCGCAGCAGGAAGGGCCGCGGCCGATGAACTATTCCAGCGGGGTGGGCGCCGCGCCGCCCGTCTTGGCCGCGCCGCCACATCGCTTCAGTGCGGTGCAACCAGGGAATCGATGGCGCCGCGCAGGCGGCGCAGGCCTTCCCACAGGAAGAAGCCGCGCCGGGCCCAGCGGAAGAGGGCGCGCGGTCGCAGCACCAGAAGGGCGACGCCGGTGCCGACGAGCACTTCCGGGTGCGCCTTGGCCCAGCGCATCGCCGCCCTTGCCTTGTCGGCGGCGCCAAAGGCGGGCGTGACAGACTCGATGGCGTGCAGGAGGCGCACGCGCTGCGCCGCAGCCTGCAGCTGGAGCCGCTGCTTCTTCAGGGCGAGATCAACGACTCTGGGATTCATTGTCCGGCCGGATCATGTCGCGATCCTGCGCCAGCTCTGAAATGCTGGCGGAAAACAGGCGCGAATCCTGCCGGCTGATGCGTGCCGCGACCAGGGCGGCGATGACGCCGATGGCCAGGAAGAGGGTTGTGAATACGCCCAGCGCCAGCAGGCGGTGGCTGTCCCACAGCAGAACCGTGATGAGCAGGGCCAGCAGGACGGCGCCGAAGCCCAGGAAAAAGAAAGCCGCGGCGGCATAGCCGAGAAACGTGCCGAGGCGCAGTTTTTCCTCGGCGACCTCGGTGGAGAGGAGTTCCAGGCGCGTCTGCAGGATGCCGATCGCGTCGGCGGCGTAGCTGCGCAGGCGCGCACCCACGCCGCTGCCCGTGTTGCCAGAGGCGTGTTGCATGCTCAGGCGAAGATCAACGGCGGCCGATGAGCAGGCCGATGACAAGTCCGATGCCGGCAGCAATGCCGATCGAGCGCCACGGATTGTCGTGCACGTAGTCGTCGGTGGCACGCGCAACCAGCCGGGTTTTTTCAGCCACGGCGGTTTGCGCCTCGGCCAGGCTGTGGCGCGCACGGTTCAGGTTGTCCTGCAGCTTGGCGCGCAGGTCGGCCATTTTCTCGCCGGCCTGTCCGGCCGTGGCCTTGAGCAGTTCCTCGGCGTCGGCGACGACGACCTTGAAATCGGCGACAAGTTTTTCCTTGTTTACTTCGGTCATTTCAGACATGGCATTACTCCGGATGAAGGGGGAATATTCGGTTTGAAGGCTACCGACTTTCATGATCGATGGCAAATACGCCATTCAACCAAGATCATAATCATAGTCGATGGTCAGCGGCGCGTGGTCGGAAAACCATTTTTCCTTGCAGACCGACGCATGGCGCGCGGATGCAGCCAGGCCGGGCGTGGCGATCTGGTAGTCAATGCGCCAGCCGACGTTCTTGGCGCGGGCCTGGCCGCGATTGGACCACCAGGTGTAGGCCTCGCCTTCGGTGTACGGATGCAGACGACGATACACATCGACGAAACCGGCCTGATCGAAAATGCCGCCGATCCAGGCGCGCTCCTCGGGCAGGAAACCCGAGTTTTTCAGATTGCCCTTCCAGTTCTTCAGGTCGATCTCCCGGTGGGCGATGTTCCAGTCGCCGCACAGCAGGACTTCGCGGCCGGAGCGCCTGAGTTGCTCCAGGTGCGGACGGAATTGTCCGAGGAAGCGGAACTTTGCCGCCTGTCGCTCGGGCGAGGAGGAACCGGAGGGCAGGTACACCGATACGACGGACAGCTTGCCGAACACGGCCTCGATGTAGCGTCCTTCGGCATCGAACTCGGGCACGCCGAACCCTTCGATGACTTGCACGGGCTGGCGCCGGCTGTACAAGCCGACCCCGCTGTAACCTTTTTTCTCGGCGTAATGGAAATAGCCGAAGTAACCCGCGGGGCCGAGGAATTCGCGCGTCATGTCGCCAACCTGGGCCTTGAGTTCCTGCAGGCAGACGATGTCGGCGTCCTGCATCTGCAGCCAATCGAAGAAGCCCTTGCGGTCGGCCGCACGGATGCCGTTCAGGTTCAGGGTTATGATACGCAGCATTACAGGATGTCCTGGCGGGAATGATGGATTGTAGCGGCGAGTTCATAGCTTTTGCAGTTGAAACCGGCGTATTGCGTTTCGGCGAGTTCAAGACCAAGGCGGGCCGGCTGAGCCCCTATTTCTTCAATGCCGGTTTGTTCAACGACGGCGATTCCCTCGGACGGCTGTCGGCCTTCTATGCCCGCGCCATCATCGACTCGAAGCTGCCGTGCGACATGCTGTTCGGGCCGGCCTACAAGGGCATCCCGCTGGTGGCCGGGGCGGCCATTGCCCTTGCCCAAAAAGGGCGCAATCTGCCCTATTGCTTCAACCGCAAGGAGGCCAAGGATCATGGAGAGGGCGGCCTGCTGATCGGTGCCCCGCTTGCCGGACGCGTGCTGATTGTCGACGACGTGATCTCGGCCGGCACTTCCGTGCGCGAGTCGGTGGAGCTGATTCGTGCCGCCGGCGCTACCCCCTGCGGCGTCGTCATCGCCCTCGACCGCATGGAGCGCGGCCAAGGCGCATTGTCCGCCGTGCAGGAAGTGCAGCAGGCGTACGACATGCCGGTCGTGGCGGTGGCCACCCTGGACGACTTGCTGGCTTACCTTGGCGGACGCGCGGAACTGGCGCAGAATTTGCATGCGGTCACCCTTTACCGGCAACAATACGGGATAAAAAAATGATGCCAAGGTTCGGCTCGGTCTTGATGCTTGCCACTGCCGCGATACTGCCGCTGCCTGCGGCTGCCCAGGGACGCATGACCTATTGCTGCAGCGATGGCAGCGGCAAGCAGATTTGTTCCGACGTATTGCCGAAGGAATGCTACGGCCGCGCCTATCGCGAGATCAATCGGCAGGGCGTGACGGTCAAGCGTGTCGATGCGCCGATGTCTGCCGAGCAGCGCGCCGCCAAGGAAGCCGAAGACAAGAAGACCAAGGAAGAGGAACTCAAGCGGCTTGAGCAGGACCGCAGGAACCGCGCCCTGCTCGCCACCTACGCCAGCGAGAAGGATATCGACTTCGTGCGCGATCGTGCCGTGGCCGACGTTCAGAGGAGCATCAAGGCGGGCCAGGACAAGCAGGCCGAACTGGCCAAGGTGAAGGAGACGCTCGACGCCGAGGCGCAGTTCTACAAAAAAAAGCCCATGCCGCCGAAGCTGGAGGCGCAAATCCGCGACAACGATGCCGAAATGAAGACGCAGCAGGCGGCCATCGAGAGCAAGCAGAAGGAAATCGAGGCACTCAGGGCCAGGTACGATGATGAAAAGGCGCGCTTCCGGGAACTGACCAAGATGAAGGCGGTAGGGCGCAGCGAAGCCCCGGCCCCCGCGCCGGCCGGCGCCGACGCTCGGCCGCGCTGAATGCCGGGGCGATGCCTAGCGGCCTCCTGATCGTTCTCGGCCTGGGCGCCGTCCTGATCGCCGTCCTGGCGATCCGGGCCCACTATCTCGAAACGCCCGGGCAGGTCTATGTCTTCAAGCCGCTCGCCACCCTGCTCATCCTGGCGCTGGCGCTCTGCCTCCCGCCGGCCCGTCCCGAGTATCAATGGGCCGTCGCCGCCGGCCTGGTGTTTTCGACCGCCGGAGACATCTTCCTCATGCTGCCGCGCGACCGCTTCGTCGCCGGCCTGGCGAGTTTTCTGGTGGCCCATCTCTGCTATGTGTGGGCCTTCAGCATCGAGGTGCCGCTTGTTGTCCACCCGCTGGTCTGGTTGCCCTTTTTCGCCGCGGGCGGCGGCGTGGTGGCACTGATCTGGCCGGGATTGAAGCCGGCCCTGCGCGGACCCGTCGCCGTCTATGTTGTCGTGATTGCCGTCATGGCGAGCCAGGCCGCGGAGCGCTGGCTGGCCTTGGCCGGCGGCGTGGCGCTGGCCGCCGCGGTCGGTGCCGGGCTCTTCGTCGTGTCGGATGCCGTGCTGGCGATCGATCGCTTCCGCCGGCCCTTTCGCGCCGCGCGTGCGGTGACCCTGGCCACGTACTGGTCGGCGCAACTGCTGATTGCGCTGTCCGTGTCAGACGCCCAGCTTTTTTCTTAGGAGTTCGTTGACCTGCTGGGGGTTGCCCTTGCCCCTGGTGGCCTTCATGGCCTGGCCGACCAGGGCATTGAAGGCCTTCTCCTTGCCGGCACGGAATTCTTCGACCGACTTCGGGTTGGCCGCCAGCACGTCGTCGATGATTTTCTCCAGCGCGCCGCTGTCGGAGATCTGCTTCAGCCCGCGCTCCCCGATGATGGCGTCGGCATCCCGTCCCCCGCCGTTCCACAAGGCGTCGAAGACTTCCTTGGCCATCTTGCCCGAGAGCGTGTTGTCGACGATGCGCGCCACCAGTCCGGCCAGTTGCGCAGGGTTCACGGGGGCGGCTTCGATCTCCTTTTCATCGCGGTTCAGTCTCGAGGCAAGTTCGCCCATGATCCAGTTGGCGCAAGCCTTGGCGTTGTCGGGGCCGGCCAGCGCCACCGCCTGCTCGAAATAGGCCGCCGTTTCGCGGGATGCGGTGAGCGCCGCCGCATCGTATGCCGACAAGTCGAAGTCCCGCATGAAGCGCGCCTTCATGGCTTCCGGCAGTTCCGGCATGGCGGCCTTCACCTCGTCGATCCAGGCGGCGGAAATCTCCAGCGGCAGCAGGTCCGGGTCGGGGAAATAGCGGTAGTCGTGCGCCTCCTCCTTCGAACGCATGGCGCGCGTCTGCCCCGTCGCCGGATCGAACAGCACGGTGGACTGCACGATGCGGCCGCCGTCTTCCAGCGTCTCGATCTGCCAGCGCGCCTCGTATTCGATGGCCTGCTGCAGGAAGCGGAAGGAGTTGAGGTTCTTGATCTCGCGCCGCGTGCCCAGCACGTCGGAGCCCACCGGCCGCACCGAGACGTTGGCGTCGCAACGGAAGGATCCCTCCTGCATGTTGCCGTCGCAGATGCCGATCCAGCGCACCAGCGCGTGCAGCGCCCTGGCGTAGGCCACCGCTTCCGAGGCCGAGCGCATGTCCGGCTCGGAGACGATTTCCAGCAGCGGCGTGCCGGCGCGGTTGAGGTCGATGCCGGACTTGCCGTGGAAGTCCTCGTGCAGCGATTTGCCGGCATCCTCCTCCAGATGGGCGCGCGTGAGGCGGACAGTTTTCTCCGTCGCCGTGCCGCCGGAGCTGACTCTTATGGCGAGGTTGCCGCCGGAGACTACCGGCAGCTCGTACTGGCTGATCTGGTAGCCCTTGGGCAGGTCGGGATAGAAGTAGTTCTTGCGCGCGAAAACCGAGCGCGGGGCGATCGTGCCGCCGACGGCCAGGCCGAAGCGGATGGCGCGCTCCACTGCGCCGCGGTTGAGCACCGGCAGCACGCCGGGGAGCGCGATGTCCACCGCGCAGGCCTGGCTGTTCGGCGCCGCGCCGAAGGCGGTGGAGGCGCCGGAAAAGATCTTCGAGGCCGTGTTGAGCTGGGCGTGGGTCTCCAGCCCGATGACGATCTCCCAGTTGGCGGTACCCATATGATTTCTCTCTCTCGATTCAGGCACAAGTGCCGTCGCGCCGGTCGTAGATGAGCGGCAGCAGCTGGTCGTAGGCGCTGCCGGTGCACATTTTCTCGCACTGCTGGAACGCGACCGTGACGCGCGAGCCCTGTTCCCACATGCGCACGATGCAGCTACCGTTCGGCTGGACGAGCTCGATGGAGGGCATTTCCTTGGTCTGGCGGAAATCCTTCAGCGCGAAACGGCAGGCGCCATGCCGCGGGAAATCAACCCAGGCCTCGAGCGTGCGCACTCGCGCTGCGGCCACGTCCAGCCTGAGCGTGCCGCTGCCGCCGGTCTCGTCGCGATAGCTGCAGTCGGCCCTGACGTCGAGCGGGCGCACCGGAATGGGGGGCGGCCGCTCGATCACGGCGCAAGCGCCGAGAACGGCCGCGAGCAGCAGAAGCAGGAGTTTGCGCATCATGATTTACCTGCGCTAGGCGCAGGA
>WBZL01002056.1_pt1 | contig 20000 bp, 13 predicted proteins | sample 5204291 | NCBI WGS metagenome assembly WBZL01 (sample SAMN12344345, study PRJNA552823) | activated sludge metagenome | biome: Activated sludge suspended growth; feature: Nitrification reactor; material: Wastewater; isolation source: activated sludge from nitrification reactor of wastewater...
AGCCGCCACGCCCAGCGACAGGATAAAACCGCCGATCAGGCTGTAACAATAACGAAAAAACGTATTGCCCAGTGTGACCTTCAGGTCGTAGTTTTCAAAAGCCTGGCCGAACCGCGGGTCCGAAACCATGGTTTCGCGCTGCAAATCTACCAGTCCGGGGTCAAATACGCCGAATAACAGGTAATAAAACAGGTAAAAAAGGGCGTTGGCTACCACAAAGGTGAGAAAAGCGGGCTGGAGCGCTGATCTGAAATCGCCGGGAGCGGCGCTTTTCACCGCCCGGTACATTAAAACCAGGTAAAGGATCATGGATCCCCACCACAATGCGGGGTGGTTGACCAAAGGCCGGTCAATCCAATAAAAAAGCAGGAACAGGACTACGGTCGCTGTTCCTGCTATTGCCCCAAAACGAATTTTAGCAGGCATATTCAATATTGATCAGACATTTGCCGCCGGGTCTTTTTTCATGACCGCGCCGACAATCAGGGAAATAATCGCGGAGAAAAAGGCCGAGCCCAGGAATCCGAACAACATGCTCATGATCGATCCGGGGTTGCCGCCGCGCTGCATGGCTTCTTCCATTTGGGCGTCATCCATCTGCACACCGAAGTCCTCCATCATTTCCATCGATTCGCGCATGACATTTTGCGCATAATCCGGCTCAATGAAGTTCATATAGATATAGGAGAAGATGATGCCGATTACGCCGGAGATCAATAAGGCGACAAAACCGGTCAGGAAAGCCTTGCCGAAGTTGATGTAACCGCCGAGGTCCTTATCCCGGTATGCCTTGATGGCCATAACCGCAACAATCACCGAAATGGCCAGGCTGACCACAAAATTGACGGCGATCATGGCGATACCCGCCGACGGCCTGCCGAATCCCAGCGTATTGCCCAGCAGAAAATAAATCACGGAGATCAAACCGCCGATCAACCCCCATCGCATGGCTGCCGGGAAAAACGGGGCGTCAGGTTGTATTCTCGAAGAGTCTAAAGGTTCCATAATAAGCGTTTTAGTTGGTTAAAATTTTGATCCAAATTAGAGTTAAAATCCGAATATTCTTCTTTAGGAACTACTTTTTTTGATAAAAGGCCAATTTTATTCGATAATCGCCTCCTTTCCCGCCAGGTTGAAGATGAGTTCGAATTCCGATCCCTCACCCGGTCTGCTCTGCAGCTGGATCCGCCCTCCGTGGGCCTGAACGATCTGCCGGACATAATGCAGGCCCAGTCCGAACCCGGTCACTTCGTGCAAATTGCCGGTAGGCGCGCGGTAGAATTTGTCAAAGATCTTCTTTTGGTGCTCCGGCGCGATCCCGATTCCCCGGTCCCGGATCCGGATATGAATAAACGGCCCCGCATTATGCGTCGATACCCGGATGACAGGCGGTTTGTCGGTATATTTCAGGGCATTTTCCAGCAAATTCTGTACCGCGTTCTTGACGTGGACGCTGTCCAGCTCCGCCAGGTCATTGGCTGCATCCAATTGGAATTCAAGCCGTCCTTCCTTTTCTTCCGATTTGCGGGCATAATCCCGGCAAACCTCTTCCAGCAATTCGTGAACATGGATAGGCCGGGCCTGGATATGCTTTTGCCCGCTTTCCAGCGAAGCCAGTTCCAGCACTTTCTCGATATGGTCTTTCAGTTGCTCGTTTTCCCGTTCCAGCAAGGCCAGGTATTCGGCAGCTTTTTCGGTTTTCTTACCGGAAAGGGCTTCGCTCAGCAGCCGCAGGAGGAGCGAGGTGGAAAAGGCCGGCGTTTTCAGCTCGTGGGTAAGGTTGTTGATGAAGTCGTTCTTGACCTGGTCCAGTTTCCGCAGCCGGTTCGTTTTGATGATCAGCCAGCCCAGACTGAAGGCCAGCAAGCCGACAAACAGGACCGACAGTACGATCAGGCTCGTCAGCCGGCCCAGCAGGTATCCCAGCAGGTTGGTCACCTGAACCTCCAGCACAGGCCGGCAGCCGCAATCGGCGCCGATCCGGCCGTAAAGGGTCCTTTGATAATGCTGGTAAGCCGGTTGGTCGCTGCGGTCAGCCCCCGGAAAGGTGAGCACCGCCTGCTTTTCGTATCCGTCCCAGAGGGTCAGGGCAAAATCCACGGAAATGCCCCTGGAGAGCAGCTCCCGGCTCAGGATATCCTCCAGAGAATCCCGAAGCGGCCTTCGCACCTCTTCCCGCTGAACCGTATCCCGGTAGGCCTCTATGACCATGGCCCGGACTTCCTTCGACTTTTCGATGCTGATGTTGACCTGCTCCAGCACGGCGGCCATTTTGGGGTCGAATCGCGCCTTCTCCAGCAATAACCCGACCCGGAGCAGATAGACCTGCACCCAGGCCAGCCCCAAGAGCGCCAACAAAACCATAACCGCAATGATCCAGTTCTTCATATCCGGCTGCAAAATACGGCTTTACCCAAATTACGGCTACTTGCAAATTTCTTAACCCATTTACATTTATTACCGTATATTTGCGCAGTTTTTCCGTAGGGTAGGTTTTTTTTCGTTGGAGGTCAATATTTTAACAAACTGGCTTTCAAGGAGAAACAACCCGGACAACCTGCGGGGCGACCTACTTGTTTTTACATTTAAAACTGATTTTGGGTTAAATTTTGGAGTTATGCAAGGAAAAGGAGTTGTTAGGTTTTTCCTGTTCGCGATGGCCGTGATGGCCGTCATTCAGGGCGTTTTCATGCTGAAGTCCTCCGCTGTGGAGAAAAAAGCCGCTGCTTATGCCAAAACCGCTTCGTCCGGCATCGCCGACGAAACCGAACAGGATAGTGTCTACAAGGCAAAAATGACGGGATACCTCGACAGTGTTTCTACCGAAACCGTATTCCGCATTCCCCTGATCAAGTCGTACACCTATCAGGAACTGAAAGAGCAGCAGATCAACCTCGGTCTGGACCTGAAAGGCGGTATGAGCGTTGTCCTTCAGGTGGACCTTAAAGAATTTATTCGATCACTTGCAAAGAATTCCAAAGACCCAACATTCACTCAGGCCCTCGACGATGCCGCAGCAGCGCAGGCCAACACCCAGTCTGACTTCGTTACGCTCTTTGCCGATGCCTGGAGCAATATCGCCGGCGATAAAAAGCTGGCGCCCATATTCATTCTCAACCCGGGACTCCGCAGCGAGATTGACAACAACAGCAGTGATTCCGAAGTCATCGCCGTACTGAAGAGAAAAGCCGGCGAAACCGTCGACCTGTCATTCGACCTGCTCAAAAAACGGATCGACAAAATGGGCGTTATCCAGCCCAACGTCACCAAGGATCCGGATCGCGACCTGATCCTGGTCGAACTGCCCGGCATCGATAACCCCGAGCGCGCCCGCAATTTCCTGTCGGCTACCGCTCAGCTCGACTTCCGGAATGTCTACCGCGTTTCCGACCCCGAGATCCTCCCCAATTTCTCCGCAGCCAACGAATTGCTGGCCAAAACCGAAGGAGTGGACCTGGAACCGACGATCTCCAGGATCGATACCGTTCCGCAAAGGGATTCCACAGGCAATATCATACCCGGATCCGTTGCAAGCTATGATACCATCTACGACAACTCGGCTGCCCGCGGTCCGCTGTTCAGCATCCTGACCGTCACCAACGGCTCCTACGGCCGCGCTGTGATGGGCGTCGCTGAAAAGAACAAGCGCGAGCAGGTGCTCAGCTATCTGCGGCGCGACGATGTCAAATCGCTCTTCCCGGAAGACGTCGTCTGGGCTTTCTCCCGGGATGCCATCGTCAACCCGACGGACAATAAGTCGACCAATCTGTATGAACTGTACGCCCTCAAATCCGAGCGCGATGGCTCTGCCCCGCTGACCGGTGAAAATGTTTCCAACGCTTCGCCCCAACCGGATCCGCAGACCAATAAAGTGTCCGTTTCATTGAGCATGGACAATGAAGGCGCCCGCATCTGGAGCCGGATGACCACCGCTGCGGCACAGGATCAGAACCGCGAGATCGCCATCGTACTGGACGGTGAGGTCGCCTCCGCTCCTCAGGTGATCAACCCGATCACGGGCGGCGTTTCCTCTATTACCGGTAACTTTTCCATTCAGGACGCTACCGACCTGGCCAATATCCTCCAGGTAGGTCGTCTGCCGGCAGCCATGAAGAGCATACAGGAAAACCTGGTCGGCCCATCGCTGGGAAAGAAGAATATCCAGGATAGCGTGCTGGCCTTGCTGATCGGCTTCTTCATCGTAATGGCCTTCATGATCATCTACTACGGCAAAGGCGGTATCGTATCGGTTATTTCCCTGTTGCTGAACGTCGTTTTCATCTTCACCGCGCTGGCCTCTTTCGGTACGGTACTTACCCTGCCGGGTATCGCCGGTATCGTATTGACCATCGGTATGGCGGTGGATGCCAACGTGATCATCTACGAAAGGATCCGCGAGGAATTGCGGGAAGGCAAGGCGCTGGCCTCGGCTGTAGCCGACGGTTTCAAGCATTCCTACTCCGCCATCATCGACGCCAACGTGACGACGCTGCTGACGGCCATCGTACTGAATTACTTCGGTCTGGGCCCCATCAAAGGCTTCGCCATCGTGTTGATCATCGGTGTGATTTCCTCGCTGTTCACAGCCGTATTGGTTACCCGCCTCATCATTGAATGGTGGATGAAAAAAGGCCGCTCGATCAACTTCGATACGGGCTGGTCCAAAAACGTGATGTCCAACCTCAACGTCAATTGGATGGGCATGCGCAAAGTGGCATACGGGGTCAGCGGCGCGATCATTCTGATGGGCATTACCTCCTTCTTCATCCGCGGTTTTGACCTGGGTGTCGACTTCAAAGGCGGCTATTCCTACAACCTGACCATCGATCCTTCGGTACCCGTTCAGGCCGATCAATTACGCGATGCGCTGACCACATCATTTGAAGGCAGTGCGCCGGTTGTCAAGGCCATTGACGTTTCGAATACCTTCAACGTCGTAACCGCCTATCTGATCAACCAGGATCAGGTGAACGGCACCCCTGCGGAAGACCTGGTCATGCAAAAACTGTTTGACGGCGTCAAATCAATCGTCGCCGGCGATCTTACCTTTGAACATTTTAAGAATCCGGATTTCACCGGCACACACGTCACCAGCTTCACCAAAGTGGGTCCGACCATTGCCGACGACATTCAGCGAAGCGCCTTCGAGGCCGGCATTTTTGCCCTGTTGCTGATCTTCCTGTACATCTTCATCCGGTTCAGCAAGTGGCAATACAGCCTTGGCGCTGTGATCGCGTTGTTCCACGATACCCTGATCACGCTGGGCATCTTCTCCATGTTCCACGGCATCCTGCCGTTTACCATGGAAGTTGACCAGGCCTTCATCGCAGCTATCCTGACGGTGATCGGTTATTCCATCAACGATACCGTGATCGTATTCGACCGTATCCGGGAATACCTGAACACGTACACCAAGCGCGACAAGATCGAAACGATCAATATGGCCATCAACAGCACGTTGAGCCGGACGACGATCACCTCCATGACCACCTTGTTCGTGGTTTTGGTGCTCTTTATCTTCGGCGGCGCCAGCATCAAAGGTTTTGCCTTCGCCATCCTGGTGGGTATCCTGGTCGGTACCTACTCTTCCATCTTCATCGCTACCCCGGTCATGGCCGACCTGAGCGGCGACCTGGAAGCCAAGGAAGTGAAGAAAAAAGAAACCAAGAAATCCTTCTCACGGGCAACGCAAACAACCCGCTAGTAAGGGCAACCCTTGTGGTTGCCCCGCGGTTGCCCCGTGGTTGCCCCGTGGTTGCCCCGCGGTTGCCCCGCGGTTGCCTCATAGCGATCGATAACAAAAGCCCCCTGCGGAATCGCAGGGGGCTTTTGCGTTGATGCGACAACTTCTCGTTGTCGCATCAATTTTGTTTGGGGGTAACCACAAGGGTTACCCCAACCAGGTTACCCCAACCAGGTTACCCCAACCAGGTTACCCCAACCAGGTTTCCCAAACGGCGAATCAGGACTTAATAATCTCCCCGTACAGGTCAAACTCTTCTGCGTTCGTGATCCGGACCATGGCAAAGTCGCCGATCCGGGCATAATGACCTTCCGCCGGGACCAATACTTCATTATCGACCTCGGGCGAGTCGAATTCGGTACGGCCGACAAAGTACCCGCCTTCCTTTCGGTCGAAAAGGGTTTTGAAGGTCTTACCGATCTTTTCCTGGTTCAATTCCCAGGAGATATCCTGCTGGATTTCCATCAAACGAGCGGCGCGGTCGGCTTTGACCTCGGCCGGAATGTCGTCGGGCAGGTCAAAAGCCCGGGTGTCCTCTTCGTGGGAATACTGGAAGACACCCAACCGGTCGAACCGCATTTCGCGGACGAAATCGCAGAGTTCCTCGAATTCGCGGTCCGTTTCACCGGGGAACCCGACGAGCATGGTGGTGCGCAATCCCAGCCCGGGCACTTTTTGGCGGATCGTCCGGATCAGCTCCTCGGTCTCCGCGCGCGTGATCTGCCGCCGCATGCGGTCCAGTACCCCGTCGGCAGCGTGTTGCAGCGGCATATCGAGGTAATTGCAGATTTCCGGGCGTTGGGCCATCACATCGAGGATCTCCGGCGGGAATTTGCTGGGATAGGCGTAATGCAGGCGTATCCAGTCGATACCTTCCACATCGGCCAAAGCGTGCAACAGGCGGGGCAATTCCCGCTTTTTATACAGGTCCAGCCCGTAATAGGTCAGTTCCTGGGCGATCAGCATCAGCTCCTTGACCCCCATCCTGGCCAGGTTGGAGGCCTCTTTGACCAATTCTTCGATGGGCCTGGAAACGTGACCGCCCCGCATCAGCGGAATGGCGCAAAAAGAGCAGGTCCGGTTGCAACCCTCCGAAATCTTGAGGTATGCGTAGTGCTCGGGGGTGGTGATCAGGCGTTCGCCGATCAGTTCGTGTTTATAGTCCGCGTTCAGGCGTGCCAGCAGGTTGGGCAGTTCCAGGGTGCCGAAATAGGCGTCCACCTCAGGGATCTCCGTCTCCAGGTCGTCCTTGTACCGCTGACTAAGGCAACCGGTAACGAACAGTTTCTCGATTCCCCCTTCCTTTTTGATCTCGGCGTATTCGAGGATCGTGTCAATGGATTCCTGTTTGGCCAGATCGATGAACCCGCAGGTATTGATGATCACCACATTGGCATCGTCGTCGTTGCTGTCGTGCACCACGTCAAATTCATTGCCCCTCAGTTGGGTGATCAGATTCTCTGAATCCACCAGGTTCTTTGAACACCCCAGGGTGATCACATTGACCTTATCTTTTTCCAGTTTCTTGGTTTTCATAGAATTGCAAACCGAATCGGCTTGCCCGCAGCTTGAATTTCAAAGTTTCGCAAAGATACGGATATTTGTACCATACTTTAAACGGCCCGTTCCCGTTATCCTTTAGGGCAAATTATTGGAATATCCGAGAAAAAGATCAACATGAGAAAAAACGGACTTATCGCCATCTTCACCCTTACAACACTCAGCCTTTCCGCTCAGTTCGGCATCAACGGCGCGTACCGGCTGAACAATGCGGAACAATGGAAACTGACGCCGTTCAGCAGCAATCAGGAACTGGCGGAATTCCTCGGCAACGGTCCCGCGGTCGGCATCGATTACTGGTTCCGGCTCAAGAATGTCCGCATCGAATTTTTACCCGAGCTCAATGCCGGCTTTTACCATTCCACCATTTCCGAAGTGGACGGCAAATCCTCGGTCGGGCAGTTCAGCTTCTTTTTCAATACCAATATCTACTTCCTCAATTTCAAAGGCGACTGTGATTGTCCGACCTTCTCCAAACACGGTCCGCCCCTCAGCAAAGGCATTTTCTTCCAATTGTCGCCGGGCGTTTCGTACTGGAACCTCGACCACACTTCGGGTGAACTGGAGGTCAAAGCCGATGCGACAGCTTTCAACATCGGCGCAGGGCTGGGGCTGGACATCGGCCTGAGCGACCTGGTCACCATCACCCCGGTCATCGGGTTGCGTTATACCCCTTCGGTTACCTGGGACGGGCTGTCCAAAGCCAACGGCGGCATCAAGGAATGGATCCTGGGCGATGAAACTTCCAATATTTTCCAGACCAACCTGGGGATCAGGCTTGGATTCCGGTTGGATCAGTAACGGATTCTTAAGCCCGCAGGGATTGAGAAGCCTATTCCCACAATCCCGCCCAATCCCGGATTCTTAAGCCCGCAGGGATTGAGAAGCCTATTACACACAATCCCGCCCAATCCCGGATTCTTAAGCCCGCAGGGATTGAGAAACCTATTACACACAATCCCGCCCAATCCCGGATTCTTAAGCCCGCAGGGATTGAGAAGCCTATTCCCACAATCCCGCCCAATCCCGGATTCTTAAGCCCGCAGGGATTGAGAAACCTATTACACACAATCCCGCCCAATCCCGGATTCTTAAGCCCGCAGGGATTGAGAAGCCTATTCCCACAATCCCGCCCAATCCCGGATTCTTAAGCCCGCAGGGATTGAGAAACCAGTTTAACCCCTGCATTAACCGGCTTACCAATCGGCCCGTCTTTTGGCCGGGCTCGCTTAGTAATCCTCCGGGGTGACAGGCAATTCCGGCAGTAGGCGTATATTTGCCGGACAACAAAACCGAGACAATTGAAAAGGCTCTACTCTATCCTGCCGGGATGCGGACTCCTTCTCTTGCTGTTCACCGGCTGTTCACCGGACAAAGGTTCCGAACTCGAAGCCGGACAACTGCTCCGTTCTTCCGCCACATTCCAAACCGCTGACTATCATTTCCCGGGAGCCGACAGCCTCGATCAGCCCGCAATTACCGTCCAGGGCGAGGATATTGTGCTGGATTTTTCCGGCATCACGCTGGACGGCGCCGCTGAAACCGATATGCCCGACCAGTTCAAAGGGTTGGGCATCCTGGTGAAGGACAGCCGGAATGTGACCATCAAAAACCTTTCCGTGCGGGGGTACAAGGTAGGGCTGATGGCCGTCCATGTGGACAGTCTCAAGCTGATCGACTGCGATTTCAGCTACAACTATCGCCCCAGGCTGGCCAGCAAACGCGAACGGGAAAGTCTTGCCGACTGGCTGAGCTACCACCAGAACGATCAGGACGAATGGCTCCGCTACGGGGCCGGGATCTACCTCAAGGATTGCACCCACCCGGTGGTCAAAGGCGTTACGATCACCCAGAACCAGAACGCCCTGCTGATGACGGGCACGACCGAAGGGCTGATCTACAACAACTTTTTTTCTTTTAACTCCGGGCTGGGCGTCGGCCTGTACCGCTCGTCGGGCAACCGGGTGATGCACAACCGCCTCGATTGGAATGTCCGCGGATACAGCCATGAGATCTACCAGCGCGGGCAGGATTCGGCCGGCATTTTGTGTTATGAACAAAGCAACAACAACACGTTCGCCTTTAATTCGGCAACCCATTCCGGAGACGGCTTCTTTTTGTGGCCCGGCCAGTCGACCATAGACAGCGGAGCAGGCGGTTGCAACGATAACCTGATCTACGCCAATAACTTTTCCTACGCACCGGCCAACGGGATCGAAGTGACCTTCAGCAGCAACAAACTGATCGGCAACGAACTCAAAGAGTGCCGATACGGGGTATGGGGCGGCTACAGCTGGAAAACCCTCATGCTCGGCAATACCATCGAAAACTGCGATTTCGGCATCGCTGTAGAAAACGGGCAGGACAATACCATTTCGCACAACAACCTGAAGTTTGACAAAGTCGGGATCCAACTCTTTGAACGGCCCCATCAGCCGGATGAATGGGGTTATTCCAGGGTCAAGGACGTCAGCAGCCGCAATTACCAGATCGCCGGCAACCTGTTTTTCGCCGTCAACAATCCGTTCTACATTTCGGGAACGGACCATGTCGCCATTGCCGACAGCAACCAGGTACACGAGGCCCGCGCATTGCTGACCGGCCGGGAGCCCAACGAAGACCTGACGTTCAATAACAACGATTTTTATATGGTATACGGCGACGGCAACCCGGTCAAACTCCCCGAAACCAACCGCTTCAACCCGCCGCCGGATAACCCGCGGTGGAAAGCCCTTGAGGATCGGTTCATCGGGCCGGCGATGGCCGGACCGGACCTGCCCAAACCGCTGCCGGACGGGATGGATGCCAGCCTTTCCGAGGATCAGATGGTCGGCCGGAAATTCATTTTGATGAATGAATGGGGTCCCTATAATTTCAAATATCCTTCGATCTGGCTGCGCAGTACCGAGCGGGGCGAATATACCTTCCTGGTATTAGGGCCGCACGGCAACTGGAAAGCGGTCGGCGGCCAGGGCGTCGCCGGCATCAATCCGAAAACCGGCAATTTCCCGGCAACCATCCGGGTCAAGCGCGACCCGGACGCTGCGGTGATTGCCCTCGATCTCGAATTCATCGGCGACGCATTCACCGACCAGTTCGGCAAGGTCAACCCCAAGGGCAAAGTCTTTCCGATCCGGTTCAACCGGGTGGAGACGGCTGAATACTGGGAAGCTCATTTTTACAATTACGACGAGAATACCGACCCCATTGAACATTATGACGCCTTCAAAGCGCTTAAAAACCAGCCGCCGCAGGCCGTCAAAAACCTCGGCGTGCTGACCTTCAACTGGGCGAACGCGCCGGATTCCAACATGAAATCCGACCGTTACGGGACTTTCGCCTCCACTACTTTCCCGATTGAAAAGGGAAACTACCGGTTTACCGTCACCAGCGACGACGGCGTCAGGGTATTTTTGGATGGGAAACTCATCCTCGACCATTGGAGTGTGCACGAAGCGGCTGTCGATATCGTCGAGGTCCCGATTGAAGGCGGCGAGCATACCCTGGAAGTGGAGCATTTTAACCAGGACGGAGGCGCGACCCTGGATCTGTACATTGAAAAGGCCGGGTGATCAGGGGAGGTTTTCCAAAGCGGAGAAAATAACCGAGGCCGCCGTCTCCAGGGTTTCGCCAAAGGCAAAGATCCCTTCGCGGTGGCCTTCCATTACAAACAGGCGGCGCGCCGGCAGGTCGGTCGTTACCAGCAAATCCGCAATAATGGCCACCATTTCCGGCGATCCGTAAGGCGCTGACGCATCTGTCGTGGGGACTTTATGGAGCAGATATTCCCACAAGGCCAGGTGATGGATGTGAATGACGCCGTTGACCCCGGGTTGTTTGCGGTAAATAACGGAATGGCTCATGGATTCGCTGGATGCCAGGATGGGCCCCCGGCAAGTTAGCCGGTTCTCATTCGGGATAACCTCCGTGACCAGGCAATAATGAGCCGGTGTCAGCTGTTCAAAATTCCCGGTCGCAGAACCGGTGATCAGGAATCGCCCTTCACTGTCCCACCGCCGGCTGATATTCCCGAACCCTATTCCGTCAGGGTAGGCGCCGATGAGCCCTGCGCGATACATGACGTCCCGCCAATGATCCAGTTCCTGCACCTGATCAGCGGGTAATGGCGGGGATTTCTCCCATTTCGCCTGAAATTTGATATAGCCTTCTTCTGTTGTCAGTTGTCAGTGATCAGTTGTCAGTGATCAGTTGTCAGTGATCAGTTGTCAGTGATCAGTTGTCAGTCTCCGCCCGGCAACTTCGCCGAAAGCTTCGTCGCCCGGTGGCCGTAGCTTCAGCGGAGGAGGGGGTCAGTTGTCAGTTGTCAGTTAGGGAACTGAGCGAAGTCGAAGTTCAGTAGCGACGGAAAATTTTCCGTCGCAAATTATTTACGTTGTAAACAGTCACACGGCGACAGCTCCAATCAGCGTCGGCCAATTCTGCACCGGAGGCTATCCGTCACCAAGCGCAGACCGTTGAAATCGCGGCCCGATTCCTCGATTCCTCGATTCCTCAGTTCCTCGGATTCCTCACAAATCACAACGCCGTCTGCAAGGCCGCCTCGATCTGTTCAGCGCCCCGCAAGCCGATCGCGGCGATCTTGCCGTCGCGGCCAACCAGGAACGTATTGGGAATGCTGTGAACGCCGTACAGCGCAGCGGCATCGGAATTCCACCATTTCAGGTCGGAAACGTGGTTTTCCCATTTCAGGTTATCCTTTTCGATGGCGGCTACCCATGGCTCTTTGGCCCGGTCGAGCGAAACGCTGTAGATGGTAAAGCCTTTATCCTTGTATTTGTCGTACACCTTGACGACGTTGGGGTTTTCGCGGCGGCAGGGTCCGCACCAGCTGGCCCAGAAATCGATCAGGACAACCTGACCTTTCAGGGAAGACAGCGGGATCTGTTTGCCGGAGGGGCTGGCCAATTTGATATCGGGCGCATCCTGACCGACCTGAATGAGCTGGGTGGCCATGGTGGATTTGTACTGGTTCTCCACCTGGTCGACGAAGTTGCCGAATTCCTGGGTCAATTCCAGGGTAGGATAGGTTTGTGCCAGTCGGTTGTAGGCATTTTTATGCAGGTCGATATAGGCGCCGTTATCGCGCAGGGCCTGGTAGGCGATGAAAGCAGCCAGGACCGGGTTGGCGGTCGTGTCGATGAATTGTTTGACGCCTTCGACATTCATCTGCCGGTTGATCAGGGCCTTCATCGTATTGGACAGCACAACGGCATCTCTTGCGCCTGAGATCCGGAGGTTGTAATTGGCCATCTCATTCAGGCTACCGGTGAGCTTGATGTTTTTCTCCTCTCCGTTCAGCACAATGCTGAGCCGGCGGGCGCCGATGCGGAGGTTATAGATCCCCGGCTCAATGCCTTCCGGAAAATCCATTTTAAAATTGCCGGAGCCGTCAATGTCGGTTTTGGCGATGATATCGCTCGCCTTTCCGATCACCACATGATCCAGAAATGCCTGGGTGTTGGCTGCATCGTTGATGCTGCCCTGAATCACAAGGCCCGAGGAGGCGCCTGTATTGGAACATTGCCATGCCAGAAACGGCACTGCAAGCAAAATCAGTATTGGATATAATTTCTTCATATGCACAGGATTTGAAAATTACCGTTCCATTTCATTGCCCAGGGTCTGGTCGAACATTTCTTTCCACCCGGCAACCGGACCGAAATCCGTCTTGTCGACCAGGGCGCTGGTGCCTTTCACTTCGCCAAGTTTTGAAAAAGAAACATTCTTCGAATTCAGATAGTTGACCATCTCATCCTCATTTTCGGCCGAAACCGTGATGATCACCCGGCTTTGGCTTTCGCCGAACAGGTAGGCGTCCTTACGGAAGACCGGGTCCGTTTCGATCTCGAAGCCCAGGCCGCGCACCATCGCCGACTCCATCAACGCGGTAAAAAGGCCGCCGTCGGCAACATCGTGGGCAGAAGCAGCCCAGCCTTGGCGGATAACCGCCTTGACGGCTTCCTGTACGGCCCATTCCTCTTCCAGGTCGAATCGCGGCGCCGGTGAAAAGCGAATATTGTGTATCCTTCTCAGGTATTCGGAGCTGCCCAGATCCGTGCAGGGCGGTCCGATCAGGTAGATCTGGTCGCCGGCCTGTTTGAAATCCAGGGTCATCGCGTGGTTGAGATTTTCAAGAATGCCCAGCATCCCGATGGTCGGCGTCGGGTAGACCGGCTCGGTGCGGTCTTTGAAGACGGATTGGTTGTAGAAACTGACGTTGCCGCCCGTCACCGGCGTATCAAACCGGCGGCAGGCTTCTCCCATTCCCTTGAGGGCGTGCACGAATTGCCAGTACACCTCCGGGTTGTAGGGATTGCCGAAGTTCAGGCAGTTGGTGATGGCTACGGGTACAGCGCCGGAACAAACGATATTCCGGGCCGCTTCCGCCACCGCGATCATGCCGCCGACATAAGGGTCGGCGTACACGTAGGCGGAATTGCAATCCGTGGTGACGGAAAGCGCCTTGTCGGTGCCTTTCACCCTGACCAGGGCCGCATCGCTGGGGTTGTTGGTGCCCATGGAGTTGGTGCGCACCATCGAATCGTACTGCTCGTAGATCCAGCGCTTGGACACCAGGTTGGGCGACGCGAACAACTTACTGGCTGTTGCCACATAATCCTCAGGCACGGGTACCGAATCCGGGTTGAAGGCCGCGATCTGATCCAGGTAAGCCGGGCGCTTGAATTCCCGTTTGTACACCGGCGCGCCGCCGCCCAGCACGAGCGGTTCGGCGGGTACGTCGGCTACCTTTTGCCCGTCCTGATAAAATTCCAGGCGGCCGGTAGCGGTCACTTCCCCGATCTGTTCGCAGACGAGATCCCATTTTTCAAATACTTCGTACAGCTCCTGTTCGCGTCCTTTATGCCCGACGATCAGCATTCGTTCCTGGCTTTCAGACAGCAGGATCTCGAAGGGTTTCATGTGCGGCTGGCGGGTCGGCACCTTGTCCAGGTCGATGCGCATGCCCGTTTCGCTCTTGGCGCTCATTTCAGAAGTGGAACAGGTGATCCCTGCGGCGCCCATATCCTGCATGCCGACGATGGCGCCGGTCCTGATGGCTTCCAGGGAGGCTTCCAGCAGGAGTTTTTCCTGGAAGGGATCGCCTACCTGTACCGCCGGCAGGTCTTCGGCGGAATCTTCGGTCAGGTCGGCGGAGGCGAAAGTAGCGCCGTGGATGCCGTCCTTACCGGTCGCCGAACCGACGATGAACACCGGGTTGCCGGGGCCGTCGGCGCGGGCGGAGACGGTCTCCCCTACCTTTACAATGCCGACCGACATAGCGTTCACGAGTATATTCTGGTTGTAACAATCGTTGAAATAAACCTCGCCGCCGACAGTCGGCACGCCGAAGCTGTTGCCGTAATTGCCGATCCCCTTGACCACGCCGCGGATCAGCCGCTTGGTATGCGGCAGCTCCGGATTGCCGAACCGAAGGGAATTCAGGGCTGCGATCGGCCGGGCGCCCATGGTGAAGATATCGCGATGGATGCCGCCTACGCCGGTTGCCGCGCCCTGGTAGGGTTCGATGGCGGAGGGGTGATTGTGGGATTCGATCTTGAAGGCGCAGGCCAGTCCGTCACCGATATCGACCAGGCCGGCGTTTTCCTCCCCAGCGCCGACGAGCAGGCGCTCGCCGTCACGCGGCAGGGTTTTCAGCCAGATGATCGAGTTTTTGTACGAGCAGTGTTCCGACCACATGACCGAAAAAATGCTCAGTTCGGTGAAATTGGGCGTACGGCCCAGGATTTCCTGGATTTTTTCGAATTCTTCGGGCGTCAGGCCCAGTTGTTGAGCGGTCGAAACGGTGACCTGCGGCTCCACAATTTGCATGCTTGATGGTTTAAAGGCGCAAAGATAAGGGTTTTGGGAACGTGGGGAGAATTATTTGATGGTTTGGTGGTTACAGATTGCTAAGCCAGCGCGAGCCAATGCGGGAGGAAGGATTGGTAAGCTGAGCATTGATGGCTGGATTCAGGGTTACAGCTATTTTCGCCTAGCGGATCAAATAATTCACCCAAAAGAACAGCACCAGGTAGATCCACAGCCCGTCGAGGAAATGCCAGTAGATGGTGAGCAGGCGCAGGCGCAGGCGCTTGTCGGAATCGGAGAAGTAGATCAGCACGGTCATCGGTTCCTTCAGGTATTTGTAGGCCTGCCACAGGAAATAGATCAGGAAAGGGATGCCGCCCAGCAAGTGCAGGAAGTGGAGGCCGGAAATGACGTACAGATAACCGGCCAGCGGGCTGGAAGTGATCTTTATATTGCTCAGGAACAACTCGCGCCAGGCAAAGATCTGCGAGATCAGGAACAGGACCGACAGGCCAACCGTCCAGATCAGGGCGTGCTGGTAGCGGCGGGTCTCGTCGGCCTTGTAGGCGAGCTGGGCCCGGTACATGGCAAAGCTGCTGCCGAGCAGGATCAGGGTATTGAAGACAAACAGGATCGGGATGTTGACCGGCGGCAGGTCGCTTTGCACCCGGGTGTAGATGAAGGCCAGGGTCATGCTCAGGAACAGGGCCGTCATGCTGAACATGGCCAACGTCAACAGAACGTTCAGCGGGTGAAAGAGGTTGGAAGGTTCGTGGTGGTCCGGATCCGGCTTGCCCTGGTTCATTGATTCGATGTTAGTTGTAGGCTAAAAGTTTTTATGCCCTGATACTGCAAATCTGGTAGCCCAGAAATCCACCCCCTTGTTCCTCCGCCAGCGGGGGATACTCCTCACAATCAACATTACGTATTTGTTTTTAACGCGTTCGCATCTTAGCGAAGGGTATTATTTGCTTTGGAGCGCCGGTCCCGCAATGTGGGAAAGGCATCGCTTTTCCCCCTCTCTCACCCCCTTTCATCCGCCGAAGTCTTCAGCGAAGGCGGGCTCTCACACCCTCTCACCCCCTCACCCTCTCACCCTCTCACCCTCTCACTCCCTCACTCTCTCCCCCTCCCCCCCTTCTATAACCCTCCCCTCTGTCCATTTCATCCGGTAGTATGTTCCTTTCCACGTTTGGCCGCCTTCCGGCATCCGTCGCTGCAATACCGGACCTGCTCCCAGTCGCGCGCCCATTTCTTCCGCCAGGTAAACGGCCTCCCGCAATGTACGCAGATCTTTTGAGGCAACGGGCGCTTTCTTTTATCCGGCATCTGCAAATTTATTATCTTTCCGCTTCAACCGAAAGGGTAGCCTTTTTGTTCAAAACCATTTGATAAAATTAAGGAAACAGGGACCGTCCACCGTCTACCGTCCACCGTATGAAATACTGCCCCCAATGTGGTGTCGAACTCAATATCCAGGGCCGCTTCTGCTGGCAATGCGGGGCTCCTTTGCCCGCAGCCGACCTGACGGCCATCGGGATTGACCCGCAAGGCGACCTGGAACAACAGATCACGGCCGGGTTTTTCAAGGTGCTGAAAAAGAATATCGAGGAAGAGCAGGACCCCGAAAAATGGCAGGCCTTTTCCGAACGGGTATACGACAGCGGTTTCCGGGATTTCCTGCAACGCCGTGTCGGCCAGGTCGCCGCCAAGATCCAAAGCGGCCAGGGCGGACCGTCCCAAAGCAAGCTCATCACCGAGTTATGGGAGAACCTCTCCGACCATTTCGTCATTTCTTTCTGCCCGGACCTCTGCCAAACGGTCTTCCCCGAAAAACTCCTGCGTTATCTGGAGGAGGATTGGAAACACGTCGACCTGTACCGCATGGCCATGGACTACCTCGACCTGGCTGCTGAACCCGTACCGCATTACACGGATTTCCTGGCCATGCCGGTGGAAAAACTGAAAAATGCGGGCAAGACCTTTCTCAAACCGGATAAAGGAGAACGCATTTTCCTGATCGTCGACCTGAGCATACTGGGATCGTGCCAGGAGGGGTTCGCCGTCACCGAAAAAGGGCTGTACTGGAAAGCGCAGCTCAACCGGGCGCACAGGGTCACCTTTATCGGCCTCAACAACCTGCAGAAAGAACGGGAATGGATCACCATCAACGGTCACTTCTTCAATGCCGGGCCCTCCCTGAATATCAAAATGCTGAAATTGCTGAAGCGGATCAAGCGGTTTTTGGATTGAGTTCGGCCGGCTTACCAATCGGACCGTCCTTGGGGCCGGTCTCGCTTAGTAATCCGGCCGAACTCAACCCTCAAAACCGCCTTCGTCGCCTCTCCTATCTTGAATCGTTCATCCGCACGCAGGCCGACCACCCAGGCGATCTCGCCGGCGGCGGAACACAGTAACCAGGTCCGCTCTTTATCAAACAGGGTGAGCTTGCGGTTGGAGAAAAAATCCTGCAATTTTTGGCGCTTGCCGCCCATGCCGAGCGGATGGAACAGGTCGCCGGATTGCCAATGCCGCAAAGTGAGGGGGAAGGTGAGCTTGTCGGCATCAAAAAAGGCGATATCCGGATGATCAGGCCAATGATCCGGTATGGGAACGGGAAAACGGAGCGCCAGCCGGCCTTCAGGGAGGTCGAGGAGTTGGGTTTCCCGGGTGATTAAATAACTGTCAGCAGTTTGCTGTTGTGCCAGCGGTTCGATCAGCAACTGCCCGCGATCCCGGACCATTTTGTGGGTCGGACTGTTGAATACCGCGCCTGATTCGCCCGCATTCAGGACATCGCTCGCCTGATTGGGCAGAAACCCGAATTCCCGGATCCATTCATACAACAGGCTAACCGCGAAATCGGGAAAATCGCGGGATACGGCCAGGTCGATGACGACGGTATTTTCCCGGATGGATTGGTAGCGGCTGCCCAGTTCTTTTACCGCCCATTCATAAAGGCTAGCCGTAGCGCTGAGGTGGTGAAAATTCCGGGCAGCGGTTTGTTCCAGCCCGGGATTCAATTCCTTCAACACCGGGATTATCTTATGCCGGATCTTGTTCCGGGTGTATTTGTCGGTGTCGTTGGAGCTGTCCTCGCGGTATTCCAGTCCCGTTTCCTCCGCATAAGCGGCAATTTCTTCACGGGTAGCCCAAAGCAGCGGGCGGATCAGCCGGTTGCCGGTTTCGGGCACCCCAAGCAGGCCGCGAATCCCGGTCCCCCTCGTGAAATTGATCAGGGCCGTTTCTATGGAATCGTTGAGATGATGCGCTGTGGCTACCAGGTCAAAGTTATTGGCGATCCGGGTTTCCTCCAGCCAGCCGTAACGCTGCTCGCGGGCCGTTTCGTGGATGCTCTTTCCCGAATCAAGGGCATCCTGTTCGGTATGGAAGTCGGCCCGAAAGAAAGGGACCCCGTAGCGGTCCGCCAACGTCCGGACAAATTCGGCGTCTCCGTTGGACGCTTCCCCCCTTAAGTGAAAATTGCAATGCCCGATCCCGAAATCCAGCTTGCTGCGAAAGGCGAGGTCGGCCATCACAACCGAATCGATCCCCCCGCTGACGGCCAGGAGCATCCGTTTCCCGGTGAGGCGGCGGGATTCGAGGTGGTTGGTCCAGGTGGTGAGGAAGGGGGACAAGGTTAAAGGTTAAAGGTTAAAGGTTAAAGGGGGGGTAATGCAAAATGTAAAAGCTGGAATTTAAAAGTTTTAAGGGGACTGGGGTAAATATACCTTAAAAATGGTTCCGGCGGGTAGGTTGTCGGATATGCGTACATGGCCGCCGTGGGCTTTTACGATCTCTTTAACGATAAAAAGGCCCAATCCGGTTCCCTTGGTACTCCGGGTATCTTCATTGCCGACACGATAGAACCGGTCGAAAACCCGGGCTTTTTCCTTATCGGGGATGCCGATACCGTTGTCGGCCACTTCCAGAACCAGGTAGCGGTCTTCTTCCTGGTAAAGGCCGCATTCCACGGTCGCGTCCACCGGGCTGTACTTTACGGCATTTTCCAGCAGGTTTTGCGCAACGGACGATAATCCCGTTTTATCCCCCTGCACTTTCGGCAATCCTTCTGCGATATGGGTGCGGAAAGCCGCATCAGGGTATTTCGACTGCAAATCGGCTATCAGTTCCTCCAGCAGTTCATCCAGGTGCAGGGGTTCCAGGGAAGGTTTGTAAGCCGATTCCAGGCGGGCAGACAGGAGCAGGTCGTTCACCAGTTGGGTCAGCCGGTCCACTTCCTGCAATCCGCTCCGGCTGAGCTTTTCGCGTTGTTCGTCGTTCAGTATCCTTTTCCGGAAAGTTTCCAGGATCAGTCGGGCGGAAGCCAGGGGCGACTTCAATTCGTGGGTAATGGACAGCAGAAAGTTGCGCTGTTGCTTGGCGGTGCGTACTTCTTTCACATAGCTGAGTTGCACCAGCCAGATCCCGCACAACAGGCTCAACACCATAAAGATCCCTTCTCCCAGGATCATCCAGGCCTGCAATTCGTATTTATGGTGCAATTCCTGATAGGCCGGATGCCCGGAGAAATCGCCGTTGATGGGGATTTCCTTTTTGGAGATCGCCACCAGGCGTTGAAACTCCATCTTGGCCAGGAAGGCATCCCGGTTTTTGGTCCACAACAATACCGACCACCAGGCGAATGCAAGGAGCATATAAGCCATCACCACATAGGAAAGGAGCCGGAGGCGGGGGTTTTCTGTCATTGTTTGGTTATAAGTCGTAAGTTGTAAGTTGTAAGTCGTAAGTCGTAAGTATTGTTCGGACTCTTGAAGAGAACCCCTTAGGACTCTACCTTACGAAGTGTATCAGTCCTCTGTACTTAGTCGTTTGTCGGCTTGCCTAAGTGGCTTCGATACATTTT
>WBZL01002057.1_pt1 | contig 19986 bp, 16 predicted proteins | sample 5204291 | NCBI WGS metagenome assembly WBZL01 (sample SAMN12344345, study PRJNA552823) | activated sludge metagenome | biome: Activated sludge suspended growth; feature: Nitrification reactor; material: Wastewater; isolation source: activated sludge from nitrification reactor of wastewater...
GACTTTGAGACCGACAACGGCGGCTGGGACCCCGCGGGGTTCGTCCGTATCCAAAATCTTCTCCCCCAAACCTATCGCCTCGCCCTGATCACCAAAGGCAGTGCGGGAACCGAAGTTCAATATCTCCCCCTCTCTGGCGATAACTTCGCCGAAATCTCCCTTTCTCTCGGCGGTGACGTGGACGAAGTCATTCTCGTCGTCAGCGGCACCACCCAATTCACCCGCCAAAAAGCGGTGTATCAGATCGAGATCAAGTAACCGCTTTCAAATCCCGAAAAAAAGACGCTGAGTGATAGACATCACTCAGCGTCTTTTTTTTCAGGACTAGGCCCGCCAAAATCCTCTCGCTAAGGGCCGCACATCCTCGGTCGTGATAAACGCCGATTCATCCACCTCATGCACCAACTTCTCCACCCGGTGCGTATGTTTGCGGAGAACACTGCAATTGATCAGAGTCACCATTCCATCTTTTCCCCGTGCGGACATTTCGGTCACGGCAAATCCCTCGCCCCGCAATTTTTCGGTAATTGCCGCCCCCAATCGGGAACTGATAATCCGAATGTGTGAATACCCCACCGCCAATTTCTCCTCGATCCACATCCCGACCACGCCCCCGGTCGCAAACCCCGCCGCGTACCCAATCAGGTTCGCGGGATTGTCAATATTGCTTAACACCGTACTGATCGCCGTCACAAATACCAACGCCTGAAAAAAGCCCAACACCCACGCCACCCCCTTCCGCCCCCGCATGATAAACAACACCCGAAGCGTATCCAGGCTTTGATCAGTCACCCGCAAGCCAAAAATAAAAAGTGCGGAAAGTAAAATATCCGGGGTAAGAGAGAAGTTCATAAATGTTCCTGCTGATTCATGTGGGTCTTCCGTTTTTAGCGATAAATCGCCGAAATTTTGAAGGGGGGGAGTGGATGTACATCCACTCCCCTCCTTCAAAATTTCGGGATACTACTTCGGCAATCCCGGAGACCCATTAAAGTTCGTGGCGGGTCATTGACCCGCCACGTGATTATTTTTTACTTTTTGCGGCGATCCGCTCCCGGAGTTTGTCCACCACCTCCGGCGTCAACCCCAATTCCGGCTCCACCTGCTCCCGCTCATTCAGCACCTGCTGAATCTCCGAGAACGAGGCGCGCCCGAGGCTGTCCAACAACGTCCGGTAATGCGCCCGCTGTTCGGCCACGATATGTTCCGGCTGGTGTTGGACATTGTAATCCTGCCCCACCTGCCGAGTCAAAGCAAACACGATGTATTGGTTCATGGACACACCTTCCTCCTCCGCACGCGATTCGATTTGTTGGTGCAAAGTGTCCGGCAGTCGCACAGTTAATCGGCTCATGTTACCTCCGTCAACCAGTGAACGTATTCCAATGGGGTCATCACTGGTACTTCTAAAATCAAAGTAGCGTTTCGAAAATCTTTCGTGTTATACGTCACAATCGGTGCGCCACCATTCATCGCACAATCTACAACATGATCATCCCCCGGGTCAGGTGAAATAGGCCGCCACGTAAAATAATTGGGGATGAAGATGGCCTGCTCCAACAGCCCTCCGAGCACGGGCCTTATCCGCTCCCATCGCGCTGGGGACAACTTCCGAGACAATACATCCAGATATTCATACGCCAACGCATTCGACATACACGCCCAAAACAATTCTGCGTTCCATGCCTCGATGATCAGCCCTGCCGCGCTTCCCTGTTTGGTCAGCCCTTCAAAGAGGACATTGGTGTCAATGACTGCGCGTGGGTGTCCGATATTCATTATGACACTATTATAGCACCACAAGTGGTGTCGCGTCAATCACCCTGTTTCTACTTTTTCCAATATGTCTTCCACAATGGTATCCGGGGATACTCCTTCTGCCTGCGCTTCAAAGTTCAAAATGAGGCGGTGGCGCAGGGCAGGGCGGGCGACGCGGCGGAGATCGTCTATCGCAACCGCTTTCCGGTTGTCGAGCAGGGCCTCCACTTTTCCGGCGAGGATCAGGGCTTGCACTCCGCGTGGGGACGCGCCCACGCGCAGGGTTCGTTTCACCGCGTTGGGGGCGAGCGGGTTGTTCGGGTGGGTCGCGCCGATGATGCGGGCGGCGTAGCGATACACTTCTTCGGCCACGGGGACTTCGCGGGCGAGGTCGCGCATCGCGAGCAGGGTGGGGCCATCGGTGACATGTTCGGGGGCGGGGAGTTTGGCTCCGGTGGTGCGGCGGGCGATTTCGATCAACTGCGCTTCGTCGGGGTAAGGCACGTTAATTTTGTACAGAAAACGGTCGAGTTGCGCTTCGGGGAGGGGGTAGGTGCCTTCCATTTCGATGGGGTTTTGCGTAGCAAGGACAAAAAACGGCTGGGGCAGGGCGTGCGTTTCGCCAGCGACGGTGGCGCGGCCTTCCTGCATCGCTTCGAGCAGGGCGGACTGGGTGCGCGGGGCGGCGCGGTTGATCTCGTCGGCGAGGACGAGGTTTGCAAAGATCGGGCCGCGTTCAAACCGGAAACCGCGCTGGCCCCCTTCGTTGACCGTGATGATCATCGTCCCCACGATGTCGGCGGGCATCAGATCGGGGGTGAACTGGACGCGGTTGAAGGTGCAGTCCAGCACTTCGGCCAGGGTGCGGATGAGCAGAGTCTTGCCCAGGCCGGGCACGCCTTCGAGGAGCGCATTCCCGCCCGCGAGCAGGGTGACAAGCAGGTCGTGGATGAGTGCTTCCTGCCCGACGATGACTTTGCCCAGTTCGCGGAGGATGCCCTGAGCGGTGGTGTGGAATTGGTCGAGGGTGAAATCTGAGTTCATGAGGGGTCCTTTTTCGACACGAATGTGCACTAATTTTTTCGAATGGTCATCTCCACGGCATCCATTTTCTTCGAGCCGCAATTTCAACGGGCCAGAGGAGGAGCAGGGCGAGGAGGAAACGTGAAAGGGTTTGCTGGGGAGTGGGGGCAACGGGTGGCAGAGACGAGGGCGGGGCGTTGAGGGTGTCCCAATCAGTGATCGAACCGCCGGTGGTGATGCCCCATTGATCGAGTTGGGAATTTGTCTGAGCGTCAGCGCTTCCGCCCGCGGAAACGGGTTGCCACTCGGTCGGGTAGTTGATCACGAGCGGGGCGGCGATCTCGATCCGGGTCTGTGCCCCGTCCGGTTTGTAATTCACCATCCCGCGATACACCCCCTCCGCCGGACGCGGGAGGATTACTTCGTAGAGACCGGGAGCAGTTTGAGACATCGAGTAGGTATGGACATTTTCTTCGGCATCCGCATAGGTGTAGATCACTTGCAAACCGTTGAGGGGAACGCCTGTCGTTGATTGAAGTTGCGCGGTGAGGTGGATGGTTTCGGGGAGAACTTCAATCTCGACCTGGCCGGGGCCGAGGGAGGGGTCTGGGAGTGCATAGAGGATGATTTGGGACCAGAAACGCCCCCGGTCGTCCCAGGTTGCCCAATCCGTCGTCCATTCTTCACCAAGATCGCTGGTCCAGGCGACGACGCGCCCGAGGCCGTATTGCCAAACCGAGAGGAGGGGGTCGTGGAGGTCCGTGGAGAGGAGGACGTCCTCTGCGCCTTGATCGGCTTTGCTTTTGAGGGCGTTGTATCCGGTGAGGGAGGGCATGAGGGCGGTGCGAAAGCCGGAGAGGATGGGGTGGTTGGGTTCGTTGTCATTGGCGACCGGGCGAACAAGGCCTTCAACGAGGTTATCCCCGCGGGCGGCCTGGCTTTCGTCGACGAGGATTTGAGGGAGATCGGTGGGTTGGAGGACGGGGTAGAAACGTCCACCCCCGGCCTCAGCGAGGAGGGACATGAGTTCGTGGTCAGCTTCGGGGCCGAGGGCGATGGTGGAGAGAGTGAGACCCTGGGCGCGGGCAAATTGGGCGAGGGTGAGGAAGTCTTCGAGGGTGCCATCGGCGCTTTGCCCGTCGGAGAGGAGGAGGATGTGGCGGGTGTCGGTGGTGGGGGTGTCGAGCAGTTCGTTGACGGCGGTGGTGAGGGCGTTGTAGATGCTGGTGCCGCCCGTCGCAGAGACTTGTGTGAGGGCGTCGAGGGCACGGGCTTTGCCTTCGTTGGCGGGGCCGAGGGGGATGATCCAGCCCGCGTCGTCGCTAAAAGCGAGGAGACCCAGGTAATCGTCTGCGCCGAGGGTTTCGATGGCGCGGAGGGCGGCTTCGCGGGCGAGTTTGAGTGGTGTTTTATCACTGTCGTTGACGGAGCCGGGGTTGCGTCCCATGCTGGAGGAGCGGTCAAAGGCGAGGACAAAAGTGAGGTTGTCCTGTTGCGGGCGGGGAGGGGGTTCGAGGGAGACGGGGAGCAGGGGTTCGAGGAGCGTGTCTTTGTACCCGCCGAGGGTGTAGGCATTGCGTCCACCGAGGAAGATCAGACCGCGCCCGAGTTGGGTGGTGAAATCTTTGAGGGTACGCATTTGGGCGTCGGTGAGGCGAGTGGCGAGAAAGTTGTGGAGGAGGATGACTTGATAGGGGTCAAGGTCGGTGAGGGAGGGGAGTTGTTCGGGAGGAAGGACATCGGTGTCGAGACCGGTGGTGGCGGCGAGGGTCTCCGCGAGGGTGGGGTCATCGGAGAGGAGGAGGACGCGCGGGGCGGGAAAGACGCGTAGGGCGGCGTAGGCGGTGTTGTTTTCGGGGCGGGTGTCGTTCAAGAGCGTGTCGTTCACGAGCGTGTCGCTCACGAGCGGGTCGTCGGTGAGGGTAACGGTGGCCGCGAGGGTCAGGATTTCGGGGGTGGTGGTTTGCAGGTTGAAAGGTTGAAGGTTGAGACCTTGTTGAACGGGGATGGTTTCTTCGGCGAGGGATTCCCCATTTTGGGAGATTTGGAGAGTCGCTTCGCCCGCTTGAGGGGCATAGATGGGGAGGACAGCCTGGAAGGAGAGGCCCTGCCACATAGAGGAGGGGGTGTAGAGGGGGCCAACGTACAAATCGTTCGCGGGTGCAAAAGATTCAAGCGGAACGAATTGAATGGTCAATGATGAATGCTCCACGATCAATTGTGAGAGAGCCGATTGTGCGGCGAGGGGATCGGTGGGGCGGGCATCGGTCGCAAGGATGATTTGACCGGGATCGTTGCCCAGAAGATCGGTGGCGAGGGTGAGGGCAGAGGCGAGGTCGGTGGCGCGGCCATTGAGTGTGGGCCAGTCGTCACCGGTAACGGGTTGGGTCTGGGTGCCAACGAGGATCACAAGGCGATTGGCGTCGGCGGCTTGCCAGGTTTTGGCCTGGGTGAGGGTGGCCACGCGGGTGTCTGGGGAGAGGGAGTCGGATTGGTCGAGGATCAGGATTTGGCGGGCAGGTGGGGGCGAAACGGAGAGGAGGGGCCGGGGTGAAAAGCTCGCGGCGAGAAGGGCGAAAGCGAGGAGGGCGAGGCGGAGCGCGTAGGCAGGTTTCCAACGCAGGCGGAGAACCCAGGCGAGGGCGAGAAGGAGGGCGGCGAGGGGGAGGAGGGACCAGGGGAGCATCAAAATGGTCAATTGTGAAAGGTCAACGCTCAATACTTAATGGGTCATTTCCAGGCGAGGTACGCTTCGAGGAAAAAGAGGACGATGGCGAGGGCGAGAAGGGAAGGGGCGAGTTGGATGGGTTCTTCGAGGGTAGAAGGCACAACGGACGCCTGACTACCGGATACTGAAAACTGATTCGGGGTGATGTCCGATTCGGGGAGACTGCCTGCGTTGATGCCGATCCAGTAGGTTTGAGCGGAGCCGCCCGTATCGACGAGGTCGAGGCGATAGAGACCGGGGGTGCGGGTGTCGGGAAAAGTGCAAGGGCAGGCGGAGGATAGTTTAACGGCGTCCCCGTCTTGCGGGGTTGAAGATGTTTCTGGGGGAAAGATCACCGCGCCTGTGCCGGTAGGAATATGAAGGGTCTCACCCGTCGCCATTTGGTCGGGGAGCGTGTTTTGATAGTAGGCGAGAATGTTGTTGAGGAGGATGATAAACGCGGGGTGCTGGGTCAGGTTGCCGGAAGCGAGATCGAGAGAGAGCAGGGTGGTTTGCGTCTGGCCGGTTTGCCCGTGCTGGAGGAGGGGATGACCTTCGGCTTCGAGAAGCGTTGGGAGGGGATCGTCGGCGAGCCAGGCGGGGAGGGTTGCGGTTGAGCGTTGAAGGTTGCGGAGACCTGTGAAGTCCAGACCGATGAGGAAGGGGTGGGGGGATGTGAGAATCTGATCGGGGCTGATGGCGGTGGGGTTTTCCGTGCGGGAGAACAGGATCAGCGCGTTGCTGGTAGGTTTTTCGGGGGGGAGGGTGTCTTTGAAGATGACGAGGTCAAACGGGCTACCGGGGAGGTAGTCCGCGGGGGACATGGGTTGGACGGTGAGGTGGGGAAGGGCGGCGAGGGCACGATCGACGGGGGCGGGATCGGTGGCGACGAGGGCGACGGTGAGGGCGGGCGGGGCGTTGAGGCCAAGGCTCGCACGGTCATCGGCGGGGAGATCGTCGGAGCCTTCGAGTTGTACGGTCAGGCGGGTGGGGTTGCCGAGGATGTCCCAGGTGTAGGGGAGCGTCGAGGTGGGATCGAGGGTGAGTTCAATCGTGGCGACGGGGGTCCCATCGGCGAGGAGGGTGGCGCGGCGGGTCGCAGGTTGGTCGCTGAAATTGGCAAAGCGGGCGAAGAGTTGAAGTTTTTGGGCTGAGAGGGGGGAAGGGGCGAGGGTCAGGAGGGCCTGATTGTTGGAGGAGGTGCCGTAGGAATGGAGGATAAGGGCTGTGGAGCGAGGGAGTGAAGGAGAAAAGGAGAAGGCCGCGTCGGTGAAGAGGTGGATTTCGAAGGGAAGGTGGGGATCGTGGGCGGCGTTGGCGAGGGCGAGGGCGGCGGCTAAATTTGCCCCGGTTTCGCCGGGGGTGAGGGATTCGAGTTTGGAGAGGAGCGCTTGGAGATTTGAGGTCCGGGTGTCTTCGATGGTTTGGGCGGAGGTGGCGAAAGTGATGAGGGTGACGGTGTTGAGGGGCGTGAGGCCTGGCCCGACAGACGGGGTGGTGGCGCGGAGGAGGTCGGCGGCGTCGGCCTGTGCGCGGGCGAAGCGGGTGGGATTCTCGTCTGTCGCGGCCATGCTGGTGGAGACGTCCAGGATCACGATGATATGGCGGGCGTTGGGGACAGTGCGGGTGAGGGCGAGTTCGGGCTGGGCAAGGGAGAAGGTGAGCAGGGTGGCGATGAGGAGGTCTACAAGGATGAGCCAGGTAAACGGGATGCGGCGGGCGCGCGCACCGCTGACCTGCGCGTCGAGGAAATTCCAGAGGGTGAGGCTGGAGACGACGCGCCGTTCGTTCCGCGCGCGGAGGGCGTGCAGGGCAACGATCACGGGCAGGGTCAGGAGACCGAGGAGGGCAAGAGGGGTGTTTAAGACCATCTGGGAGAGAATAACGACACGAATTTTCGCGAATTTGACCGAATTTTTTAAGCAGGGTTGGAAGAGTAGGTTTTACGGACGACGCGTTTGGATTTTAAGGAGTCTTCGCCAAAATTTATGACGATCGCAAGATCGAGGCCCGTCGCGGTCAGGTAATGATGGGCTTGCGCCAGATGTTTATCATGAATGTATTCCACGGCTTTGAGTTCAAGGATGATTTTTCCATCTACAACCAAATCTGCTTCATAAACCCCAACTATGACATTTTTGTAAGTCAAAGGAAGTTTCATCTTTTGTTCAATAGGGATTCCACGAAGGCCACATTCATGAACCAACGCGCCCTGGTAGACGTTTTCAAGAAAACCTGGCCCCAAGACTGAATGAACCTCCATGGCCGCGCCAATGATTGCATAAGATAATTCTTTGAAAAGAAGTTCAGCCATAAATTGCCTTTAAAAAATTAAAAATTCGTGGTCATTCGTGAAAATTCGTGTCGAAAAAGTTATATCGCTTCCAATACCCTCACCTTTCGCAGATGTGGAATGACTTCTTTCTCCAAGGACCAATCGGTTGGGAGTAAGGTGTACAGGGCTTTGTTTTCGATGCAGGTTAACTCAATGGCATCGCGCCAGGTTTGCAGATTTTTGCGATAGCCATCAAGCGCCTGGGGGGTGAGGTCATAATTGGTGGCTTGCCCGGTTTCAGCGTCTACGAGTTCGAATTCGCCGGAGAGGGGCGGGGTGAGTTCGTGGGGATGGAGGAGGTGGAAGACGGTCACTTCCCAGGTGGGGCGGGGGAAAGCGGAGAGGGCGGTGTCCAGGTCTGGGGTGTCCAACAGGTCGGAGAGGAGCAGGATGACGCCCCCGCGCGGGGTGGTGCGGCTGAACATGCGGAGGGATTCCGCCAGGGCGGGTTTGCCCGAAAACGGGAGGGTGCGGAGGTGTTTCAAAAGGGCTGGATATTGGGCTTTGCCCTTAAAAGACTGAACCCGGAGCGAAGTGGAGGCACGCGGATTTTCTAACGGGATGATCTGGAGACGGTCTTCGTTCGCCAGAGTCAAATACCCCATCGCGGCGGCGAGCGTGAGGGCGGCGTGGCTTTTGGGCGGACTTCCCCAGGCCATCGAGCCGGAGGTATCGAGCAGAATGTGGACGGTGGTTTCCTGGGGTTGTTCGCCCTGTTTGAGATAGATGTTTTCACTCCGGGCGGAGGCTTTCCAGTCCACGAAACGGACATCATCGCCGGGGGTGTATTGCCGATGTTCGAGGAATTCCGCGGCGGGGCGGCGGCGACTGCTGGAGCGCAGGCCCGCGCCAGCGCCGCGCAAATGGCGTGAGGCGCGGAGTTGCAGGCGATCCAGTTGGGGGTAGAGCGAAACAGGCAAATTGAGCGCAGGTTGCTCATTTGCTGAGTTGAGATTTGCAATTTGTGTACCCTGGTTATTGGGGCGGCGAAAAATATTTCGAAACCACATCGCGCCACCTCCAAAAATAAGTATAAGGGGTCAAAATGCTCTCGATCAGCGTGGTGTCGCCCTGCTCTTCGCCACTGGCAATGATCGGCCCACCGCCGGGGGTGGGGTCGCCGGTCGCTTCGCCCGGAGCGAGCAGACCGGACGGGGTGTCATCCCCTTCGATTTCGGTGGTTTGGCCTTCGCCCTCGAGACGTTCGAGGGGTTCGGGCTGACCTTCGCCCCCCGTGCCCGTTCCGGCGGCAGTTCCCCCCTGGTTATCGCCGGGTTGATCGTTGGCGGAGGGGGCGGTGGCAGGGTCCTGATCGCCCGCTTGCCCAATCGAAGCGAATTGATTTTCCAACTGGCGAAATTCTCCGGCGAGGTCATCAAGGGCTTCGGCGGCTTCGAGATTGTTGGAATCGGGGGCTGTCATGCCATTGGCGGCTTGTTGCAGGGCTTCGGCGAGGTCTTCCTGTCCGGCTTGTTCCGCTTGTTCGGCGGCGCGCTGAAAGGCGTCTTGGGCATTTTGGCGGGCTTCTTCGGGGAGGGAGTCGAGTTCGTCGGCGAGGCGTTCGATTTCAGAGGCGGCTTCGGCGAGGTCACCCTGTTGGAGGGCTTCCCCCGCGGGAGCGGTTTCGGGGTTTTCGCTGAGGGTTTCGCCCAATTCAGAGAGGAGGTCGTCAAGGGTGGAGGCTTGATCGGGGGTGAGCGGCTCGGATGGGTTGGGATCGGTGGCGGGGGGTTCGGTCAGGCCGGGGATGCCAGAGGGGAAGAGGTCGTCGTAGGTGGGCGCTTCGGCCAGGGGCGGGAGGTCGAGCGAGGGGCGTAGAGGGGCCGGGGCGTAGGGGGTGTTGGCCTGGGTAAAGGCGTTGATTGTAAAAAGCAGAGCGGCGACCACGAGAAGGGCGGTGAGGTCACGGGCGAGAAACCACCCCCGACGGAGGATGCGGGCACGTTGCGGGGGCAGGAGGGTTTCGGCGTCGGTGAGGAGGAGGGTGGAGATACGGGTTTGTTCGGGCTGTTGGGTGGTTTGCCAGGCGGTGGAGAGTTGTTCGCGGAGTTCAAAGCGGCGGTCGAGGTTCCACGCGAGGGAGGTCATGCGGAGGGGGCGAAAGAGGGCGAGAAGCGAGGGGAGCGCGAGCAGAAGGCCGAACGCAACCCACGCGCGGAAATCGGGCACGGTGCCGTACAGGTCGTTGATCCCCCAGGCGATGAGGTACCCCACACAGCCCGTCCACGCGGCGCGCAGAAGGAGGCGGAGCGTGCGCTGAGTCAGCAGGATGGCGCGGAGTTGAGGGAGGGAAGACTTAAGGTCTGGCATTTTTTTGCCACGAATTTCACGAATTATACGAATTAGGATTGCACCAGCACTTCGGGAGGGGTGTTTTTCCGAGAAAGAACAACGCGTAAGATCAAGAAAACCAGGCCGACGCCTGCCCCCGCCATTGCCACTGTAATAGCCTGATCCTGTCGTTGATCATTGATTTGGGAAAGGAGCAATTCCGCTTGCGCCCGCCCTTCGGCATCTCCCAGTTCGCCGAGGCGGGGGGCGATTTCGAGGAGGCGGGGGGCGGTGGCGGGGGTGAGATCGCTTTGGAGGGTGGTTAATTCGGCGCGGAGGGTGAGGATTTCTTGGGCACGGGTTTGGATCTTGGTCAGGGTGTCTTGATTGCGGGTGTCGTGAAGGGAGGTGTATTTTTCGAGGGCTTGAGTCGCAAAGTCGGCGGCGGCGGGGTAGCCGCCTTCCTGGTAGGTTTGCCGAGCCTGACGGGCAAAGGCGTCCGCTTCGAGACCGGTGAGGGCGGTGGCGAGGAGGGTCTCGGCCTGGGCGAGCCGTTCGGGCTGGTCCCCGCGTTGGGTGAGGAGGGTGAGGATCGGGGTCAGGCCATCGCTGGCGGCCTGGTACGCGCCCGCGGCGAGGAGTTGTTCGTAGGTGGTGAGGCTGAATTCATACAGGGCGTTTTCGCGCCAGCGTCCTTCAAAATAAAGCGGGTAATAGGTGTGCCACTGGTCTTCCAGCGCGCCTGCCTCAACTTCGTACACATCCGCGAGGGCGGTGCGGTAACTTTCGGCGGTGCGGAGGGTGCTGAGGAAGGTGACGAATGTTTCCCAGCCGTACACGTCTACGAGGTAGGCGACGATACTGGCGGCTTGCAGGTTGAGGTCCGGGTGGGCGATCACGTCCGGGGCTTCCCAGAGACCGCGCCAGGACATGGAAGGGGCCTCTGCGGGCGGCGGGGCGGCAGACAGGCGACGTTCAAAGCTCAGGGCGGGGTCTTCTGCGTAAATGCCCAGGCCAATTGCCAGGCCGGGGGGGAGTTTATCCCCCGCGAGATTCTGGGCGAAGAGGATGGCGAGTTCGTGGCGGAGGTGGTTGAAGCCTTCGATTTGCCAGCTTTCGGGGTCGGCGAGGATGTATTGGGCGATGAGGGAGATTTCGCGCCCGCCGATGTGGCTGTGGGTTTGGCCCCGCGGAATGGCTGGGGCGAGGGCGTTGAGGCAGGTATAGTCGGTGCCGTTGGGGTAGATTCGGACGGTCAAGGGCGCTGAGGGTACAGCGGGCGCTGAGGGTACAGCGGGGGTGGAGAGGGCGGTGTGAAAGAGGTTGGCGAAGCGGTTGTATTCGTCGTCGAGGCGAGTGCCGTATTGGGCAACGATTTCCTGGCCGAGGGGGACTCTTTCCTGGTAGACAAAGGTGAAGGCGCGAGTGGAGGTTTCTCCCCAGGTCAGGCGAGTGCAGGTTTGGGCCGCGGTGGGAGAGACGAGGAGGGCGGCGAGGAACATAACGAGGAGACTGCTGAGGGCCAAACGACGCATGGATTTATGATAGCACGGATATTGAAGGGTGTTGCTTAAACTACAATAAGCAAGGGAGCGGGGTTCACATTTGGTTCATTTTTGCGGCTCAGGCTATCGCTGTTTGACCGTTGAAACTGCACCCACCGTACGAAGGCGACCTGCGCCGCCTGTTTTCAACCTGCGCCGGTTCGTCGGCTGGCGCGATGCCAATCGCCGGGCAAGTATACCGTTTTTTCCATATGCAGTTTATAATCGAAAACCGTTCTGTAGATGAAGATGAATTACCTTAGTGAGAATGGAAAGGAGTTTTAGTGTATGATCAAAGTTAATGCGAATTCAAATGAATCAGAAGCTCAACTCTTTCGCCGATTTAAGGCGAAAGTTGCACGCAGTGGTATTTTGGCCGATTCCCGCAAAAAACGCTGGCATGTGCCGAAAAGCGAAGTGCGCCGCATCGATGAGAAAAAAGCCGCCCGTCGGTATCGCCGCAAGATGCGCGAGCAGAACGCCCAGCCCTAGTTTTTAGCGGAGTCTTCCGCCCCTGGTCTTTCCAGAGTAAACCCGCCGACCGCGGGTTTTTTCTGTTAAATAGCCCAAAGCGTAACGCACTTTCAGAAACTTGGTGTCTACTTTACGGAGCGAAGAAAGTTCCGAAAAGATTGTTGTGCATCCGGGGCATCAACCTGAGAAAACCCAATTTCCGACATCCTTTAATTTTAGTTTCCGCGAAGTGGAACCCAGCAATTCTGTTTTGCACGAACGGCGTTCGTCCAAAAACAGAATTGCTGGCAGATGACTGCCAAGTTTGCTATGGTATCATTTAATCTGGTAACGGGTTCCTCGCATGAGTTTATGTTTCGCAAAACAAGATTACCATGTTTGTGGCCCGTGCCGCCCCCTTTTCCTTTTCAGTTAGCGGAAACTAAAGTTCAGAACACAAACCCTATGGACCTCGCCATCAAAACTACCCATCTCAGCCGCATTTACAAAATTCGCGGCGGAAAAAAGACCGATGCCAAAGAACTGATCGCCCTCGCGGACGTAAATCTCGAAGTCCCGCGGGGCGAACTGTTCGGCTTGCTCGGCCCGAACGGGGCGGGTAAAACCACCCTGATCAAAATCCTGACCACTCTCCTCGCCCCCACGTCCGGACAGGGGATCGTGGCCGGGTTCGACGTGGCCGCGGACCCCGAAAAAGTCCGCCCCCGGATCAACATGGTCTCCGGCGGCGAATCGTCCGGGTACGGCTTGCTGACCGTGCGGGAGAATCTGTGGATGTTCGCGCAGTTTTACGGCATCCCCTCGAAAATCGCCAACGAACGGATCAAGAGTCTGCTCGAAATCGTCGGCCTCGCGGACCGGATCAACACGAAATCGTCCGACCTGTCCACCGGCCTGCGCCAGAAGATGAACATCGTCCGCGGCTTCCTCACCGACCCGGACGTGTTGTTCCTCGACGAGCCGACACTGGGGCTGGACGTGGGCGCGTCCCGCGACACCCGCAAACTCATCCGCGAATGGATGTCCACCAACCCCGACCGGACTCTGCTCCTCACCACCCACTACATGGTCGAAGCGGACGAACTCTGCGACCGCGTCGCCATCATCAACGGCGGGAAAGTGCTGGCGTGTGATACCCCCTCGAACCTGAAACACCGCCTGCAAAAAGACGCCCTCTTTCGCCTGGAAGTCAGTCCGTTGAATGGGTTGGGCGTTGCCCCGTTTGAGGCGTTGCCCGGCGTCCGCACCGTCACCCACCGCCCGCTCGATGGCCGCGCCGTGCTGGAATTCATCCTCGCGGAAGAAGATGTGCTCGGGACAGTGATCAATACGATGACGACCCACAACATCCGCATCCTCAACTTCCAGAAACGGGAACCCACGCTGGAGGATGTGTTTGTGGAGTTGGTGGGGAAGAGTATGGCGGAGGTGGAAGGTGGCAACTAATCTCCAATCCCCAATCTCCAGCGCCCGCGTGCAGAAAAACACCGGCTGGCGACTCTTTCTCCAAACCGTGATCGCCCGCGCGTACCCCCGCGTGATCGGGCAACAGCGGGAGAAGTCGTGGGTGTTCTTTGACCTGTTTCTGCCGATCATGGGGGTGGCGGCGTATGTGTTTGTGTATCGGGCGATCAAAGCGCCCGAAGATTATGTTGGGTTTGTCGTCGTCGGCGGGGCGATGACGGCGTTTTGGCTCAATGTACTGTGGAGCATGTCCAGCCAGTTGTATTGGGAAAAAGAGACGGGCAACCTGGGCCTGTACATCATGGCTCCTAACTCGTTGATGGCGATCCTGCTCGGGATGGCGCTCGGCGGGATGCTGGCTACGATGATGCGGGCGATCATCATTCTCGTTTTGGGCAGTTGGATGTTCAACGTGCAGTTTGCCGTATCGAGTTTTCTTCAATTGTTTGCTGTGTTCATGTTGACGATGACCGCCCTGTACGGGATGGGGATGATGTTTGCGTCGGTGTATCTGCTCCTGAGCCGCGAGGCCTGGCACTGGTCGAACCTGGCGCAGGAGCCGGTGTATCTGGCGTCGGGCTTTTACTTTCCGATCAAAAGTTTCAATTTCTGGATCGCCGCGGGCGCGTCCCTCATCCCGCTTACGATGGGGCTGGATGCGATGCGGCAGTTGGTGTTCAAATCCGGCCCGTCGTTGGGGTTTGTGAGTGTGCAGGTGGAAATCTGGGTGCTGGTGGGACTGTGTGTGATCTTTCTGACTGCGGCGCGGTATTTGTTGCGGTATATGGAGAGGCTGGCGATTCGGGAGGGGCGGATTACGGAGAGCAGAAGGTAAAGACGGTAGCACCCTGAGCGGAGGCTTTGCGTAGTCGAAGGGTGCGGGGACACCGTGCATTCCCCGCATCCTTCGACTGCGCTGGACACAAGATAATTCAAGAGTTGAGTTAATTCCCGCTCCGCTCAGGATGCTCCCACTCATTACTCATTACTCGTTACTTATCACTTCATCACTTATCAAAAAATGACCACAACCACCCAACCCCAAAAACTCCAATCAGCCAACCTCTGGCACTCCTTCAAAACCGCCGCGTGGCTCGGGTGGCAGATCGAATCCAACTGGACAGACCCGCTCATCTTCGCCATCTACTCCGTCGTCAAACCCCTTTCCGCCGCGGCGATTCTCGTCGTGATGTACAGCGTCATCACCGGTGGCGATTACGCCAACCCCATTTTCCCGTACATCTACCTGGGCAACGCCTTTTATCAATACGTCGGGGCCATCATGGCGGGGATTTCGATGGCGATCATTGACGACCGAGAACATTACCGAATGCTCAAATACATCTACGTCGCCCCGCTCAACGTGCCGATGTATCTGCTCGGGCGCGGCGTCGCGCGGTTTCTCACTGGCTCGGTGTCCGTATTCATTACCGTCACGTTTGGCGTGCTGTTTCTGAAAGTTCCGCTCAACCTGCTCGAAGTGAACTGGCCACTGTTTCTGCTCGCCCTGTTCGTGGGCGTGATCATGCTCGCGATGATGGGGCTGATTCTGGCAGGCGTGACTCTGCTGATTGCCAACCATGTCTGGTTCATCGGGGAAGCGGTCGCCAGCGCGTTGTACTTATTTAGCGGGGCGATCTTCCCCCTGGAAGTTCTGCCCGCGTGGTTACGGCCCATCGGGTTCGCCATGCCGCTCACCTACTGGCTCGAACTGGTGCGCCGCGCCCTGATCGGGGATGCCGCCGCCGCCTTCCCCACCCTCGCCGCGTTTTCCAACGGGCAACTTTTGGGGATTTTGGCCGCGCTGACGGTCGTGTTTGGGCTTTTGGGCCTGTACGTCTTCCGCAAATGCGATCATCTCGCGCGGGAAAAGGGGATGATTGATATGACGACGAACTATTAAGGGAACAGGAACGGCGTTCTTCCGAATGTTCTGAACCAGACTTTGGCGGAAGAACGCCGTTCCTTAAACGTGAACCATCCCACCATCCTCCTCCACGGCCTCGGCCTCACGCGCCGCTCGATGCAACCCCTCGCAGGACACCTCGCCGCGCGCGGATTTCAAACGCTCAATCTCGATTATCCCTCCCGAAAATTCCCCCTCGAAACCCTCGCCGGGCACGTGTGGGCGGACATTCAAACGCACTTTGGCAGTACACCGCCCCCGTTGAACTTTGTCACCCACTCGATGGGCGGGATTGTGGTTCGAGTGCTGGCGCGGGATTTTCCGGTGCAGATCGCGCGCGCGGTGATGCTCGCCCCGCCGAACCAGGGGAGTGAATGGGCGGATTTCGTTCCCCGCGCGGTCTTGGGGCGGGTGATGGGGCCAGCGGGTCTCCAGGTGGGCACATCCCCGGACAGTATCCCGAACCGGCTCGGTGCAGTGAATTTTCCGTTGGGGGTGATTGCGGGCAGTTTCCCGGACAATCCCCTTGCCCCGTTCATCATCCCCGGCCCGAACGATGGGCGGGTGAGCGTCGCCCGGACGAAGGTGGCGGGAATGGCGGATCATGTGACGTTTCCAGCGGGGCATTTTTTCCTGCGGTATTTGCCGGGGGTGGTGCGGCAGGTGATTGGGATTTTGGAAACAGGGCGGTTTTCGGCATAACGAAATTGTTTCGGTCCCCTTTGTTTGTTACAATCGAGGCATGTCCTATCTGATTGACGGCCATAATCTAATCCCGAAAATTCCTGGGCTGGATTTAAGGAATGTCGATGACGAAATCGCCTTGATCCAACTCCTCCAGGGCTTTTGTCAGCGGACGCAAAAACATGTGGATGTATATTTTGACAACGCCCAGGCCGGAAACATCGGGAAACGAAAGTACGGGACGGTGACGGCGCATTTTGTCCGTGCAGGGACAACGGCGGACTCGGCCATCCGCTCCCGGCTGTCCAGCCTGGGCCGCGCCGCCCGGAACTGGATCGTGGTGAGTTCGGACCGGCAGGTACAGGCCGAAGCGCGCGGGGTGGGCGCGCAGATCGTCCCCTCGGAAAAGTTCGCCGCCGAATTGTTCAAACCCGCGCCCCCCTCCAAAAAGGGAAAAGTAGCGCCAGAAGCCAAACTCAGTCAGGCGGAAATCGAAGAATGGATGAACCTGTTCGGCGATTCTCTGCATGATCCCTGAACGGAAAAAACTCATCCCGAAAATAATTAGAAATTGATACAATCTCCGCTCTTGATCAACAACCCTGCGCCTTATGGAAATGCCGATGCCTTTGGATAAATTACTTGAAGTGAGTAGTAAAATGGCGGAGAATCGTCTGCTGGAGCCTGTTTTGGATTTTGCACTCCGCACGGTTTTACAGCTATTTGATGCTGAATACGGCTATTTGATCCTGGTGAATAAAGATGGGACATTGGATTTTCGCGTACGGCAGGATCGGTTGGGCAGGGATTTAGCAGAACCGGAAGCACAAATCAGCCATAGCATTTTACAAAAGGTTATCCAAGAGCAGGAATCGTTGGTGATCGGCGATGCGATTCTCGATAAAGAGTTTCAAACCGCGCAGAGTGTCCAGGCTTTGCGCTTGCGCTCGGTGATGTGCGTTCCGATGATCGCACGGGGGAAAACGATTGGGGCGTTGTACCTCGAAAATCGGTCGGAAAAAGCGTTATTCACGCAGGCTGATTTAGCGCCGCTCAAATATTTTGCCGCGCAGGCGGCCATCACCATCGAAAACGCCCTGTTGAACGAGGAACTGGAAGCGCGCGTGGCCCAACGCACCGCGGAAATCCAGGTCGCCAATCACAAGCTGGAAGAAGAAATTAATGCACGTCGCCAAATCGAATCGGAACTTCGCAAATTGTCCAGGGCGGTCGAACAAAGTCCTAGCTCGATCATTATCACCAATACGACCGGAAAAATCGAATACGTCAACCCGGCTTTTACCAAACTCACCGGATACAGTCTCGAGGAAGTAAGCGGGCGAAATCCTAATTTCCAAAAGTCGGGCAAGACCCCGGATAGTGTCTATGTAGATTTATGGACGACGATTACCTCCGGCAATACCTGGCGTGGAGAATTTGTGAATCAAAAGAAGGATGGCGATCTCTACTGGGAATTTGCCGTCATTGCGCCTATCCGAAGCGGGGACAATCAAATCACGCACTATGTGGCGATCAAAGAAGATATTACCGCCCGCAAACAGGCCGAAGAAGAGCTTAAACGCCTGGCGACGATTGATCCGCTGACGGGGATTCTGAACCGGCGTCATTTTTTCAAACTGGCGGAGGTGTTGTTTGAACATGCTCGGCGGTATCAGCGCGAGTTGTCCGCTTTAATGATCGATGCGGATTATTTCAAACAAATCAATGATCGGTATGGGCATGCGACAGGCGATAAGGTTTTACAAACCATTGCTACATATTTGACCCAGTGTATTCGTAAAGCAGATTTATTGGGGCGGTATGGGGGGGAAGAGTTTGTGATCATTATGCCTGAGACCTCCATCGAGCAGGGTTATCAGGCCGCGGAACGATTACTCGAATACTTGCGGGACCATCCCATCGAAACAGAAACCAGAAAAATCCATCTCACGTTGAGTATTGGCGTGGCGGTGTACGATCCCAAAAACCCCATCTCTATCGACAAACTCGTAGGTCGGGCTGATCAGGCGTTATACATGGCGAAGGATGCCGGAAGAAATTGTGTGGCCGTTTATTCAACCCCCTCCGCTACACAAAAACATACTTCGGCCTGATTCGGACAAACAGAAAAAACTCCCCAAAAAAGGTGTGCGTGAGATCAATTTCTCACGCACACCTTTTTCTTTACCTGTTCACGTTTGCGCCAGAAAAGTCGTTTCAGGCAAGGTATTGCGTAAGGGCAAAGTAAGAGAATCCCCCCAAAAAAAGGATGGGTGGGGGATGATCATCCCCCACCCATCCTTTTTTTGGGAACTTTTTTCTCTAGCCTGAACGGTTACAAGGCAAACACGGAATACGCCATCTGGGAAAGAATTTACCGGGACCCTGCCTTTAATTTAAGGCTCACTCCCGTGATAACACATGACCGTCGGCAGGTAGATCACCCACTCGGGCGGGGGTGGGGGTTCGGCGTTGATTGTGAGGGAGTGGGAGACCGTGGCAATGCCACACGCGTTTTCCGCGGTGAGGGACACGGTATAGGTATCGGGCAGGGTGAATGAATGGGTGACCATCGCGCCCTCGCCGGTTCCGCCATCCCCGAAATCCCACGTGAACGTGATCGGTTCCGTGCCCGTTACCACAGCGGTGAACGTCACTGGTTGTCCGGCAACGGGTTCAAGCGGGAGCCAGGAGAAATTCAAATCGCTGGGGGAGGTACAAGGTGCGAAAACGGATAAGGTGACTGGGATTTCCACGAGCGGTTCGTCGGGGTCGTTACTGGTGATATGCAGGGTGGTGGCATAATCGCCCACTTCGAGACCAGTCGAGTCGAAGGTGAGGGTGAGCGGGAGGGTCGTCCCTGGCAAAACACCGCCCCCGGTCGAGGCTTCATCCAGCCAGGTCACGGGAGGTTGTTCGTCCAGCGTCCAGGATAAAACGCCCGTGCCCGCGTTGCCGATGTCCAGGGTTTGCTCCGAGGTGGCGTCGGGGGCAAGCAATTCATTGAACTGTGTGGGGGTCAGGGTAATGTCCGGGGTCTGTTCGCACCCGCCAAACCAGGTCAGAATTTGGGAGAGGGCCTGTTGCCCGTATGCGGCGTTGTTGACATAGATCGGCTCCCAGGCTGTGCCGAAAAAGACGGTCTTCCAGGCCCCGCCATCTTTATCCAGGTCGAGATTACTTCCGCCACCTGCCAAACTCCGAAAAGCCACGGAGGCGGAAGCCGTCGGATTGATCGCATCCGCATAATCCGAAAAACCGCTCGGATAGGTGAGGGGGTACGGGCCAAGTCCGCCCCCGATGGGATCACCCGCAACGCCATATTTGACGACAGCATTTCCGGCATCTTCGGTGAAGGTGGCGACGCCCAGGTAGGTTTGAGCAAAAGTGGTCAGCCCAAAGTCGTAGAGGTAATCCTGTGCGGAGAGGAACAAACGTCCGCCCTCGTCCAGGTAGGCACTCAGGGCGGTCGCATCGGTGCTGTTAGGCCCGGAGGCATTGCCGTAATTATCGCCCGCAAACCAGAGCACGTGGTTGTACCCTTGCAGGCCCGCCAGATCCGGCCCGTTGCCCGCGCCGCCGCCCACATCGAAGACATCGTAGGCATAGCCCAAACTGTCCAGTGCGGCGGCGTAGTAGGTGCGCACATCCGGGGCATTGTTATCGTCGTCCACAAGCAGGATACAGGCGAGAGGGTCTAGAGAGAAGTTTTGGGTCAGATTCTGATCGACCACGACGACCTGTTCGGCGGGGTGATGGGATTCGGCGGTGGCTTGCAGGGTGTAGGTTCCCAATGGAAGGGTGAGGGTATAGATCCCGG
>WBZL01002059.1_pt1 | contig 19975 bp, 22 predicted proteins | sample 5204291 | NCBI WGS metagenome assembly WBZL01 (sample SAMN12344345, study PRJNA552823) | activated sludge metagenome | biome: Activated sludge suspended growth; feature: Nitrification reactor; material: Wastewater; isolation source: activated sludge from nitrification reactor of wastewater...
CGACCACCTCCCCGACACGTTGGCCGTGTACCCCACTCATGGGGCCGGTTCGTTCTGTTCTGCCCCTGGCGCAGCGGAGCGCTCCAGCACTCTCGGGCGCGAGCGGGCGACGAATCCGCTGCTGTCGATCTCCGAAGAGGGCGCCTTCGTGGAGCGGCTCGTCGCCGGGTTCGGCACGTTCCCCACCTACTTCGCTCTGCTTCCCGAGGTGAACCGTCGCGGCCCCACTCGCATCGACACCCTCCCCGCGCTGTTGCGGCTTGACGCCGACGAGGTTTCGCAGCGGGTTGCCGATGGTGCGGTGGTCGTGGATGCCCGTCCCTTCATGTCGTTCGGTGCCGGCCATGTTCCCGGGTCGATCTCGAACACGCTGCGTCCGGTGTTCGGGTCGTGGCTCGGCTGGCTCGTTCCTGCAGGCACGCCACTCGTGTTCATCGTGAACCCCGATCAGGACCGAAGCGACCTGGTCCGCCAATGCCTTGATGTCGGCCACGAGAACCTCGTCGGCGAACTCGACGGTGGCATCGACGCGTGGACCGCGAGCGGCCGGCAACTCGCGACGATCCCCGTCGTCGGCATCGACCGGCTCGACGGAACCGTCGTCGACGTACGCCAGGCCAACGAGTTCGCGGCCGGACACCTACCCGGAGCACACAACATCGAGCTCGGCGAAGTCCCCAACGCACTGCTCACGGCAGGTGACGCAGTGACAGTGATGTGCGGGCACGGCGAGCGCGCGATGACGGCCGCCAGCCTTCTCGCCGCTCGGGATCTCACTGTTCGAGTGTTTGACGGTGGACCCGACACGTGGGTCACCGCGACAGGCCGAGCCCTGGAGGTCGGCCGATGAACAACACCCCACAGGCCCCGACGACGATACGGCTCGGGCTGCGCGAGAACCTCGCTCAGTTCATGCTGCTCGTCGGTGTGAACGCGCTGGTCGGCGGCATGATCGGCCAGGAGCGCACTGTCCTCCCACTGCTCGCCACCGACGAGTTCGGGCTCGACAAGTACACCGCCACGCTCACGTTCATCGCTGCGTTCGGCATCGTCAAAGCCGGCACCAACTTCTTCGCCGGCACCCTCTCTGATCGCTACGGCCGCAAGCCGGTGCTCGTCGCCGGCTGGCTCATCGGTATACCCGTCCCGCTGCTGCTGATGTGGGCGCCCACCTGGGGATGGGTGGTGTTCGCCAACGTGCTGCTCGGCATGAACCAAGGCCTCACCTGGTCGACCACCGTGATCATGAAGATCGACCTCGTCGGCCCCGCCCGCCGCGGCTTCGCGATGGGCCTCAACGAGGCCGCCGGCTACGGCGCCGTCGCCGTCACCGCGCTCGCAACCGGATGGATCGCCGCCGAGCACGGCCTGCGCCCTGCGCCCTTCTACCTCGGCATCGCCTACGCCGCACTCGGGCTCGGGCTGTCCACCCTGGCGGTGAAGGAGACCCGCGCACACGCACACCACGAAGCCGCCAACCACACTGCGAAGAGTTCCGCTCATCACGACGGGCTGACCACCGGTGAGATCTTTTGGCTCACCTCGTTCCGCGACAAGTCGCTGTCGTCGTGCTCACAGGCGGGGCTGGTCAACAACCTGAACGACGGCCTCGCCTGGGGGCTGTTCCCGATCTTCTTCGCCGCCGCCGGCCTCTCCGTCGGACGGATCGGCATCCTCGCCGCGCTCTACCCCGCTGCCTGGGGGCTCGGCCAGCTCTACACGGGAGGACTGTCCGACCGCCTCGGCCGCAAACCGCTCATCGCCGGCGGCATGCTGACCCAGGCGGCTGCGCTCGCGTGGATGGCAGCCGTCACCGGCTTCTGGGCGTGGGCTGCCGGGGCAGTCGTGCTCGGCATCGGCACTGCGATGGTCTACCCGACCCTGCTCGCTGCGATCGGCGACGTCGCCCACCCAAGCTGGCGAGCACGGTCGGTCGGCGTGTACCGGCTGTGGCGAGATGGCGGCTTCGCGGTCGGTGCACTTCTCGCCGGTGTCCTCGCCGATCTCGCCTCCATCGAAGCAGCGATCTACGCCGTCGCAGCTCTCACCGCCCTCTCCGGTGTCGTCGTCATCGTCCGCATGCACGAAACCCACCGGCCTCACGTGCCTGGGACGGTCGCTGCGTGATCTATTGACGGAACTGACTCAGTCAGTTATCTTTGAGGGATGCCCCGCACGACACCAACGGATCGACTGGTCAAGCTCCTCGACGCTGCTGCCACTGCGTTCGTGGAGCACGGGTTCCAGCGCACCCAGATGGACGACATCGCAGAGCGGCTCGGCGTGTCGAAAGGAACCATCTATCGCGCGGTCGACTCCAAGGAAGCGCTGTTCGCGGCGGTGATCGCGTGGGGCGACAGCCCCGATCAACTCCGCTCCGATGGCCTCACTGCAACCAACGACGCGACCTCGGTCGCCGCACTGGTGGCGACCGAGCTGGCCGACGCCGTCGCCGGGCTCGAACTTGCGACAATCGTCGCCCAACGCAAACGTCTCCGGTCTGCAGACGGGTTCGGCGACGAGATCGAACGCATCACCACCGGGCTGTACCAGGTGATGCGCGCCAGACGCACGGCGATCATGGTGCTCGACCGTTGCGCCAGCGAGTTGCCCGAACTCTCCACCGTCTGGTTCGGCGAAGGGCGTTACGCCCTCGTCGATCTCTGGCACCACTACCTCACGCTGCGATCAGCCCACATCACGATCGATGTCGACCGGGCGATCCTTGCCCGCACGATCGTCGAGCTCATCACCACCTGGGCAGTCAAGATGCCGTGGGACCCTGTGCCGCGCCCCTACCCCGCCGACACCACCGCTGCCTGCGCAGCGATGATCCGCCACCTCCTCACCGGATCCGAAGCATGACCACCGACATCGCAGTACGCCCCGGAGCGATCGCCCGGTTCAGGTCCCGCCAATCCGGTCACCCCACGGGGCTCGTCGGCCGAATCTTCGGACGCGCCATGGTGAAGGACACTGCGGACGCCAACGATCGCGCCCTCGCATTGCTCGACCTCACCTCACCCCGCACAGTGCTGGAGATCGGCTTCGGCCAGGGCCGCACCGCCGCAGTTCTGCTCGATGCCGGCCACCATGTCATCGGCGCCGACCCATCTGCGACGATGGTGAAGCAGGCGAGCGCCCGCAACCGGACCGCGTGCCGCGACGGCCGAGCCGACCTGCGCCACAGCGACGGCACCACCATCCCGTTCGCCGACGGCTCGGCCGACGCCGCCTTCACCGTGCACACCGTCTACTTCATGCCCGACCCCTCCGGAACGATCGCCGAGGCCGCTCGGGTCTTGCGACCGGGCGGCACCCTCGTCATCGCCTGCCGCACCAGCGCCACCCCGCTGCCGGCATGGATGGACCCCGACGTCTACCGCATCCCGACCGCCGCCCAGGTCGCCAGGATGCTCACCGTCGCCGGCTTCGACCGCATCGACCATCACACCGTCGACACGGCCGACCACCAGCTGCACCTCTTCGCAGCACACCTCGCCGACGACGCGCCCATCGCGTGAGCGACACCACAAGCACCATCGACCAGCTCAGGAACGCGTTGCGTCGCACCACCGGCATCGACGACCTCGACTGGGCGAATCCGCCGACGCCGCTCCTCGGTGGGTTCTGGGCCGAGATGTACACCGTCGAACTCGCCGACCCACCCGCAGCGCTCGCCGAACGACTCGTCGCCCGGATCATGCCCGACCCCCACACTGCGGCATTCGAGACCGCCATCCAGCGACACGTGCACCAGTGCGGGCTACCCGTCCCGGCCATCCGCGCCGCCAACGGCCCGACCAGCGAACTCGACCGAGCCTGGGCCCTGATGGACCACGCACCCGGGCACCCGATGCTCAGCGGACTCACCGCGATCGACGCAGTGCGACGGGCGCCCACCCTCTTGCGACGCCTGCCCGACCTTCTCGCCCGAGCCGCTGCCGACCTCCACCGCTGCCCGATCGACGGGCCTGACCTCGCCAACCACCATGCCCGCGCCGACATCCAGGCATTCCTCGCACGTATCGCCGAACAGGCAGCGATCATCGGCCGCCACGACCTCGCCGCAACCGCCCGATCCCTGGCCGACCGCGCACCAGCGGGCCGAGTCATCTGCCACGGCGACCTGCACCCCTTCAATCTCCTCGTCGACGGCGACCGCTGGACCATCCTCGACTGGTCCACCGCCGTCATCGCCGATCCGCACTACGACCTCGGCTTCACCACCCTGATGCTCGCCAACCCACCCCTCGGCGGCCCGGCCCCCGTGCGTGCTGTCGCTTGCCATGTCGGCGGCCGGCTCGCCCGACGCTTCCTGCGCACCTATGCACAGCTCAGCGGCGTGGCAGTCGACCCCGAGCGACTCGCCTGGGGGCGCTCCGTTCACGCGCTGCGAGCGATCACCGAGTTGGCCACGTGGGAATCGGCCGGTCAGCTCAAGGCACACACCGGCCACCCGTGGCTCGCCCTTCGCACCGTGCTAGAAGCTCAACTCGAGAGTGTCCGACGGACACGGTGAGTCGGCGCGCCAGTGCACCCCACCGCGCCGACCCGACCCGAGTCGGATCAGGAGCGTGGCGTGTTGAGCACGTCGAGTCGGGTGCGGTAGTCGTCGGGTTCGATCTCGCCGCGAGCGAGGCGCTCGGCGAGGATCTGCTGCGCGCTCGGCGGCGGCGATTGCTGGCCGGTGACGGCCGCATGCTCGTGGGTGCCGGTGCGCCGCAGCAGCGTGACGCCGAGCCAGATCAGGCTGCCCCACACGAGCAGCATCATGATCCCCATGGGGAGCCATCCCCACCCGAATCCGTCGTGCATGTTGTCGTTCCAGTTGCCGTGCATTGCGGCCTCCATTCGTGGTTCCTGCACAGCACGGTACGGCGCACGAACGACGCCTGGGCGGTGACGCTCGAATCAGCAGACCGGCTCCATCCGGCCTCCACATGATCTCCACATCGAGGCATCATCGTGTGCCGCTTACGGTGGCCCCGTGCCGTCCCAGGCCGGGTCGAACTTCGAGGAGTGTGCAATGGTGCGAGTGTGGTCGCGGCGTGAGATGTTGATTGCCGGTGGCGGTGCGTTGCTGCTCGCCGCGTGCGATTCGAGTTCCTCGAAGGCGACGCGGTCCACGGTGCCGGCTGGCCTCGTCGGCCCCGACGACCCAGCGGTCGAGCGGCGTGACGCCACGCGACGCCGCAGCGGTGGCACAGTCACCGCAACGGTGACAGCGTCGCCGGTGACGGTGAACATCGGCGGGCGAAATGTATCCACCTGGGCCTTCGCCGACCGACCCAGCTCGGGCGGGATCCGCGCCACGGCCGGGGATCTCATCGACGCGATGTTCGTGAACAACTTGACGTCCGGGAACACGGTGCACTGGCACGGCATCGCGCTGCGCAACGACATGGATGGTGTCCATGACCTGACGCAACCGATGGTAGAGCCGGGCGCGTCGTTCCGCTATCGGTTCGCGGCACCCGACCCGGGCTCGTACTGGTTCCATCCGCACATGGGCCTCGAACTGGACCGCGGGCTCTACGCGCCCCTCGTCATCGAGGACCCGAACGAACCGGTCGCCTACGACATCGACATCACGCTGATGCTCGACGACTGGCTCGACGGCTACGGCCGTACCGCCGAGGACGTTCTGCACGAGTTGCAGCAGGCCGGCGGTCATTCCGGCCACATGGGCGACATGGGCGGCATGGGCGGTTCCGGTGGCATGGGGTCGATGATGGACGGCGGACTGGTCGGTGACGTGTCGTACCCGCTGCATCTCGTCAACGGGCGCGCCCCGACCGAGCGCGAGACGATCACCGCGAAGCCTGGTCAGCGAATCCGTATCCGGCTGATCAACGCCGGGTCGGACACGGCCTACCGCGTCGTGGTCGGCGGTCACCGGCTCACCGTCACTCACTCGGACGGGTTCCCGGTCGAGCCGGTGGAGGTGGACAATGTGCTGCTCGGGATGGGCGAGCGCTACGACGTCGTGATCACCGCCGGCGACGGCGCCTTCCCGATCGTCGCCGTGCCCGAGGGCAAGCAGGATCCCGCCGGCGAGGCGGTGCTGCGCACCAGCAGCAGCGGCGCCACACCCGCGACCGGTTCGCGGCCTGCGGAGCTTGACGGCCGGACGCTCGCGTACACCGACCTCGCGGTAACCTCGGCGGCGCGGCTGGCGCCTCGAACGCCGGACCGGACGATCGACGTACGACTGACGGCCAGCATGTCCGGCTACACCCACGGCATCGACGGACGCAGCTTCCCCGACACGACACCGATCACCGTCGGCGAGGGCGAGCGAGTGCGGATGCGGGTGGCCAATGCCACGATGATGTTCCACCCGATCCATCTCCACGGCCACACGTTCCAGTTGGTGGGGGCCGGCAGCGCCCGCAAGGACACCGTCAACGTGCCGTCGATGGGCACCGTCGAATTCGACATCGAGGCCGACAACCCGGGCCAGTGGATGCTCCACTGCCACAACACGTACCACCTCGAGACCGGTATGGCCACCGTGTTCTCCTACCGCGATTGACCGCCGGGGGCGAGGTCGTTCGTCAGTCGCGGAAGTCGCCGGTGACGGCAAGGACGAGCGTCGAGCTGGTGCCGTCGGCGTACTTCACGGGGACGTGCAGTGTCATGTCGTGGGCGCCGTCCATACCGGGGTGCATCGAGAGCTCGAAGGTCAGCTCGGTGGACTGCTCGGGCTGGAGCGTGGTCGGGCCGGCGTAGGTGAGCGCGCCGGGGCAGCAGCCTTCGTTGATCTGGACGTGAGGCGTGCCGAGCGTGACGGCCTGGATGCCTGTGTTCGTGAGCTTCCAGTTGGGCTGAACGGCAACGTTCAGCGGGACGCGCCCGAGGGCCCAGAGGCTGGGAGTTGCGGTGACCCCGTCGACTTCGGCGACGCCGCTTCCGGCGCCGGGCGTGGCGATGATGGGCATGCCCATCGAGTTCGTCTCGCCAGTTCGGGTCGCCGTCGTGTCGGCCGATGATCCCCCGCGGGTGACGGCGAGCACGGTGATGGCAGCGCCGATGAGAGTGAAGGTGCCGATGCCGAGGATCCAGTGGTTGCGGTGGGCGCGGCGGCGTTCGGCCCGGCGGGCGGTGGTGTTGGTCATGACGATGCTCCAGAGCTGAACAGCGATGGGGGTGGCCCGTATTGGGCGATGATCGAGGTGCGCACGTCGGCGATCGATTTGCCGGCGGCGAGTTGCTCGCGTGCGGTTGCGGTCTCGTTGCCACACACCGCGCAACCCGAGGCGTGGGCATCCCATGCGCCGGTGGCGGTGATGTAGCAATCGGCGAGGTTGCGGTGGCCGAGGCTGCGGTCGCAGCCGCAGTAGCAGGGGATCTGCGCGAGGACGGTGACGTGGTCAGCGGCGTAGTGATAGTCGGCGGCGATGGCCGGCGTGACGGTCGACAAGTCGACCGTCACGACCGGTGCTGCAGCCATCGCATCAGGGGCGTCGGCCCCGCCGGCACCGCGGATCAACCCGACGATGCCGAGCCCGATCAGGGCGAGCACGGCGAGCTCGAAGGCGACGACCTTCGCCCATGGCCGGGCGTTCATCGCGATCCCGCCGAGAGGTGCTCTTCGTGCGCGACCCCATCGATCTGCCGAGGCGCAGAGTGGGGCTGGCGCATCAGCAGCCACATCACGACGCCCATCACCAGCGGGCAGATCAGCAGGGCGAGGCTCACGCCGGCGAGCGTGGCGCCGCCCCTACCGGCGACCACGAACCACACTGCGAGGCCGACAGCTGCGGCGAAGCAGATGAGATGGCGGCGGCGGTTCATGACCCTGTCCCTCCGTGATGCAGCTCGTGTTGCGTCTCACTCCGCTCGGTGTTGGTCGCCATCGAGCCCGCCATTGCGGTATGTGCCGTGTCGCACTCGGCGAGGATCTCGTCGGCGACGGTGCCCTCCATCATCCGGTGCATCATCGAGTGCATGGCCGACATGTCGGCCGAGCCCATCAGCGAGTGCATGGCCGACATGTCGTCGGTCATCATCGAGCCCAAGCCCGGCATCTCGCCGGTCATCATCGAGCCCATGCCGGGCATCTGACCCATCGGCATCGAGGCCGTGGGCGGGGTGGGCCGGGTACTGCCGGTGGCAGCGGAGCTGCCGGCGAACGACATTCCGAGCACCAGCCCTGCGGTCACCACAGTGGCGCCGATGGCACCGATTGTTCGAGTTCGTGGATTCATGGTCTTCCTCCTTGGATGAGGACCATGGTGCGCTGCCGGTGTGGAAGGCAGATGGAGAAAGGGTGCAGTCGACGCGGTTTCGGCGACCGCCCGCAGCGTCTACTCGGCGGCTGCCGCCGGCAGCGTGACGGTGAGTCGCGCTCCACCGGTCGGCACGTTGTCGGCGGTGACCGTGCCCTGGTGCACTGCGACCAGCTCCGCGACGACCGCAAGGCCGATCCCGCTACCGCTCGCCCGGTTGCCGTTGGCACCGCGCCAGAACCTTTCGAACACATGCGGCAGGTCCTGTTCGGGGATCCCGGGGCCGTTGTCGACTACCTCGAGCGACGCCGTGGCGCCGTTCGTGCGGGTGCTGATGGTGATCGCACCGCCGGCCGGGGTGAACTTCACCGCGTTGGCGATCAGATTGACCGCGATCTGGTGCAAGCGGTCTGCGTCGCCGTTCACCGCTGCCGGCGCGGCATCGACCGTCAGGGTGGTTCCGCGGTCGTCGGCCAACGGGCGCAGCAGGTCGGCGGCGGATGCTGCGACCTCGGCGAGATCGACCGGGCCGATGCGCGGGCGCAGGCCGGCGGCCTCGGCGGCGGCGAGGGTTTCCAGATCACCGACGAGGCGGCGCAGGCGGGTGACCTCGTCGTTGAGCGACCCGAGGACTTCCGTGGTCGGCTGATCGACCCCATCGAGGAGTGCTTCGGTCGACCCTTGCAGGATGGCGAGTGGTGTGCGCAGTTCGTGGGCGACGTCGGCGACGAGGTTGCGGCGGAGCCGGTCCTCCCGGTCGAGGTGATCGGCCATCTCGTTGAAGGCCTCGGCGAGTGTGCGCAACTCGCCGGGGCCGTCCGTGTCGACCCGGGTGTCGCGCCGGCCGGCGGCGAGATCGCCCGCGGCGGTGGTGAGCGCGGTGATCGGTCGGGTGACGCGCACCGAGACGTAGAGCGCGACGACGAGGGCCACCCCGGCGGCGATCAGCACACCGAGGATCGCGGTGCGGGCGAGTGCGTCGCGGACATGGCGCTCGGCCTCCATGGCCTGCGTGGGAAACCGCAGCATCACGGCCCCCACGGTTCGGCCGTCGACGACGACGGCGGCAGAAACCGGGTCGCCGCGGGGTGTGTCGACGGCGGCCATGCCGTGCATCTGCATCATCATCGATGCCAGCGCGTCGGTCGGCGCGGCGACCACTTCACCGTCGGCGTCGACGACGGTCAGCGTCGCCTGACTTCTGGCGGCGACCGCCGCGGCGCCGGCCAGGTCTGCGTCCGCCCAGCCGCCGGCGCGCTGGTAGGCGTCACCTGCGGCGATCGCCGTGGCCGACAGGTCGTCCTCGCGCTGGCGGTCGGTGAGCCCGGAGACCTCGTTGCGCGCCGACAACATCGTCAGCGCGGCAAACACCGCGACAGCCGCGAGGGCGACCGTCAGGAACGCCGACGCGAGGCGGACGCCGAGCGGGCCCAGCAGCGGCCGACGGCGCATGGTCAGCCGCGATCCCGCGACAGGCCGAGTCGGTAGCCGGCGCCGAGCACCGTCTCCACCACCGTCGGGTCATGAGGGTCGGGCTCGATCTTGCGGCGCAGGTTCTTGATGTGCGAGTCGACGGTGCGTTCGTAGCCGTCGAACTCGTACCCGCGGACCCGGTTGACCAACTCGCTGCGCGAGAACACCCGACCCGGCGACGACGCCAAGACGGTCAGCAACGACCACTCCGTCGGCGTCAACTCGACGACGACCCCGGAGACGGTCGCCTCGTGACGGACCTCATCGATGACCACCTGCCCGCCACCGAACGAACTGACGGACGTGTCGACGGACGACGCTGCGCTGCGGCGGAGCACCGCTTGCACGCGCAGCACCAGTTCGCGCGGGGAGAACGGCTTAGTCAGGTAGTCGTCGGCGCCGAGCTCAAGGCCGTGGATGCGATCCGCTTCGCCCGACTTCGCGGTCAGCATCACGATCGGCAGGCGGCCGGCGAACTCGGCAGCGATGGTCTCTCCGGCCACGTCGGGCAGGTTCAGATCGAGCACGAGCAGATCGATCCCACCGCGTTCGAGGATCGACATCGCTTCCGCGCCCGAACCCGTTGTGACCACGGCGAGATCCTCGCGTTCGAGATAGCGACGGACGAGGTCGCGGATCTTCATCTCGTCCTCGACTACCAGCACGGTGACGGTCACGAATCGACTCTACGACGAGCCTGCCACCGCTGGCGTGTAGCCGGGGCGAAACCAGACGGTCTGCACCCGACCTCCACAGGTTCTGCACACCGGATCGCCAGAGTTCCCGGATAGCGGAGTGCAATCGCGTTCCCGAAACGACACCAGAAGAGGGCAGTTCCGATGACGTACAGAGTTCGCCGCCTCCCCGTGATCACCGGCCTCGTGGCACTGGTCGCGCTCGTCACCGCATGTGGGGCGAGCCGGGAGTCCAGCTCGGCCGCAACCAGCGACGCGGGTGGCGTGTCGGCCGGGGCCGGGAGTTTCGACATCGCGATGCAGGACATCAAGTTCGACCGGACGACGCTCACCGTCAAGGCCGGTGAGACCGTCGAGTTCCAGTTCACGAACACCGGCAAGATCGTTCACGACGCCTTCGTCGGTGATCTCGAAGCCCAGATCGAACACGACGCCGAGATGGCCCACGCGGGCGACACATCGGGCCACTCGATGGACGAGGCCGCGATCACGCTCCAGCCGGGCGACGCCGGCCACCTGTCCTACACCTTCACCGAACCCGGCACCTACGAAATCGGCTGCCACCAGCCCGGCCACTACGCAGCCGGCATGAAGATCCAGGTCGTGGTCGAGTAGGGGCACTGGCCATGAAGCTCGGTTGACAACATACCCCCTGGGGGTACAGTTCGATCATGACTGAGAACTCCATGGGTGAGTCTCCGACAGGAGCGGGCGTCGCGCACGCCGATCACGATCATCACTCCGCGCACCACGGGCCACACCACGACGCCCAGGCAGTGGCCGGCAGCCACGGAGGGCACGCGGAGCACGACAAGCACGACAAGCACGCAGGGCACGACCCGGAGACGTTCCGCCGCCGGTTCTGGCTCACACTGCTGATCTCGCTCCCGGTCATCGCGACCAGCGAGATGATCATGGACTGGTTCGACTACCGCCTGACCGGTGTCGCATGGGTCGGGCCGGTGCTCGGCACGTTCGTGTTCGTCTGGGGAGGCTGGCCGTTCCTCAAGGGCGCAGTCGACGAGGTACGCAACCGCGCTCCCGGGATGATGCTGCTGATCGCGATGGCGATCAGCGTTGCGTGGGCCTCGTCGATGGCATCGAGCCTCGGCTGGTTCGACCTCGAGTTCTGGTGGGAACTCGCTGCGCTGGTCACGATCATGCTGCTCGGCCACTGGCAGGAGATGAAGGCGATCGGCCAAGCACAGGGCGCGCTCGCTGCACTCGCAGCCCTGCTTCCCGACGACGCCGAAGTGATCGAGGACGGCCGCACACGCACCGTCGGGATCGAGGATCTCCGCGAAGGGCAACTGGTCCTCGTGCGTGCCGGAGGACGGGTCCCGGCGGACGGGACGATCGAGGAGGGTGAGGCAGAACTCGACGAGTCGATGATCACCGGCGAGTCGAAGGCGGTCGTCAAGACGGTCGGCGATCGCGTCGTGGCCGGGACGGTCGCGACCGATTCATCGATCCGGGTCCGGGTCTCTGCCGTCGGTGACAACACGGCTCTCGCCGGCATCCAGCGCCTCGTCGCCGAGGCTCAAGCTTCGAACAGCCGGGCCCAGGTCCTGGCCGACCGGTTCGCCAAGTGGCTGTTCTACATCGCCACCGCGGCCGCCGTGATCACGTTCGTCGCGTGGTCGCTCGCCGGTGATGCCGATCAGGCGATCACCAGCACCGTCACCGTCCTCGTCATTGCCTGCCCCCACGCGCTCGGCCTCGCCATCCCACTCGTCATCGCCATCTCCACGGCCGTGTCGGCCCGCAGCGGCATCCTCGTCAAGGATCGTCTCGCCCTGGAACGCATGCGCACGATCACCGCCGTGTTGTTCGACAAGACCGGCACGCTCACCGAAGGCCGCCACGTCGTCACCGGCATCGCCGGCAACGGCATCTCGACCGACGAGGTGCTTCGCCTCGCCGGCGGTGTCGAGTTGGACAGCGAACACCCACTCGCCCGGGCGATCGTGACGGCCGCGCACGAACGCGGCGACGTCGCCCACGCGTCGGAGTTCCGGGCGATCACCGGCCGCGGCGTCGAGGCGACCATCGATGGTCGCCGATACGCGGTCGGTGGCCCCGTGCTGCTCCGCGAACGCTCACTCGACATTCCCGAGGCGATCCGCAGCGACATCGACGGATGGACCAGTCGTGGCGCTGCGGTGCTGCACCTGGTTCGAGACGACGAGATCATCGGCGCTCTCGCGCTCGAGGACAAGATCCGCCCCGAGGCACGTCAGGCCGTGATCGATCTGCACGACATCGGGATCGAGCGCGTCGTGATGATCACCGGTGATGCTCGCCAGGTCGCCGACGCCGTCGCCGCGGAGCTCGGCATCGACGAGGTCTTCGCCGAGGTGCTCCCTGAGGACAAGCAGAACAAGGTCGCCGAGCTACAGGCTCGCGGCTACAAGGTCGCGATGGTCGGCGACGGCGTGAACGACGCCCCTGCCCTGGCCCGTGCCGACGTCGGACTGGCGATCGGTGCCGGCACCGATGTCGCCATCGAATCGGCCGGCGTGGTGCTTGCCGGCAACGACCCCCGCTCGGTTGTCGGTGTCATCAGGCTGTCGAGAGCGTCCTACCGCAAGATGCGCCAGAATCTCGCCTGGGCGGCGGGCTACAACATCGTGTCCATCCCACTGGCCGCCGGCGCGCTCGCCTGGGCGGGCATCACACTGGCGCCCGCTGTCGGCGCTGTGCTGATGAGCATGTCGACCATCGTCGTCGCCCTCAATGCACAACTCCTCCGACGAGTCCAGCTGCGCCCCTCGACGCAGCGTGTCAGTGAGGGCACAGGGCTGTGAGCAGCCGTTCCAGATGGTGGAGTTGGTAGAGGCTGAAAGCGGCGGTGACGGCGATGCTCGACCACAGCGCGACGACATGGATGCGGCGCGGCCTGGGGATCGGGGGTTCGAGCAACGCCTCCATTCGTGATGCGACACCGAGGCCGGAGAAGCCCGCGACCGTCTGCGGGTTGGTCTGCAACGCCACCTTGCCGAGCGTCATCGCGACCAGGCGACGATCACCGCACGCAGCCGCGGCCACCTCGTCGGCCCAGCGCTCGATGGAGTAGTTCACCCGCTTGGCAATGGCACGCAACGGTGGCAGCACCGCCGCTGCCAGCTCGGCCGTGAGCAGGTAGCGGTCGTGCCGGTGGTGGGCATGCGCCCGCTCGTGCGCGACGACCACCCGTTGCTCGTCCTCGTCGAGCACGTCGATCAGCGCGGTCGAGATCACGATCTGGCCCGCTCGGCCAGGCAGTGTCACCGCGTACGGCCGCTTGCTGTGGGCGATGTGGATCGGCCGTGATTCGGCGAGCCGCAGCGCTCGGTGCTGGCGCAACAACCTGAACGTTCGCACCGCACCAATAGCGATCAGTACGACGACCGGAACACCGATCCAGGCAGGCACAGAACCGTGGAGTCCCATCGCACTGGCACACCACTCGAAGCCGAACCCGATGACCGGCGCGTGTGCCAGGAACGCGGCGGCAATCACTGAGGCGGTCGGGAGCGCAGCGAGGACCACGAGGACGAGGGCGATGGTGACGAATCTGGTGGCCAGCCGCGGCGGGAGACGCCGGTGCATGGAGGTTGCGACAGCGGCTACGACGAGTGTGACCACCAATGGAAACGCCAGGGATCCCACCATCAGGGCAAACCATTGGGGGAGTTGGCCTTGTCGAGCATCGCCTGGATCGCTTTGGCCTCCTTCTTCGACAACCCGCCGATGAACCTGCTCAAGACCTGGGCGCGATCCGATGACGAGTCGAGCAGCTCGCTGATTCGCCGCACTGCGAGATCGGGCTCCTCGACCGCTGCGGAATACGCGTATGCACGTCCAGACGGTGTGCGCACGACCAACCCTTTGGCCTGCAGCCGAGTCAGGATCGTCGCCACGCTGGTGTAGGCGTATCCGGCATCGAGGCGCTCTTTGATCTCGCCGGGCGGCAGTGGGCCGTCAGCCGCCCAGAGCACGCGCAACACATCGGCTTCGAGGGCACCATCCGGTCGTCGTGTCATGAACATCCTCCAAGGGGCGCCGCCCATTCGCGAACGACCTCGTCTATTGTTCTACATCGTGTAGTTGCTCTGCTGTCGGGGCGCTGCAGGATTCGACAGCCTATGTCCAGCACACTCCTCCGCCGCCTCGCCCTGCTCGCACTCGCGATGTGTGCGGCAATCGGCGGTGTCGTCGGGTTCCCGGCGGGCACAGCGTCGGCCCACAACACGTTGATCTCCAGCGACCCGTCCGATGGCGCCGAGTTGGCCGCGGCACCGGCGCAGATCACGTGGACCTTCGACAAGGCGGTTCCGCTCGAGACGCTGACCGTCACCCTGATCGACGCCACTGGCACCCGCAGCGAGCTCAGCGGCTCGACCCATGGAGCTGCCGGTGACACCGAGGTCGTCACCCCGCTGCCGGCGTTGCAGCCCGGGCCCGTGTCCGTGCGCTGGCGCCTCGTCGGGCCCGACGGCCACCCCATCACCGGGCTCGTCAGCTTCACGATCACAGCCGCCCCAACCGCCACTACCACCGTGGCCGCTACCACGGCGGAGGTCACCACCGTGCCCTCATCACCGGTCACAGCCGCACCCACGACCACGACCCCCACGACTATTACTGGCTCCTCGATCGATCAGGGTGACGGCTCGTACTCGACACCAACGTTCATTCGCTGGGTCCTGCGGTACGCCTCATACCTGGCGATCATGGCCATTGTTGGGATCCTCCTCACCACGGCTTACGTGTGGTCAGGCGCCGGCGGTCACCCGATCCTGCGACGCATCGTCAGCCGCTCGCTGCTCGCCACCGCCGCACTCGGCTTCCTGCAACTCCTCGTGATCGCATCCGACATCAGCGGCAAGGCCCCTTGGTCATCGCTCGGCTCGATCGAGGCGGCGACGACCACGGACGCAGGCATGGCGCTCGCCGTCCGGATCATCCTCGCGGGGTCGCTGTGGCTGGTGTTGTTCCAGGCCGGCATCGTGCACTCCGACGTGTACTGGACCGCCGTCTCAATGCCCGGCCTTGGCCTGCTCGCCACATGGGCGTTCGCGGGTCACTCGCGTTCGATGCGCTGGCCGACGGTTGGCGTCGCCGCCGACATCGCCCACCACGCTGCCGCAGCTGCCTGGATCGCCGGACTCGCCACCGTCGGTTGGGTCATCATCCCCACGACCGCGCCCAAGGTGCTGGTACCCGCCGTCCGGCGATTCTCGCGCGTCGCGGCCACCAGCGTCGCCGTGCTGGTCGGCACCGGGCTCGTCCAGACGGTGCGACTCGTCGGCAGCCCGTTTGACCTTCTCGACACCAACCACGGCCGCTATCTCGCCGCAAAGGCCGTGGTGCTCGCTGTGATGCTTGGCATCGCGAACGTCAATCGCCAGCGAATCGATCGTCGTCTCGACGGCAAGCAGGGCGAGAGCCATCGGGGCGCGCTCCGCCAGGCCGTCATCGCCGAGTTCTTGATTGGGCTGGTGATCGTTGCGATCACTGCCGCCATGGTCGTTTCCCCGCCGTCCGCAGGCTAGGGCACGCTGGGCGCGCCCCTCGACACCCGAACGCCTTCTATACTACACGACGTAGTAGCCACTCTCGAAAGGCCCCCACGATGAACCGCCGCCTTGCCGTACCTGCCATCGCCCTTGCACTCGCCGCAACGCTCGCCGCCTGCGGCTCCGACGACGCACCGTCGGCCGGCACACGGGCGCCCGGCGAATCCACCGCACCAGTCACCCTGAACGCCGCCGACATCGCCTTTGCCCAAGGAATGATCGCTCATCACCAGCAAGCAATCGAGATGGCCGAGATCGCGCTCGACCCCAACATCGGCGCAGGCCCGGAGGTCATCGACCTTGCCACCCGGATCAAGGGCGCCCAGGGCCCCGAGGTCGAGCTGATGACCGGATGGCTCACCACAGCCGGTGAGCCTGTCGTGATGGACTCCACCGACGGACACGACATGTCCTCCATGGACGGCATGATGACCGCCGAGCAGATGGACGCGATGGCAGCAATGAACGGCGCCGAGTTCGACCAGACGTGGCTGGAGATGATGATTGCCCACCACCAAGGCGCAATCACCCAATCCGAAGCAGTCAAGGCCGACGGCTCCAACGCCGATGTGCTCGCCCTCGCCGACCGGATCATCACCGCCCAGCAAGGCGAGATTGCCGAGATGCAGGCCTTGCTCGACAACTGAAGTCAGTACGTCGAGGAGCGACTCCTCTCCGTACGATCAACGAGATGAACGAGTGCGGCTCAGCAGCCATCTGAGCTGGCACCTGGCACGATCGCACCGGATGCTGACCAATGCCCATGACATCGCCATCGCCACATACCTGGACGGCCGGCGGAGGCCAGCCCATCCCCGCCGACCTCACCGGCGTCCGCTGGCCCGACGGCACTGTCGAGTGCCGATTCCGGCTGCTCCACCCAGCCGGTTCGCTGGTTGCAGCAGACGGTGACATCGGATTGGTGCTCACCAACCTCGATGCCGAGTGCACTGCCTGCTCCGACGCGTGCGCCGGTTGAGGGACGCCCCTCAGTCCTCACCGGCGAGGCCCGCGTCACGCTGAGTTCCTCACGCCGCCGGCGGTCGCGGAACGTCGACCTCCATCAGTCGTGCGATGGCGTTCCGCGGTACTCGCTTCTGGCGGCCGAGGCGGATGAACGGCAGGCCGCTGCGGCCGGCGGAGGCTTCGAACTCGACGGTCAGCTCGTAGGCCTTCGAGCGGCCGAGCTGCAGCACTTCGGCCGCTTGCTCGACGGTCATGAACGGGGGAAGGTTGTCCAGCACGATCGCCTCCTTGTGACAACGGATCAACCCCATGCAAGGTGACGTACTGCTTCATTGACGTCAACAACTTGACGGATTGTTTTCGCGATGTGCCGAATCGGAGGCGTCAAGAGCCGGCCGCGCCGGTGGGTGTTGGCAGTTCACGGGTGGCGCAGTAGCCAACCGGGGATGTCAACCAGCTGTGGATCGCTGTTCTTGGATCATGGAGCTGAGGCTGTCAGCGATGGCGGCGTCACGGTCCTGCGTAGCGTGCTGGTAGATCAACGCAGCGCGGGCGGAGGCATGACCCATCCGCGACATCAGCTCTTTGGTGCTTGCTCCAGTCGTGGCGGCCAGTGTGTTGCCGGTGTGGCGGAGGTCGTGGAACCGCAGACCTTCGGCACCCGTGGCCTTCGTCGCCCGCTTCCATGCGGTGTACAACGTCGCCCGCCGCATCGGCGCTCCGCTGGCGGTCGTGAACAGGAGAGCGTCACGTCCGTGCTCGACTGCCTCAAGCTGACGCTCGAGCTCCGGGATGATCACCTTGGGGATGGCCACGGTGCGAACCCCGGCATCGGTCTTCGGCGGGCCCAGCACGAGCGTGCCGTCGACGAGTTCCTGGTACTGCTCCTCGACTCTGACCGTGCACATCCGCAGATCGAGGTGACGCCGGCGCAGCGCGCGGATCTCTCCCAAGCGCAGTCCGCAGAACGTAGCCAGCAACACTGCCGCTCGGAACTCGGGTGCGATGGCGTCGGCGAGGTCGAACACTTGCTGGATGGAGGCCACCGGCCGCTCGGCGGGGCGCTCGGTGGAGGCCCCCTTCACCACGCACGGGTTGCGAACAATGATGCCGTCCTCGACCGCTGTCGCGAGCACGGCGTGCAGCAGGCGATAGCACTTGGCGATCGTGGAAGCGCCGGGCTGGCCGGCGGAGATCATGTCGGCTCGCCAACGGCGGACTCGACTCGGGGTGATCTCGCCAAGTTCCACGCCCCCGAATACCGGAAGGATGTGGAGACGAAGCTGACCCTCGTACAGCTCACGGGTACGCGGGCGTAGCTGGGGCCGCTCGGCGAGCCACCGAGCGGCGTACGCCTCGAACTTCGTCTTGCCGGCGTCGGGGTCGATCCAGGACCCACGCTCGACGTCGGTGCGCACGGTCGCCAGAAAGGCGTCGGCCTCGCGCTTCGTTCGAAACGTCGTCGGCCCGGTGTGCCACACCAGGTCGACGCAGTAACGCGCTTGAAACCGTCCCGACGGCAACTTGCGCACGCTTCCCCACCGGCTGCGACTCATGCAGCGGATTCTAAACAGATATGGCACGGATGTGGCACGAACCACCTCCGGAGTGCCGGGACGACGGCCTCGCCGGTGTGATTATGGCCTCTGATCAGGATATTCTCCGTGAGCGGGTGACGGGAATCGAACCCGCGTTCTCAGCTTGGGAAGCTGATGTTCTGCCTCTGAACTACACCCGCAGAATCGCCCCGCAGGCTAGCGCCCGTTGCCCGACCCCGCCACCGCCCCCTACTTCTTCACTCGTGTCGCGGCCCGACGTCCATGTTCGGACGTGGAAAGAGGACAGGAGGGCCGGCGACGGGGGATCGAGGGGGCTGGCGACGGGTGTGCGGGGGCGAACGACCGGGGCCGCCCGCGGCCGTGGCGACTAGTCTGCGCCCGTGATCCTTTCCGACGCGACCTTGCGCGAGTTGATCGGTGCGGGGTACATCGTGCTCGACCCGTACGACCCCGAGTTGGTGCAGCCGGCGAGCGTGGACGTGCGCCTCGGCACCGAGTTCCGGGTGATGCGCAACAGCCGGCTCACCCACATCGACCCGTTCGAACCGCAGCAGAAGCTGATGGACACCGTGACGGTGCCGAACGGCGAGCCGTTCATCCTGCACCCCGGCGAGTTCGCGCTCGGTCACACGGCAGAGGTGATCGGGTGCCCCGACGACATCGTCGGCATCGTCAACGGCAAGTCGTCGCTCGGCCGCCTCGGCATCCAGGTGCACGCCACGGCCGGCTTCATCGACCCCGGCTTCAAGGGGACGGTTGTGCTCGAACTCTCCAACGTCGCCAACCTGCCCATCCTGTTGCGCCCCGGGATGAAGATCGCGCAGATGGTGTTCCAGCGGCTCGATCGCCCGGCCGAGCGGCCCTACGGCCATCCCGACCTGAAGAGCAAGTACCAGGGTCAGCAGGGCGCTGTCGCCAGCAAGTACGACCAGAACACGCTCTGACCCTCCCGTCGGGCCAGAGCGCGATCTCAGCCCACCACCTCGACCGACAACATCTGCGGCCGCTTGCCCAGTTGGGTGTAGTACACGCGGTACACGGTGTCCTCGCGGAACAACTCCAGGTCGTCCCACATCATCGGGAAGCGCACCCCACCCACGACGAGCGAGCGGATGTCGCTGGTGGTGTTCCAGTGGGTGGTGGGCCGGCTCTCGGCCTGCTTGACCTCGTGGTACGGCTGATCGAGCTGGTCGGCCATGGCGTAGTTGCGCCGCACCAGCAGCGTGATCACAGCGAGCGCGAGAAGCAGCAGCCCGCCGACGAGCGCCAACTGGGCGGCATCCACGCCCGCCCCGTTGGCCGCAACCACGAACGACACCACCACGGCCACCACGACGATGGCCATCACCTTGGGCACATGGGCGCGGCTCACGCGGGCCGCCACGCGGAACCGCTCCGCCTGGGCGGGCGACAGGTGGCCGGAACGGTTCGCAGCGACGTCGACCGCGTCGAAGAAGAACGTCGCTGCCATGGTTGGATCGATCTGG
>WBZL01002060.1_pt1 | contig 19975 bp, 16 predicted proteins | sample 5204291 | NCBI WGS metagenome assembly WBZL01 (sample SAMN12344345, study PRJNA552823) | activated sludge metagenome | biome: Activated sludge suspended growth; feature: Nitrification reactor; material: Wastewater; isolation source: activated sludge from nitrification reactor of wastewater...
CGCGAAGCGATTACGCCATACTTGCTTCAGATTGTGCGCGATGCAGTTGACTTCCCAGAAGATGCTCTCGATGGGTCGATGGCGCACATCATCGCACTCTATTTGCTGGCGCAGTTCCGCGAAGAAAGCGCCTACCCATTGGTGGTAGAACTGATCCGCCAACCCACCGTCAATGATCTGCTCGGCGATGTGGTGACAGAGGATCTGGCCCAGATCATGGCCGTCGTTCTGCAATTGCTCTTCTTCGTCAGCGCCGTCATTTTCCCGATCTCGCTCGTACCCGAGCAGATCGGCCCCGTCCCGGCGCGGTTGCTGGTGGAGCTGAACCCCGCGGCCCAGTTCATCATCGTCGGCAGGGAGTTGATGTACGACCTGACGGTGCCTGACGTGCAGCAGGTCGCCTATCTGCTGTTCTGGGCCGGAGTTACGGTGTTGTTTGCTCGGTGGGCTTACCGACGTTGGGGCCGAGATGTGGGGGAAGCGGTATGACGGACGTGGCCCTGAGCGCTGATCATCTGTCGAAGTGTTTCCGACTCACCCGGGACCGGCGATTCACGGTCAAGGAACGATTCGTGCGGGGCCGGGCCAAGGGATACCAGGAGTTCTGGGCGCTGCGAGACGTCACGTTCGAGGTGAAGAAGGGCAGCTTCTTCGGGATCGTCGGGCACAACGGGTCGGGAAAATCTACGGCCCTGAAGGTCCTGGCTGGTATCTACCGGCCGTCATCAGGAGCGGTGACGGTGAATGGTCGCCTGCGCGCCCTGCTGGAGCTGGGCGCCGGGTTCCATCCCGAACTCACGGGCCGGGAGAACATCCAGTTGAACGCGTCCATCCTGGGGATGACTCAGCGTGAGATCAGGATGCATATGGACGAGATCATCGAGTTCGCCGGCATCGGGGAGTTCATCGACTCGCCCGTCAAGGTGTATTCCAGTGGGATGGCCGTGCGCCTCGGGTTCGCCGTCGCGGTGAAGATGGATCCCGAGATCCTCATCGTCGACGAAGTGATTGCGGTAGGCGATGAGGAGTTTCAGCGCCGTTGCCAGGAGTACATGTTCCAACTGCGCCGCCAAGGCAAGACCATCGTGCTCGTCACGCATGCCATGGGCGTGGTGCAGGACTTGTGCGACGAGGCGCTGTGGCTGGATCACGGCACCGTGAAGACACTGGGGACCGCAAACGACGTCGTGCGGCAGTACATGCAGCAGGTCAATACCGTCGAGGCTTCCCGCTCCGCAGTTCTGCCCGGGGCCCTTGGCGCTCTCGACCCTGATCGGCGCGGCTCAGGAGAGATCCGGGTCAGCGGGGTGGAGGTACTTCACCTCGACGGCGAGCCGGTCACCGTGGTGACCAGCAACATGGCGTGCCGGTTTCGCATCCGGCTCTCCGCATCTGAACCAGTCGACGATTTCCATGTGTCGCTGGGCTTCTACACCGAAACCGGGGTGTGTGTCTCATTCGTCGAGACGCGTAGGAGCGGTAAGCAGCAGTCCGTTGCGGCAGGCGACGGATACATCGACTTCGACATGTCTGCCCTGCCGCTGCAGCCGGGCACCTATCTCCTGTCAGTGGTCGTCAGTAGGGAGGGCCACTTCTACGACCTCCTGGATCAGGACGTAGTACTGCTGGTTCGCTCATCCCAGCAGAGCCTGGGCCTGGTGGACTTCAACGGCAATTGGGGTGACGTCGTGACAGGTGAACCCACCGCGGGATCCGCGGCGATATCGGAGTTCCACTCTCAGGACTGAGAACCGGCAGATGGCAGCGGGTCCACGCGCGGGGATTCTCGCGGGCGGCCGGACGCAGGGACGCCCACGGCAGTGCTGTCGGGCGGGATGTCAGTGATCACGACGGCATTGGCTCCCACGTGCACGCGATCGCCGACCGAGATGGGCCCGATGATGCGCGAGCCCGTACCGACGTTCACGTCTTCGCCGATCGTGGGCCCGTTGAGATCACCGGCCCGCAACCCGACGGTGATACCGGGCGCCAAGATGGCACCCGATCCCACACGCGAAATCCCATCCACAACGACCTGTCCGTGAGGGATGTAGACCCCGGGTTCCATGATGACGGGAGTCCCGATGCAGACCTGACTCAGAACCATGGATGCGCGGTGGGCGATCGCGGGCAGGACCGGTACACCGTGTCGGTGGAGTGCGACTCTGCCCCGGTACAACAATTGGGCCGCGAAGGCGTCACTGGACCAGGAAAGGCGGGCCGCCTGAAAGGCCACCTCCCAAGTCGAAGAGATGCGGTCGTCCTCACCTCGGTAACGCAACGTGGTGGCCACGTCGGCACGCACGGCCTGCCTGAAACCGGGATTCAACCGGCCGAAGGTGCGGGCGTTGCGCCTGTTGCGTCTGAGTTCTGCCACGGCCAGTCGCACCCACGGGCGCGATCCGTTCTTGACTCGCGATGTCACGGGGGCATCCTGTCACGGCCGGGTCCAGGAGGGGACTTTCGGCCCTGCTGCGGCACCCGCCCCGACACCCAGTCACCACCTACAATGCTGAGGACAGTGAGGGGACCTGATGATCCTGCAACGAATACGCCGCCGCAAGGCTGAACCGACGACTGTCGCGCAGCAGGAAGCGGCTCAGATTCGTGACCGGTTGGCCGACTGGCGGGCGTTGACCTCAGCCCCACGACCCGACTGGCCGCCACAGGCCAAGCCGTTGGACGCAGACGGTTTCCCTGACCTCAACGCTTCCGACCTCGACCTCGACACATTGACCGCTGCCCTGCAGCAGTATGGCGGTCTGACCTTGCGTGACGTGATCACTCCGCAAGAGGCCGCCGGACTGCGCGCCAAACTTGACCACATCCTCGACCTGGCGGAGTCACAGAAACGTGGTGAGTCGGTCGATGTCACCGAGGGCGGCCGCGCCGCGTGGCGCACCACCCTCCACGATCCCGCCACAGGTCGGCCTGCCGGTCCCAAGTGGCGGTGGGAGAACCGCGACTTCCCTGGCGAAGCGCCGATCGCGGATTCACCCCATTTGGCGCTCGAACTCATCGAGATGTACCGCCGGGTCGGGTTGACGCAACTTGTCGAGCGGTACCTCGGGGAGCCGGGAGCGGTCTCGTTGCAGAAGTGGACGATGCGTCGTGTCCCGCCAACGGCGTACAGCAGCTGGCATCAGGATGGCAACAAGCTGGGCGGTGACGCCGTACGCAGCGTCAACGTGTGGATCGCGCTCTCTGACTGTGGAGTCGACGCACCGGGCCTCGACGTCATCCCGCTGAGGCTCACCGAGATCGTGCCGACGGGGACACCGGGCGCCTACTTCACGTGGGATGTGGCGCCCGACGTCGTCGATCAGGTCCGAGAAGGTCGGCCGGTCATCTCGCCGCACTTCCGCGTCGGTGACGCGTTCGTGTTCGACCATTGGCTGTTGCACCGCACGGGAGTGCACGACAACTTCACGAAGGACCGCTACGCGCTGGAGACCTGGTTCTTCGCTCCCTCTCACTTCCCCGAGGGCTACGACGGCATCCTGGTGTGACAGTGGGGGTTGGGCCTGCCTGGCCTGCGTTCAGATAAGAACACCGGAGTAGTGCCCAGGCACCGTGTCGGGGCTGAAGAACCACGACTCCAGTGCATAGCGGGGCAGCGTCATCGTCGGACTGACCCCGGTGCGATGGACCAAGAACTGGTCGAACACGATGGCATCGCCGGGCGCGAACACCGGTGTGATGATGGGACTGTCGCCCCGTTCCGAAGCCACAACGTCGGGTGAGATGTCCCAGTCGAAGAATGCCCCCGGGGTCCCCGTCGCAACGATGTGATGAAACCGCCGGTCCACCACGTCGAGTCCCGGTGCGTCGCTCCCACAGTCGGACAGCGCGATCCAGGTGTTGATCGTGTTCACCTCAGCGCCGAGGAAAGCCCCATCCTGGTGCCAGCTGGAGTTGTTGCTGGGAGGGACCTTGCGCAGGGTCCACTTCTCCAAGGCGAGTGCGGGCCGCGTGCCCAGGTACTCCTCGACCCACCGAAGGATGCCGCTGCGCGCATAAGCGTCCAGCACCCAGTCAGCAGCCGCGGGGGCGTCGAGCGCGTTGGCCTGGCCGTCGAAAACGGTAGAAGCGTTCTTGCGGAACCTCGCAGAGACGGCCGTGAACTCACCGAGCCGCCGCAAGGGGCTGTGGAAAGCAGCCCCTGAGTTGGGGTCCAAGGCGCGGTCGATCAGCCCTCGGGCCTGGCCGGCTGTTTCGCCGTCGAACAATCCGCGGATGATGAGGTACCCGTGGTGGGCCATCGCCGCCCTCACTGTGTCAGAACTGACCTGGTGGGCGGGAAGGTCGGAACCTGGATCGGGGAGGTCGGCCGGCGGTTGCCTGGGCGCCTGCGTGTCGCGACCCACGTGCAGCGCCTCATGGCGCAACTGGAGCTCGATCTGACGCAACTGCACCAGCGACAACTGCGGGTTCGCGGAGCCCACCAGCCCAAGCGCATCGCTGATGCGCCCCGACCGCAAGAGGTTCTGCACGGCGGGATCTTGGCGAATCGAGAGCTCCAGAGCGAGCCTGGAGTCGAGCGCTGAGGGACTGGACGACGACTGGCGTCGCGCCTTGTACTCGCGCAGTTGCCGACGGCGGTTCAGTGACTCGAGAACCATGCTTGGCGCCTCCTCAGGCGTAGCGGCGGTCGACCCCACCCTAACCTGGCGGGGCGCAGTGGGGCGGGCAGGTATTCTCGGACACATAACCGCCCCCGGCGTCAGCGGGGAGTGGAGCGTGGTCGGAGGGCGTCAGGTGGTTCGGTGGCGGCGGAGTGACCCCTACCTGTCCGTGATCCTCATCGTTTTCCGTATGCCGCGGCAGGCGACCAACACTCTCGCCTCCTTGCTCCCGCCTTACCAGCGCGGCGTGAGCCACAAGGACTACGAGATCATCGTCGTCGAGAACGAGTCCGACCAGATGCTCGAGGCGGACCTCATCGAGGCGATGGGCCGCAACGTCCGCTACCTGCGCCGGGAAGAACCGTCCCAGTCCCCCGCTGCGGCCATCAACGCCGGCGTCTCAATGGCCCGCGCACGTCATGTCGCGATCATGGTCGACGGGGCCCGAATGGTCACGCCTGGCCTGATCCGCAACCTGCTGGCGGTGCGCAGGCTAGGGAAGACCGCAGTGGGCTCGGTACCCGGCTATCACCTTGGTTCGAAGCTGCACCAAGAGGCGGTCAAGAGCGGCTACGACGAAACGGTGGAACAGTCACTCCTGGCCGAGATCGGCTGGCCCGCAGACGGTTACCGACTCTTTGAGCAGGCAGTGCTCAGCGCTTCGTGTGAGCGCGGATACCTGGTACCACTGGCGGAAAGCAACTGCCTCATGCTGTCGCGGCGACTCTTTGGCCGGGTGGGCGGCTGCGATGAGCGATTCACGACCCCGGGGGGCGGCTATGTGAATCTCGACCTGTACAAACGCGTCGTGGAGAGCCCCGGGGTCCAGTTGTACGTCCTGCCCGGGGAAGGGACCTTCCACCAGTACCACGGTGGCGCGACCACGGGATCCCGCGAGATCGACCGCGACGCCCTCATGCCCCAGCTGGCGGCGGAGTATCAGACACTGCGCGGCGGGCCCTACCAGCACCCTGCCGTCCCCAGCAGCTTGTTCGGCACCATCCCTGACCCCGCCTTACCGTTCCTGGCCCACTCCCTGAGTGCCAAGACCAAAGAGTGGCAGGCGTGAACGAGAAGGGGCGGCCCACGCCCAAGGTGTCCGTCATCATCGTCGTGTACGACATGCCCCACCAGGCGTTGCGCACCCTCGAGTCTTTCGCCCTGCCCTACCAACGAGAAGTCTCACGTCAGGACTACGAGATCATCGTGGTCGAGAACCGGTCCGACCGCTTGCTGGGTGAGGCGGCGGCAACGTCCGTGGCGGCGAACGTCCGGTACTTCCTACGGGAGAACGAAGGGCAGTCACCGGTTCCGGCGCTCATCTTCGGCATCGGCAAGGCTCGCGCTCCTCATCTGGGGCTGGTCATCGATGGGGCCCGGATGGTGACTCCCCGAGTGCTCAGGTACGCCCTGGACGCGTTCCTCATCACGCCCGACGCCGTGGTCAACGTGCCGGGGTACCACATCGGAGAGACCGAACAACACCTCAATCCGTCGCACGACGAGGAGATCGAATCCCGACTTCTCCAGCGCATCGACTGGCGCCAGGATGGTTACCGCCTCTTCACCATCTCGACGTTCTTCCGCGGCCGCCACCACCGTGGATACCTGCTACCCCTGATGGAGAGCAACTGCCTCTTCTTCTCCCGATCTGCCCTGGAAGCGGTCGGCGGCGTGGATGAGCGCTTCGACATGCCCGGGGGCGGCATGGTGAATCTTGACCTGTACAAGGAGTTGGGGGAACGACCAGGTGCTGCGTTGTTCCTCTTGCCCGGAGAAGGCACCTTTCACCAGTACCACGGCGGCGTGACCACCAGGGTCGATGAGCGACGGGAGGAACTGCTGCATTCGTTCCGGGAGCAGTACCTGCAACTGCGGGGCAAGCCCTACGGATTCCTCATGACCAAACCCCGCTTGCTCGGCGCTGTCACCGGGTGGGCCATGCCGATGCTCGAACAGTCAGCGGCAGAGAGTATGTGGATGGAGCTGCAATGAGGTGGCCCCGCTCTCGCCGCACACGCTCGCCGGGGGAACGTCCCCTACTTTCCCTCATTGTGATCGTCTACAAGATGCCTGAGCAGGCCGCGCGAACTCTGACAACGCTGACCACCCAGTACCAGCGCGACGTGACCGAAGCAGAATATGAAGTCATCGTGGTGGAGAACCGATCCGACCGGATGATCCCCCGCAGGGTCCGACGGTCCTTGCCGGACAACTTCCGATACTTCGATCGTGCCGAGTCTGGCGTGTCCCCGGCACACGCCATCAACTTCGGATGCGATCACGCGACCGGAGAGTATCTGGGGTTCGTCATAGATGGCGCCCGGATGCTGTCACCGGGGGTCATCCGCAATGCTCTGGATGCCTTCGCCATGCGACCCAACGCACTGGTGGTAACACCGAGCTTGCACATCGGCGAGCAGGAACAACACGTCGTGGACGCAGCTACTGCGTCCACCGAGGAGGCGCAACTGCTCTCGTCAGTGCCATGGCGAGAGGACGGCTACCGCTTGTTCGACATCTCCGTGTGGAGCCCGTCGAATCCGTTCGGGTACCTGCACCCGATCATGGAGTCGAACTGCATGTTTGCTTCACGGGAGAGGTTCGAGCGCATCGGCCGAGCCGACACCAGGTTCGACCTGCGAGGTGGGGGCATGCTGAACCTGGACATGTACCGCGAGATGGCCCGCCTGCCCGACACCAAATTGGTGTTCCTCATGGGTGAGGGCTCGTTCCATCAGTTCCACGGCGGCGTGACCACCCAGCAGGACGACGCACGAGAGCTTCTCTTGGCCCAGTTCCGCGACCAGTACACGGCAATCCGCGGGGAGCCCTTCCGCGGCCCGCTGCGAGAGCCCATGCTGCTGGGCCAGATCCACCCATCGGCGGCGCCCTTCCTGCGTGACACCGCCGAGCTCGGTTTCCAGCGGTTCACACGCTGGACGCACCGCTGGCACGCGGGGACCGCAGTGTGGGACGACGATGTCATTACGATGTCCGAGGAGATCCTGGACGACCCGTTCGGGATCCGAGAAGACCGCCGATCTGAAGGTGAAGAGGACATGCTCTACTTGCCCCCGTCGATTCGGCATTTCGAGTTGGACTACGTCGCTTTCAGCACCTGGGGAGACCACGTACCGTTCGCCTACGACATCGTCGAAGCGCACCGGCCCGAACTCCTGGTCGAGTTGGGCTCAGCGGGTGGTGTGTCCTACTTCGCCTTCTGCCAGTCCGTGCGTGAGAACGACCTCGACACGTTGTGCTACGCCGTGGACACCTGGGAAGGCGAGAAGCACACCGGCACCTACGACGACTCCGTGTATCGGGCGGTCGAAGCTCACAACCGACTCAACTACAGCGGATTCTCCTACCTGCTGCGCATGTACTTCAACGAGGCTCTGGACCATTTCGCGGACGAATCCATTGACCTGCTCCACATCGACGGCCTGCATACTTACGATGCTGTCGCGGAGGACTTCAGTTCCTGGTACCCCAAAGTGCGCCCCGGCGGGATCATCCTCTTCCACGATGTGAAAGCACGCATGAAGGACTTCGGTGTGTGGCGCTTCTGGGAGGAACTCACCACGGAGCATGACACCTTCACCTTCAAACATGGGTTCGGTCTCGGCGTGCTGCGCAAGCCAGGGGGCGAGCCGAATGACACCCCACTGTTCCGCATGCTTTTCGACAGTTCGCCGGGCGAGCAGGAACTACTTCGTGAGTTCTACGTACACGCTGCCCAGTTCCACGACTTCCGGCGAATCATCAAGGACGGCGAAATGCCACCCAGCTTCGATTAGGAGCGCCGACGCACCGGTTGCCTACCTTCGCGCGTAGAGCATGTACAGCGGGGTCCCGCGCCACTCCGGGTCTTGGTCCACCGCGACGACAAATCCCCGTGCCTCCAGTTGCGCTGCGACCTGTGCGCACCGCCCGTCCTCGTCATGGACCTCAACGATGATCTGCCGGATCCGGGGCCAGTCAGTGTCATCGATGCCGGCCAGGACGTCCACCTCGGCGCGCTCGACGTCGATCTTGAGCAGGTCGACCCGCTCGATCGACTGCTCACGCAATACATCCGACAGTCTGCGCAGTTCGCACACCATCGCTTGCGGGTCGTGGACGCCTACGAGCATCTCGTCGATGCGATCCGAGTCGTACCCGCGGTTCATCAGGTACCGACGCGCCGCCTCCGCGTCCTGCACCGGGTCGGCGTACAACCCGGACATCGCGCCGGCACGCGGGTAGTAGGTGATGGCGGCATGGCCATTGCGGGCACCCAGTCCGTGATGATGGGCGTAGCAGCCCGGGAATGCCGAAACGTTCGCCTCGAGGAGTTCGAAAAGCGGGTCCACCGGCTCGAAGGCATGCACCGTTGTCGCCCGGCACAACTGTGAGAAGAACGCCGCGGTCACGCCGACGTTCGCCCCGACATCCAGCACCACAGACCCGGGACCGACCTGGATGCCGTGGCGCATGTAGATGCGGTCCCCGAAGACCTCTTGAGCCATGAAGGCAAGCTGGTAGGGGTCGTGGTGCCGCAGGCGTCGAGCGATCGCGTATGGATCCTCCCCGATATCCGTGGGGTGGCTCATTTGCGCGGACGGGCCAGTGGCGGGTGGGACATATGAGCAGCCTATCCGGGCGCCACCTCTGCAAGGGCGGCCGCGTCGCGGGCCGCCAGCACCACATGCCACATCTGTGGCGGAAGCGGCGCAAGGGGCACGTCGTCAGTGTCGACAAAGGAGCGCGCGGGAACGGCGTCGATCTGAAGCATCGTGGCGGCCAGCCCGCTGTCCTCGAGCAGCCGGACCCAATCCGCCCCGGTTGACGCGTCCGCTGCCCGGATGATGACGCGGTCGGCGGCTGTGGTCAGAGCCAACAGGGGTCCGGACGGCGCGGCCTCCCACACGACGAGGTCCGGGGCGCAACCGGTGGGGACTTCGGTGTCACCCAGCATTTGCACATTCGTCAGGTTCCGCAGAACAAGATTGGTCGGCAGCAGGCGCTCGTCACCGGCCACGGCGATGACACTTCCGGTGGGACCTGCCCGATGTGCGGCTATCAACGTACGGAAGCCCAGCCCCGCACCGACGTGAACCACCTGGTCGCCGGGGCGTGTCCAACTGCTGAGCACCGAGTTGAGGCCCGGGGCCACATCCCCGTATGCAGCCAACACTCGACCCTCTGCATCACTGACGGGAAAGGCGGTGACGCCATGAACGGTCTTACCGATCGTGATCGGGCCAGTTGCCATCACGACCCCCGCCAGGCTACGGAAATGGCTGTCGGCGAACTCCACCGCGTACTGGCGCCAGGCGTCGTCGGAGGGAGGGGTGTAACGCAGCTGGCCATTTCCCGCCAGGGCCAGCGGCTCCACCGCGACAGGGTGGTCGGTCCAGCCGTCGGAACTGGCGTAGTTCTGTGCCACCTGGCGCGCGTCGGCGACCGTCAAGGGGCGACCCGACATCACGCGTCGGCGCAACTCGTGCCAGTGAAAGACCTCGGTGGGAAGGCGAGATGGCCTGGCCAACACGGCCCAACTGCCCACGACCACCTTGCGCGCCAACTGTTCTGGCGACCGCACCGGGAAGTGAGCCAGACGGAGGTCCTTCAACTCTCGATGGCCCGCTGGGACCCCGTCCACCCCGATCATGAAGTGGCTGCCGTTCACCACGCGATACTCGGGCGCGCCGAGGTACTGCCGTGGAATGACAAGCTTGGACAGGAAGGGGTCCGTGGGGCCGCGGCGCCGGGACTGAATGCGGACCACCGGATTGTCGATCGACCGGTCATCGTCCTCCGTGGGAACCATGAACGACCAGCGAACCAAGTGGCAGACATCGCCTGCCTGCCGGTTCAAGATCTCCTGCAACCGATTCCGGGAGCTGCAATCGATGAACTCGTCCGCATCCAGCAGGAACAGCCAGTCCGGACCATCCGCAAATCCGGCGACGAAAGCGGTGACGATGTCCGCCTGCGGATGGGATGGGCTGTCGTCATGCGTCACCGCGATGGGTAACCCTTCGGCGCACAAGGCGGCCAGGATGTCCTTGGTTCGGTCGGTACTGCCGTTGTCCACCACATGGAGACGGTCCAGAAGGCCGCAGTGATGCCGGACGAACGCTTCGATGATGTCCGCCTCGTTCTTGACGACGGCGAATCCCTCGATCCTCACGCGGGGCCGCTGGGTCGCAGCAAGTGACGCAGGGCCTGGCGGCGACCCGGTCGCGTCCCCACGCCCCACACCTGGATGGGCAGGTCGGGGTCGTTGTCCATCTGATGCGCCGTGGCGTCAAAGTCGACCCATTCGTCCAGATTCGCGATCACGACCTCCCGGTTCCCCCACGAATCGCAATGGACGTCCACGAAACCGGCATCCTCCAGAAGACACGCGAGCCCGGGTTGGGTCCACCGCCAGTAGTCGGTGGGGAGCGGGTGATACCTGACCAGGAAGGGAGTCGAGATCACGAATCTGCCGCCGGGCTTCAGCATGCGGTACACGTTTCGGGCAGCCCAGGACGGGTGCCGGATATGTTCGAAGACCTGCTCGGCAATGATCAGGTCGAAGCGCTCCCGCAATCTGTCCACGCAGATGTCGAACTCGGGGTACTCGACGCTGCGGTAAGAACCGAACCCGCGGTCGCGCCACGCCTCGCCAGATATCTCGAGCACGGAGGACTCCGCAGTGGTGCATTCGGCGACGGTACGGGCGAGGGCCTCGTTGAGCGTCTGGCGGCACCATTGATCGGACATGTGACTCCTTCGTGCCGGCCCAGTATAGGAAGCCTCTGTTTCGCTGCTGCACGGATGGAATCGATCAGTCACATCCGGGCCGACGGCGGACAGTTAGACTGCGCGTGGCAACGGGAGGTTCGGTGGTATCGGACGGCGATCTACGTGATTCCTCCCTCGGGCGAGTTGACGAGCTCAGCCAGGGCACCCGGACCACTCTCACCCCGATTCGGCCTACATCCGAGCGCTGGGCGGCCATCGCCTTCGGACTGTACATAGCCGCTTCCTGGGTCTTCATTCTGCGGGGCCCTGGCGCCGAACGCTGGTTCTTCGTGGATGAGTGGGCGTTTCTGGCCGAACGCGATCCTGGCGACCTGGCCAGCTGGCTCGCCCCTCACGGCGGCCATTGGGTCACGATCCCCTACGCGATCTACCGTGGCCTCTTCGCCGCCTTCGGGTTGACCAGTTACGTTCCGTATCTCGTCGCGAACCTGGTGGCTCACACCATGGTCGTCATGCTGCTCCGAAGCATCATGCGGCGCAGCGGTGTCGCACCTTGGACCGCCACGATTGTGGCCTCGGTGCTCATGCTGTTCGGCCCCGGTTCTGATGGGATTCTGTCGGCATTTCAGATCGCGTTCACGGCAGCCGTTGCGTTCGGATTGGGATCCCTCGTCGCCGCGGATTTCAGTGGGCGTTCATGGCGTCGCGACATCCCCGCCGTGGCCCTCGGGGTTGCGGCGGTGATGTGTTCGGCCATCGGCCTGGTGCTGGTGATCGCCGTGGCCCTCTTCGTCGCCGTGCGACGCGGTTGGTGGGCAGCCCTCGCTTACGGGGCGGTACCGGTGGGCGTGTTCCTGGTGTGGTGGATTGCCGAAGGCGCCGGGGGGACAGGGATCCCTGTGCGAAGTTCACTGTGGGAATGGCTGGTCGCAGCGATGCTCAGTGCCACCGTAGCCCTGGCGGGAGCGCCAGTTCTGGCCGTCGCTCTTGTGATGGTGGTGATTGCCGGGATCGCCACGGCGTTGGCCACCCGGTCGACGGCACTGCGCACGGACTGGGCCGCACCCCTGAGCCTCGCGGCAGGCTGGCTGCTGCTCGTCCTGACCTTGTGGTGGACTCGGTCTTGGCAGGGCCCCGAGGGAATCGCGGTCCCACGCTACACATACGTGTCCGGCGCCCTCCTTCTCCCGCTGACCGCATCTGCGCTGAACGAGTTGGCTGGGCGTTGGCGCGCCGCGTTGGCCCTGCTGGTTCTGCCCCTGACCGCGACTGCGCTGAACGCCTCCGACATGGGGAACAAGCCGCCGTTCAACACCGGGCAGGTCGCCGCGGACAGGGATCTGATGGTCGCCATCGGCAACTCACCGCAGATTCAGGACCTACCGGCTGAGCTGAAACCGATCCCCGGCTGGGGAAATGTCGCTATCACCCTCGGCTGGCTGCGCGCGGTTGCGGGGGACGGAAAGCTGCCAGCGACACCTCTGCGCGAGGTCTCACCCGAACAAGTCCGACTGTCCGTCGGGCTTCTGCAAGTGAAGGACTCCGCCCCTCGGCCCCCGCTGTGTCGCAGCGCCCAAACGGTCCGCCTGGCGCCGCGCCCAGGAGACCGCTTCTGGTTCGACACCCCCACCAGGACGACAGCGATGATTGACCTGACATCCGTCGTGGTGTCTTCCGTCGATGGCGCAGGCCAAGTTCTGGCGCAGCGGGCCTTCCTCAGGTCCGAGGGTTCATGGCTCGAGGCGCTGACCCCGGGCTTCCGGCTCACGGTCACGAGTCCTGGCGGTGCTCCGGTGACCGTGTGCCGGACCGGAGCGGGTCCGTGACACCACCAGCTACCAGCGGGGACCGGCTGGAATGGGCGAACACCCTCCGCGGCTTGGCGGCTCTTCTTGTAGTGATCGCCCACCTGGGGGCAGCCTTCTTTGTGGGATTCTTCGGCCCCGCGCTGGGGTACCCGGTCAATGACACATTGCCGGACTGGCCACCTGGACAGTGGCTGCTCTCCCTGCCCTTCGACCTGGGCGGGTTCGGGGTGAGCCTGTTCTTCCTGTTGAGCGGGCTCGTGATCACCAAGTCCCTGCACAAGTACAGCCGCTCCGGGTTCGCGGCCGCACGTGCTCTTCGCATCCTTCCGACATTCGCCGCTGTGTACCTGTTCATCGTTGTCGCAGTGGCGCTGGCGAACAATGCGAATGGCATGCCCTACGCCGTTGACGCACGCGAGGCCGCGGTCGGCATGGTGCCGGGACTCCCGACGGTCACCAGGACACCTTCATTGGGACTCGGTGTGGAGTGGACGCTCATCATCGAGTTGTTGTTCTACGCGGCCTGCCTGATCCCGTTCAGGCGGCTTCAGACGGAACGTCGGTGGGTGCCCCTGATGGCCGTGACGAGCGCTGTCGTTCTGGTGGTCCTCTTCTCATGGACCAGTCTTGCGGGGAGCCTTCTGTCCGGTCCGCGCCTCCTGCTCATGATGTTCTGTCTCTACCTGCCCATACTTCTGATCGGAGTCACGGCAGCGGGGGGGCTTGGGCGCAGGAACGTCATCCAGATTGTCGGCCTGGCGGGCCTCTACCTGGTCGGCAGTTTCTTCGCCGACCCGCCCATCCCGATGGAAGCCCGGTTCTCGGTGTTATTGGCGGTCCCGGTGTTCATCGCCGCTTGCGTTTTCGGGGGACGCTGGAACGGGCATGCAGCCACCTCATTCCTGGCCGACATCAGCTACCCCTTGTACCTGTTGCATATCCTGCTCGGATCGATCGTGATGTACGCACTGGCAAGCCAAAATCTGCCAGCTCTCGTCGTCCTGGCGGGTGGCCTATCGGCCGTGGCCGCCACTGCCTGGGTCTTCCACGTCGCCATCGAGGTGCCCACCCACCGGTGGGGTCAGCGCCTGGCGCGCTCACGCTTCCCGGCCCACACCGAGAATCAAGGGGACCACGAGAACCCATCCGACGCGACCGTGACAGGATCGGACCCATGACCGCCCCCTCCGAACGGTCCCACGAGGCCGTGGCCGCACCGGCGGAACGGGGTTCCTCAGCACTGGCCAGCGGTGGGCGGCTTCGCAAGTTCGCGGTCTATCCCGCGACCGCCGCGTGGGCGTTCGCCCTCTACGTAGCGGGCGGTGGTCTGTACTACCTCGTGGTCCAGATCCCGGGCCGTTGGTTCCACGCTGACGAATGGCAGGCGCTGACCGCGACCGGATCGGGGACGATCGCCGACCTGCTGGACGATCACTACCAGCACTGGATCACGTTGCCTCTGCTGGTCTACCGCCTGCTGTTCCAGTTGTTCGGCCTCAACTCCTACGCTCCCTATGCCGCGGTGGCCCTCGGTTTTCACTTGGCGGTCGTGGTGATGGTGCGCGTGGTGATGCGCCGCAGCGGTGTCGCCCCTTGGACTGCGACCATCTTCGCGGCCGTGCTCGTCCTGTTCGGTCCCGGGGACCAGAACATCCTGTGGGGATACCAGATCACGATGACTGGGGCGCTCCTCTTCGGGCTCGTGCATTTGGTCCTGGCCGACCGTCCCGGGCGCCGTATCCTCCCGGCCGACTGGCTGGGTCTCTTTGCAGGGCTCCTCGCACTGATGTTCTCGGGTGTCGGCCTGCTCATGGTGGGTGTCGTGGGTGCGGCCGTACTGATTCGCCGATCATGGCGTCCGGCAGCCTTCCACACGCTGCCGCTCCTCGTGGTCTTCATCGTGTGGTGGTTGTCCGTCGAGCCCGACTCGTCGGACATCGTCCTGCGTCCCGCCCTCACCGATCTCCCACGGTGGCTCGTCACGGCGTGGGGGAGCGCCTTCGAGGCTCTGGGCTACTTCTGGATTGTCGGGCTCGTCCTTGCGGCAGCCACCGTAGTCGGGCTTGTCGTCTGCTGGAGAGGCGAAAAGTGGGATGTCTTCAGACATCACGCTTCCATGCCGTTGGCCATGGCAGCGGGCTTCATCGTGTTCCCAGTCATGATCTTCCCGAGTCGCGCCGGCCTCGGCCCGGAATTCGCCGGCTCCTCCCGATACATCTACGTGTATTGCGTCCTCCTCCTGCCGCTGGTTGCCTTCTCTGTCAACGCCCTGGTGGCGCGCTGGCGGGCGGCGCTGGTGCTGCTCTGTATTCCCCTTGTGGTGCTCCCGCTGAACGCCACCGTTCACAGCTTCTTTCCTGCCTCTGCCTTCGCCCACCAAAGGCTGGTGATGCGGGGGGTGGCGGCCTCACCATCGCTGCAGACAGCTCCTGCCGATCTCATCCCGGATCCGCCGTACTGGATGGGGAATCCGCAAGTGACGGTGGGGTGGCTCAGACAGGCCGTCGCCGATGGCCGCTTCGATCCGCAGGCCCAGAGCATCCCACCGGTGATCCTCGCCGAGGCCGAACTCCGCCTCGCGCTCTCCCAGACCTTCTCGCCACCCGGCGTCCGGCCGTGCCCAGATTCGGCCTCGGAGGTCGAAAGAGTGCGGCTGGAACCGGGGCAGACATTGACGTTCGAGAGTGGAACAGCATCCGCGATCGGAGGGCTGGAGTCGATCGTGGTGGTGCAGGTGCGTCCGATACCCGACCCGATGGGCTTTGTGCTCCGGTACACCACCAGCGAAGGCAACCGCATCACCAACGTGTCGGAATCGTCGCTTCGACTGTCACTGACCACCAGTGACCGCGAGCCGTGGCGGCTCTGCCGGTGAGTCGGGGGACACCTGCGAGCGAGGGTGACACCGCCGCACGATCCGCGTCGCTCGGTGGCGCCGGCGACGTCGCTCCCTCCGTGCCGCACACAGACGGTCGCTGGAGTACCTGGTCCTTCGCCGCCGTTATGGCTCTCTTCTTGGTGTCACGCCTACTCATCTACTCCGATTCTGCGTGGTTCGCGCGGGATGATTGGGGGCTGATCGGAAGTCGGAATGACCTGAACGTGGACGCCCTTCTGGCCGATCACAACCAGCACTGGGTGTCCGCAAGCGTGCTGATGTACCGGGCCCTCTACCTGATGTTCGGCCTGAACTCGTACCTTCCGTATGTGCTGGCCGCCGCGCTCATCATCGCCGGCACGGCCTATGCGCTGCGCGAGGTGATGCGACGCTCGGGCGTGGGTCCCTGGACCTCGACCGTCGTGGCCGCGGCATTCCCCTTCATGTGCCCGGCAGGAGGTCAGTCTCTGGCCAACGTCCTGTTGCTCTCCAGCCTGCTGTTCGGGCTCGTCCAACTCCTCCTGATCGACCGGGCGGGACCCTGGTCCGCCCGCGATTGGCTGGCGCTGATCGCGGGTGCGGCCGCCATCACCTCCAGCGGTGCCGGGGTCCCGGTCTTGGTCGGCGTCGGACTGTTCGCCCTCATCCGTCGGGGCTGGCGTTTCTGCGTCCTGCAATTCCTCCCACTCGCGCTCCTGTTCGCCCTGTGGTGGTCGCAGTATGCGCCGCGGGATGATGTGTGGCTCCCTCCGATCTCGATCGGACCGCTGTGGGACTGGCTCATGTCGGCCGCCGTCGGAACCGCGATGGCCGCCGGCGCGTCAACGGTCAGCGCAGTGCTGCTCGTCGTGGTTACCGCCTCGGGCGTGGTGGCCCTGCTGGTGCCCGACTCCCGCCGATCCCGGCTCACTGAGGCGCTGCCGGCACTATGTCTGCTTGCCATTCCGGTGGTGTTCGCCGTCTTCACCTATGCCGGTCGCTGGCTGCTGGGTCCGGCAGCCGCCCAGGACTCTCGATACATGGCTCTCGCGGTGGCCTGCGTGCTTCCGCTGGTAGCCCTTGCGATCGACTCGCTGGGGCAGATCCATCCGGCCCTTTTCCTGGCGCTTGCGATTCCGTGGCTTGCGGCCGCCTCGAACACCGTGTCACTCGTGCAAAGCACGCCTGAGCAGCAGATACGGGTCGATCGCGCGCGAGCGGCAACCTCCGCCACCATCACGGCGGCTGCGGAACTGGACGTGCCAGACGATGCCCCCGCCTTCACCGGCAGCCGCATGGGCGAGGGGATGGGGGACACACCGGTCTCCTTCTTGCGTGCCGCCGTCGCCTCCGGGCGCCTCGATCCTGCCGCGTGGGATCCCAGTCCTCGCGCCCTGGATGAGGCCCGGTTGCGCCTCGCGTTCTACCCCGAGTCGGTGACGGATACCTTGCCGACCGCCTGCACTCCACGCACGAGCGTGTTGAGTTGGCCGGCCAAGGCCGGAGACCGGGTCGTCGTCAGCGCGTCACCCCTACTCGGGCTCTCGCCGGTGAACGTCTCAACCCTTGCGGCCAGCGGACCGGTCACCACGTCGCTCGCCCCGCCGACAGCCACCACTTACCGGATCCTTGCGGAACAGCTGGATCTCGTTCTGGCCGGCACCCCCGAAGGGGCCAAGTACCTCTCTTGTCCCCAGCCCACAAGTTGACGCGTCCGGTAGTGGGTGTGGCCGAGGCGGCTCCTGGCCGCCGATGATCAGATAGTGCCGTCGGCGATGGCCTGACGGATCCAGGGGATGACCTCGTCCAGCATGTCCGACAAGTTCGTGGTCGCCTCGAAGCCCAAGACGTCCTTGGCCTTCTCGGTGGCGGGCACCCGCATCTGGACGTCGTGTTCGAACGGGTCGTCGTAGACGACCGCCAGGGGCCGGTCCGGGTTGATCTTCCCCCAGATGACATCGGCGAGTTCGAGCACCGTGGTCGACTCTGCCGTCGACAAGTTGAAGTCCTCGTTGAGGGCGGCCGGGTGGGTCATGGCGGTCACGATGCCGCGCGCCAGATCGGCACCATACGTGTAGTGCCGCACCTGCGTGCCGTCGCCGAGCAGGTGGAGCGGATCCTGCCCCTTGATCACCTTTTGGATCAGGTCAGGCACCACATGGCTCATGGCCAGCTTCACGTTGCCCGAGTCGATCTCGACGTCCCCCAGGGCCCGTTGTTCACCGACTCCGACGCAGTTGAAAGGGCGACAGATCGTGTAAGGGAGTTGGTACTGGTCCCATGCGGCACGGGCGAAGTACTCCACCGCAAGTTTCTGGAATCCATAGCTGGACAGCGGGGGTGGCACCAGTCGCTCGTCGCCCTCGACCGATGGCCAACGATCGGTACTCTCGAACACCATGGAGCTCGACAGGTAGGTCACCTTCTGCAGCGGCCGACCGGCAGCCTGGGTCGCGATCGCGGCATCGCACGTGGCCGCAATTATGCGCTCGTTCTTGGCGAGAAGGTCGTACGCGTAGGTGTGGAAGTACGAGATGCCACCGATCAGTGCTGCACCCGCAATCACGTGATCCACATCGATCATCAACTTCTCGAGGAAGAGGGCATCAGACGCGTCCCCCGGGACGAATGTGTAGTCCGGGTTGTTGTCGTACGACCGGGCGACCGGTCCGTATTTCGACAGGTTGTCCACGCCGATGACCTCGAAGCCCTGACGAAGCAGTTCCTCGACGACATAACCGCCGATGAAGCCCGCGGAACCGGTGACCAGAACCTTCACTGAGTCTCCCTCTGTGCATTTCTCTTCTTCATCCATGCAGGCTCGGCCACACCGAAGGCGTGGAAATACCAACGCATGTACTTGGGCAGCCACTCGGCCATCTGGAAGTTCGACTCGCCTTCGGTGCGGTCCAGCCAGATCGACGGGATCTCGGCGATGGGAAGGCGTCGACGTCGAGCCTTGGCGGTGAGTTCGAGAGCCAGTTCGAACCCGTCCTGGCTCTCGATGGTGACGCTTCTCAGGTACGTCGTCGAGTACGCCTTGAACGAGTTGGTCGGGTCGTGCGTCCCGATGCGGGCGAAGGTGTGAAGGGTACGACCCGCCACCATCGACATCGTGCCCTTCAACTTGGGTCCGCCGACTTGGCGACCCCCCGCCATGTAGCGGGAGGCGGCCACCACAGCGAACCCGCGCTCGACCAGCCGGACCATGTCATCGATGATCCTGACGTCGTCGGAGCCGTCAGCCATCGTGACGACCACCACGGGCGCCTCGGCGTGGTCCATGCCGTAGCGGATGGCGCGGGCCGGTCCACGACCGTAGTCCTGAACCACCACCTGGAACCGATCGTCCTGGACCGCGTACTTCTCCACGAAGGGGATGGTGGTGTCGTCGGCGGTGTCCACGATCACCACCGCGTCGAAGGGCACCGAGACGGCATCGGCCAGCAGGCGCAGACACGTGACGATGCTTTCGCCCTCCTGATAGGCAGGAATCACGATGGTGGCGCGCGGCGAATCGCTCACACCAGGTTGCCGTTCTCAAGCAAGTTCCACACGTCCGCGACCGGCTTGTCCGTCGCGAGATCGCGATACTCCGGATGCGGGGCGGCGATGATCAACAGATCGGCCGCCTCGAGCACCTTGTCCAACGGCTGAAGCGACGGGTCGCTGGTGACGTAGGGGTCGGTCGTGATGACCTCTTTGGCCCGGAACCGCAGGATGCGCTGCAGTTTGTACGACAGGCTGGAACGGGTGTCGTCTGAGCCGCCCTTGAAAGCCATCCCCAGAATGCCCACTGTCATCGATTCGATGTCGTACTGCTGTTCCAGGCGACCCACGAGGTACAGCGGCATGCCCTCGTTCACCAGCATGGCCGAGTGCCCCAGCAAGAAGGTGTTGTTGGTGAAGGCGGCCAACTGCATTGTGTCCTTGAGCAGGCAGGGCCC
>WBZL01002061.1_pt1 | contig 19968 bp, 16 predicted proteins | sample 5204291 | NCBI WGS metagenome assembly WBZL01 (sample SAMN12344345, study PRJNA552823) | activated sludge metagenome | biome: Activated sludge suspended growth; feature: Nitrification reactor; material: Wastewater; isolation source: activated sludge from nitrification reactor of wastewater...
ATTGCATCTAAAAGAATCTGAATGGCGATGGAAAAAACAACCTGATGAGCTTGCTAGCGAACTATGGCAACTCATCAGATATTATTAATCTCTGCTAGTCTAGAGCCTTAACAAATATGGGAGTTCGAGCATCACTTTCTTTCCCAATTATAGTTGGGGACGAGCTCTGGGGTCTTGTAGCATGCCACAATTGCCAGCGCTATACGCCATCCCTGGCGCTGTTAGATAAAATATCCCTATTGGTTCGTGAACATACCAAGCAGTTAGTTGAGCATCAGTCAAAATACCGAATCCAACTGATTGATGGACTAATGAGAAGATTCATGAAAATACAACAAATTTTATCTTACCAAAACGATATTCTTACTGCCTGGCCCCAAATTGGGGGTTGGTTAGCCCAAGAATTTGCAATTGATGGAGCCGTAATTGGCCATCGTGATCAATTCGTGCATTGGGGGCTTGGCTTCGAGCCAGATACACTTGAAATTGTTGATCTATGGTTTATTGAGAACAATGAAAATATTGTTTGGTGTGGGGATTTCTTGAGAAATCAAATTCCCGAATTTCCTTTATCACAAATTGCTGGAATGCTAGCCATCAAGATAAAATTACGCAATGGAGACTGGTTTCGTATTTATCTGTGTCGTCAAGAATATATTCACGAAGTTGCATGGGGTGGCAACCCTAACAAGCCAGTTGAATACGAAAGTGATATAGGTATTTCGCCGCGTCGTTCATTTGAAAAGTGGGTAGAAAAACGTTTTGGACAAAGCCGCCCATGGAACACCGAATCTCGGTTGCTTGGTCTAAAACTCCGTGAACTATTGATTCAGAATCTTCAATAGCTAAAAAAATACTAATCTTTTTTTATCCACTTCGCATTACATAATGGCCTTCGATGGACTGCTCTTTCTCAGAAGCAAAACGCTGCCCTTACACAATAAATTAGAGCAGCTCGGCGTTTTTGCACGAATTACTCACCCGCAAGTTAATATTCTGGACTATCAGAAATTACTCTGTATCATGCAACAATTTTATTGCTCGGCTAAGTTAGAATTACCCCTTTTCAAGATTAATCAAAAATATAAAAACTTGTACCGCAACCGACTGGCTGCACTCAATGCTGATTTAAAAACTTTAAATTGTGCACCACCTTGTACTCAGCAGAGCTACTTTCAATCTAAATTATTATTCAAATCTGATTATTATTTATTAGGTATTCTATATGCCACCGAAGGTTCTACTCTAGGTGGTCAGATCATCGAACGTCATTGCAAGAAAGTACTTGGAGCACAGATTGAAGGTGCTCACAATTATTTATCCCATCTTACAACTCTTTCACAGGGTCATTGGCGAGAAATACTTCAACTCCTACAGAGAAATCTTTTGGATCAAAACACTGCTGAACAAGCGATCTCCGGTGCAAATTCAGCTTTCTCATTATTAGAAATACTAGCAACTGAGAAATAATTCATCACTTTTCTAAACTATCTAAAAGTTATCACGGAAATCTTGCCACTTGCTCTAATTGCTTTAGCTTATCTAGCATCATATTTCCTATAAATAGCTGAGGTTCAGAATGCGGTAAATTTTCAGATAATTCACGTTGCTTAATTTTCTCGATTGCCATTTTAAAGCTTGTTTCAAGGGAATAAGGTTCTCTTTTAATTTGGTCAAATACAGTTTCTCCAAAATAAGTAAATTCATTTTCGTTGACGCAACCAAACGATGTTTTATCTGCAGCTGCAGCCGTAAAAATCAAACTGTTTTCATTCTGGAGTTTTTGAATAAACCCACCTGAATAGCAAGCAGAAATTAGAATGACACGCCAACGGATTCCAGCTTCATCTAAGTATGCTTTAATATCTTCAGGACGAATATCATTAAGATCCAGCAACCACATATTGACGGAAAGTTCATGATTACCACTACCATGACTGGTTAAATATAAAAACAGTACATCTTCCTCTAGATTCATTTTTCGACTGATATGTGCGAGTGAGAGTGCTAAATTTGTTGATGTTGCTAAGGGAACCGTATCCATCGTTGCTATGTTGTTAATCATTACCATTGATCGGTCATTTGTACCAAGATACGCATCACTTACATTCTGTATATGCTTGGCTTCTTTCATAAAAACATCTTGAGTTGCATCTGAACCAAATCCGACAAAAAATATTTCTGACTTCCCTAACACTCCGGGGTGAATTAAATCCAATGAATTATGTAAAAGTTGATATTGATCGTAATAAAGCTGTTCCTGATTTACGTAATTAAGTACATCTCCCGTGTAAATTGGCTGTTCATTCGTTTGATAATAATCTTCGTACCAAAAAGTCAAAGTATGCGAATGAATGATTAACGGATAAGCTGTTATGAAAAGTCCGCAGGTTATCATCAGTCCCATGACTTTATTCTGATCTTGTATTTGTAATACGATGTAATAATAGGCACTATACTTCCATGCCAGAAAAGCGAGATACCCAAGAAAATAATATTCGTCAGGCAGTTTTGATATGACTAAGGAAAAAATCAGAATTAAAAAAGGTGAAATGCAGTAAACCAATATCAAAAACTTTAATAATAAGTCTTTGTTCCCAGGAAATTTTGTCAAAAAAAAGCCAATCAATAGGGTGCCAATTAATTCAATCCCGAGATAACCCAAACCATACCACTCGAATACTGGGCGATCAGTTATCCAATAGGTAGCAATAACTGCGGTTAGTCCATAGCAGATGAGCAATAAAAAAAGTTGGTCATGTGAAACCGTTAGGTATCTTAGTTGATCATTTCGAAATACTAATAGTCTGAGGCCACAATTTAAATTATATAAAAGTGAATAAAATTCTTTGATTAATGTGGATAATTTTGATTCCTTTTGTAAGCTTGTGGACCAATTCATTCTCATCTCCAACTTTTCTAGTAGATAGCGTTATGAACGGCAATAATAAATTGGGTTGGAGGCTTTAACTTCATCCTAGTAGTTCATAAACTTCATATGCAATTTATCGCAGAAATTTGCATTACTATGGTTTAATTAAGCATCAATTAACATGAGTTTTCAGAATGCAAATCGATGAAATTCGAAAAAATGTTGCTATCGCGCTTGCTGAAGATGTTGGAAGTGGCGATTTAACTGCTCAACTTATTTCAAATGACGCGAATATCGCTGCACAAGTCATTAGTAGGGAAGCAGCAATATTATGTGGTATTGCTTGGTTTGAGGCGTGTTTCAATCAGCTATCATCAGATATTGCAATTCATTGGTTTGTCAAGGAAGGAGACGTTCTTCAACCTAATCAAACTTTATGCAAAATAGAGGGAAATGCTCGCACAATATTAACGGCGGAACGCTCGGCACTGAATTTTCTGCAATTTCTCTCTGCCGTTGCGACTCAGACTCATCAATACGTTAAAGCAGTATCAGGTACACATGCGTTAATTGTTGATACTCGTAAAACAATTCCCGGCCTTCGATATGCTGAAAAATATGCAGTAAGATGCGGTGGCGGAGCCAACCACCGGATAGGTTTATACGATGGCATTTTAATTAAAGAAAATCACATTATTGCTTCAGGTAGCATAGCCCAAACGCTACATAAGGCCAGAACGATTGCTCCCACTGAAATCATGATAGAAATTGAAGTGGAAACACTCGATGAATTGCGCCAGGCACTTCACGCTGGCGCAACAATGATTCTATTAGATAATTTTGAACTCGAAATGCTGCGTAATGCGGTGATATTAAATCAACAATATACCCAACCAGCCATCTTGGAAGCATCAGGTAATATTACATTAACAAATGTGCGCTCAATTGCTGAAACAGGTATCGACAGAATTTCTATCGGTAGTTTAACAAAAAATATCAAAGCGATTGATTTGTCGATGCGATTTCTGCACTAACTACTAATCAAAATTTATTCAATCAGATAGAAAATGAAACTCACGCTAGTATTCAACTTCTCTAATTCCTAGAGCGGAGAAAGCTTACTTTTTATCGTCTGCAACTGCTTCCGTGCGCACCGTAAGTTTTTCTCGAATTCTGGCGGCTTTACCTGATAGGTTTCTTAAATAATACAATTTTGCGCGACGGACATCCCCACGTCGTTTTATTTCAATACTCGCAATCATTGGGGAATAAGTTTGAAATGTTCGCTCTACTCCCTCACCGCTAGATATTTTTCGAACAATGAAAGAAGAATTCAAACCACGATTACGTTTTGCAATCACAACCCCTTCATACGCTTGAACACGTTTTCGATCGCCCTCTACTACGTTCACATTTACTTGTACTGTATCGCCAGGATTAAAATTAGGTATTACTTTACCTAATCGTTCAATCTCTTCTTGCTCAAATTGTTTAATCAGATTCATACACACTCCCTATACACTTATTTTCTATTCTAAGATTTATAATCTTGTTGCTGTTTAAATTCTTCGAGTAAAAGCTCTTCTTCTTTTGAGAGCCCCTCTTCACATTTCTGAGCTAATAAATCAGGTCGATTCAACCAAGTTTTGCCTAATGACTGCTGCAGTCTCCAGCGCTTAATTTTTGCATGATTTCCCGATAATAATACGCTTGGTACCGGCTCTCCATTATAAATCTCAGGCCGAGTATACTGAGGAAATTCAAGCAATAGATTCGAAAAAGTATCTTCTTTTGCAGAATTATTATCTCCAAGCGAACCTGGAAGATGTCGCACTATACTATCAATTAGTACCATGGCAGCTAATTCACCGCCTGAAATAACATAATTACCAATTGATATTTCCTCGTCTACATATCGGGTGATGAAGCGCTCATCTACCCCTTCATATCGCCCACATACTAAAATCAAACTACCATAACCGCTCAACTCTAGAACTTTCTCATGATCTAGCAACTTACCTTGTGGTGACAGATAAATTACATGGGCATCATCAATTCCAATTGACTTAAGTCTAGCTCTCGCATTAACTATTGCCTTCTCCAATGGCGCTGCTAACAGCACCATTCCCTGGCCACCACCATAGGGGCTATCATCAACTGATTTCCGGCTATCTTCTGCATAATCACGAGGATTCCAGGTATTTAATTGATAAACTTTATTCTTTTCTGCTCTCCCTGTTACTCCATATTTTGTAACAGCATCGAACATTTCTGGAAAAAGTGTAACTACATCAATCTCGAGTGACAAGACTTGCTCCTTTTAGCAATAGTCCAGCCCCCAGTCAACCAAAATCTTTTTACTTTTAAGATCAACCTGAATTACAACGTGATCAATGAAAGGGACTAACCTTTCTTTGCTATCCTTAGTATCATCTTTGACGCGTAATACATCATTAGCACCTGTTTCCAGTAATCCCACTACCCGCCCTAATACTTCATTCTGAATATTAACTACCTGAGTCCCAATTAAATCTACCCAATAATAACCAGCATCTCCATTTTCCGGTAGAACAGGAAGCTGACTCTTGGGAATCGCAATTTGTGCTCCTTTTAGCTTAATAGCTTCTGTTCGATCAGTAATATTTTCCAGCAAAACAACTAGCCTATCAGCATGAACGAAATAGGATTTAACGCCTATTTCGTGCCAAATGTCTGCTTTACTGTCACTACCTATCCACCAGGTTGGATAATCAAGTAGTGCGGTTATTTTTTCAGTGTAACAAGCCACCTTAACACAACCAAGAATTCCATGAGGCCCAATAATATGCCCCATTGGAACTAACTGTTCATCTAGTGTCTCGATAGAAGTTTTCTCACTCAACCTGCTTGCTGTTGACTACCAAATTGTTTCACTAATCGCGTGACTGTATCGGACAACTGAGCTCCGTGCGATTTCCAATGGTTAATTCTTTCCAATTGGATACGCAATTTTTCTTCCCCACCTTTTGCAGAGGGGTTATAAAAACCAACCCGCTCAATAAACCGACCATCTCGTCTAAATCGTGAATCAGCTACCACCATACTGAAGAAGGGCTTTTTCTTAGCGCCCCCACGTGCTAATCGAATAACTACCATATAATCTTATCCAACGTTAAAAATCCTTAGGAGGCAGTATTTTAGGATAACCTCATAGTATTTAGCAAGCGCTATAATCTTATCACTTAGTTGATTTTGCTATAGATTGAACAGCTTGATCTTTCGCGCACTAGGCCAGATAATTAACAAACACAAACTAAATTTTGTTTGTTAATAAAATACAAAGGAGGAAGAATCATGTTCAAAAAATCTTTAAGCTTGATTGCATTACTTGCAGCTTTATTTTTTTCGATTAATTCATTTGCTGCGACTGCTTGTAGTGCTGATACAGAAAAAGATGGTAAAACCGCATGTAGTGCGAACGAAGCTTGCTATCTAGTTGAAGGTACTTGCATCGAGAAGAAAAGTCTTCCAGAAGGAAAAGCTTGCAAGAAATCTGGTGTTTGCACAAACTTGTGCGTAAAAGATGACGGAACTGAAACCAAAAGCGACGGTTCTGAAACAGGGAAATGCAATTAAACAATTTTCCGTTTAATTGATGGATTGGGGGTTAGTAGTGATACAAAGTATCCTACTACCCAGACTAAAACGCACTGCCAAACTGGGATTGATCAGATAATTCAAGTTTACGGATTCCTCCTCATCAAGATTCAGGCTCTAATAAATACAGCTAAACATCCTGCACTGAGATCCGATTAAAAAAATACGGACTAGAACAAAGGAGCAAATTATGGATGTCTCAGCCATTGCAGAAGTAGCAACTACTTTGAGTGAAGCTAGAACTACCCAAGCAGTAGGAATAGCGGTTCTAAAAAAAGCAATCGATCAGAATGCTGAGAACGCACTTAGCTTAATCTCAGCATTACCAAACTTACAAAATCTCCCGCCCCATCTTGGGAAGAATATCAACGTAGTTGCCTAAACAGCGGTAATAGCTGAATTTTATTAATTTTAGTCTAATAACATTTAGCTTTTACCTAATGCTTCACTTATGGATAAGTTCGATAATATGGTCAAGTAACTCTTCTTCTTGGTAAGGTTTTCCCAAAAATACATGCACACCAAGTTCTGCAGCTAATTTCCGGTGCTTCTCAGCTGTTCGAGAAGAAATAATAATAATAGGTATTTTTGACATCTCCGCATTATTACGAACTGCTCGAATTAATTCAAACCCATCCATATGCGGCATTTCAATATCAACCAGCATTATCGATGGAAGTATTTCCTGCAGAATCTGTAAAGCACCAACACCATCTTTAGCTATTATCACCTCGTACCCTTCACGTTCAAGCAAACGGCTAGTTACCTTACGCACGGTTAATGAATCATCAACAACCATCACAATCGGTAATTTAGGTTTTTCTATTTGTTTATTTAGATCGAAGCGTTCTAATGGAGAATCAAGTATCAAAGCTTGTTCTCCCTTACGTTGAAATATTTTTATCAAATTAACGATTAAAACAATACTTCCATCCCCGAGTATTGTAGCTCCTTCAACACCCGGAACCTGAGACAACTGCAGTCCCGAATTTTTTACAACAATCTCACAGTTCCCAATAAGGGTATCAACATGAACAGCCAGAAATAAATCACCATTCTGCAGCAACAGTATTCGGTTATGGCGCTTAATTTCTGGTGATTGATTCGTTATATTCAATAAATTAGGCAAATAAGCAAGTGAATAGCAATGACCTTGAAAATTGATCGATTGCTGTTGATAAGCAGCAGCCAATCCTTCATTATTAAGCTCTAGAATATGTACTACTTGTGCGGAAGGTACTGCATAAGTATGCTCTCCGACTTTTACCAACACTGCTTGCGCGAGTGCAAGCGTAATTGGCAAACGTAAAGTAAAGCTAGTTCCTTGATTAAGGGTAGAAGTAACTTCTATTTGACCACTCAAATCTGTTATTTCATTCTTAACGACGTCAAGCCCCACACCTCTTCCTGCAACTTCATTAACTGCCTGTAGAGTTGTAAAACCGTGTGTAAAAAGCACTGACTTAACCTGTTCATCAGTAATAGTGTCTTCATCCGCTATTCCCAGCTGTTTAGCTTTCTCTCGGATCAATGCAAAATCTAGCCCAGCCCCATCATCATGTAAAATGAGAATGATTTCATTCCCATCGCGACTGAGATCAATAGTAATTTGCCCTTCCTCTGGTTTACCCAATTGCAAGCGCTTATCCATTGATTCAATGCCATGAACGATCGCGTTCCTTAACAGATGTTCAAGTGGGGAATTGATTTTATCCAAGACACTGCGATCAATCTCGATTTCATCGCCATGAATCGTCAAATTTACTCTCTTTCCGACATCCCGTGATACTTGGCGAACAACACGATAAAAATGTTCGGAATAATGCTTAAATGGTACTGTGCGAAGGTGAATCAACTCACGCTGAACTTGACTATTTAGTCGTGCCTGCTGCCCCACCGCATCAAGCGTAACACGATGAATCTCACGCAAACTTTTATGAACTGTCACGATGTCATCTAAGCTCTCGGCCATCAATCGTGTTAGCTCCTGGAATCGCGTAAACCGATCAAGCTCTAGAGGATCAAACGCAGACTGATTATCAGAAGCTGCTATCACCCCTGATGGCATACGTGTTTCAGCCATTATTTCAATTTCACGTAATTGACCCCGCATCCGTTCTGTACTCTCATCCAGATCTTGCAAGGATTGTTTGAAGCCATATAGCTCTGCATCAACGCGAGAGCGCATGATACTCGCTTCACCGGACTCATTCACCAGTCGATCGATAAGCGCAGAATCCACCCTAAGGACTGTTTTGGCCGTTGTAAATTCAGAATCTATTGGTTCTGATTGAGGCGCTTCAATTACATGTTCATTGAAACTCCGAATTGCACTTTGCGCCGGTACTTCTGCAGTAGTAGTGACAGGAATAATCGAAGGAGCGAATTGAGCTTCTGCTGTATGCGATCGCTGTAATTGCTCAATATGATCATTGATTTCATCAAATTCAGCCTCGAGCCGATCAAAAAGCGTAACTGATAAATTTTCTCTGGAAGTCTGTTCGACCGTATTTTCCATTTGATGCAACAACTCACCAAGCGCCATAGCTCCCGCAATACGAGCACTTCCTTTCAGCGTATGCAGTGCTCGTAGCAAGCCTTCACGCGCACTATAATCTTCAAACTTTGCTCGCCAAAGTCTTAAATTACGTCCAATCTCAGGTAACAATTCATGCGCTTCTTCAATAAAAACTTCGAGTAATTCAAGATCTATTTTATCTTGATCGCTGACTGAAACATCCCGCAGGCCCGATGAAACAAATGCTCGTTGCTCGGTTGAGATTGCTTGATCTACCAGATCCTGTTCATAATGAATATCAGCTACTTCAGTCTCTTCTGCTTGTAATTTTTCAAGTAAAGCAGATAGCTCGCTAGATAAGCGCTTTCCAGTTTCAATATTTTCATCGCTCGGTTGCTGTTGATTGCGAACCGACGATACCATGCTATCCAAAATAGAAACAGTCTCTTTGACTAGTGCTAGTGCTGATTCATCGGGCCTACCTGATTTCCTAAGTAGCTGAGTCAAGTATTGTTCCAAGATAACACCGATATCTGCAATATAGGTGAGTCCAAGCGTTCTCGAAATACTTGAGAGCGTATGCGCCGCCAACATAAACTCATGTTTTATTGGTGCATTAGGGTTCTCTGTAAGATCGCTCAGTTCAGCATTAAGTGTCTCAGCGTGTTTTCCAGCTTCACTAGTAAACACAAAAAACAAATCATGCGGAATTTTAATATTCCCAACCACAATACTTGATTGCACTTCAATCGCTGACGGTAAAGGCTCGATTTGCTCAGTTGCAACCTCACGCTGCGCTTCTGTTTCTATTTCACCAACACTACCCTTCTGAGATTCTGAGGCATACATCAATCGCCTTGCTAATTCGAAGAGTTCTGTCGGATCAATTTCTGCAGTACCTATCTTTTTAAGACTATCGCACCAAATACCAATTGTAGTACGGCCACATTCAAGTAAATCAAGTAGCTCCTCCGTAGCAGGATTTCTTTCACTTAACCATCGATTCATCACTTGCTCTATGCGCCAAGCCGCTTCGCTGAGATCATAGAGCTTCACCATACGACCACTTCCTTTTAAGGTATGAAAGCCACGGCGAATGGCTGCAAGCGCTTCTAAATCTGCTGGATTAGAGCGGCAAGCTGATAATTTTTCAGCAATACTCGACAACACATCGTCGGATTCCTCAAGAAAAACAGCCAATAATTCAGAATCTCCAGTCTGAGCTATCACAACCGTGACAGGCTCCAACCCCGCAGATGATTGCGGTTCGACAAGTTCAAGCGTAACTTGCTCAGCAATGTTTGGCACTTCAATATTAGGAACTATCGATTGGCCAAACAGATTTATTGCAGACTCAACAATTTGATCACGATCGAATTGCGAATTTTTTAGCGCCTCAATATAAAAACTCAAACTACTCAATCCATCCGCTAGTAATGTTTGTTCTGTTTGACTAATTTGATACTCAGGATCAAGTAACTTAGTAACCAAATCACGACACAGTGTCAGTAAAACATTGGCACGATCAAGCTCAAGCATTGAGAAAACACCGGCGATCTGTTTGAATAGATCCGGTAAGACAGGCAAATCAACCCGAATACTCGGATCATAAAAAAACCGATCCAAAATATCCTCGATCTGCGCAAGACTGATCAATGATTCCTGCGCAATTTGCTTAAATAGCTTTTTCTCTTGAACTTGATATCCCGTTTCATCAGGGCCGGGCAAATCAGGGAGCACTATTTCATCATCTTTCCGGCTTGTATCAGCACGAATACGCGCTGCAAGGGCTTCAACCTGATCCGGAAACTCTGGGGATAATTGAAAGAAATTTTCAATGGCATTTTCAACAATCAATAAAGAAGAAGCCAAATCAATTGCTAATCGATCGCCCATGTTTTGTGGACGGATACGTAAAAAAGCAACTGCACCACTCATCACCGAGATTAGTTTTTCAAGTGGCGCACAATTTACTTGGGGAGCAAGTTGCTTCAACTTATCAATTGCGGTCATCAGTACTTCCAAGCTTTCTTGATTCCCAGCACTATATTCCCGCCATTGATCATTTGCTCCAAGCAAAATTTCATGCATGGCATCGAGAATTGGTTGAATTGAATCTTCATCGGGCCCTGCAACTGCATTAGCCAGTTGATCAAAGGAGGACAGAGATGCCCGCCAGTCGAAAACATTCTCAATTTCTTTAATACGTTCGCTATTGGAAGAGCTGCGCGCTACGCGATAAAGAATTTCACGCATTAGTTGATTCGCAACCACATGCGCATCTTTATCAAAATGACGAATCTCTTGCTCAATTTTTCCGCATAATCGACGTGTCGAGAGATCGATCGATTCATCTTGATGTATCAATCCATCCAAGAATCCTGAAGACAACCACCAAAAAGTTCTCTGTTCGATAGGAGCAGGAATTTGCTCTGCCAAATTGACAGCATCGAACATTTGCTTTAACCCCTCTTTATTAGAGGTATCTTTAAGCCATTTGAGCAATCCCGTCTGAAACTCACTCCGCACTTTTTTAACCGTTGATAACTTCTGAGATGGATCTCCTTCAGGTATCGTTTTAGGTAAGGGAAGGTCTTGACGAAGGTCAGGAAAAAATAAATCACTTTCAGAGATTTCTTTGATGCCCTGTACTTGCATCAATTTCCGATAAATAGGCAATAATGTTGCAGGATTATCACTGATGCCATCAATGAGTGCATCCAAATAACGATAAATGGCTCTAGTGGCTTGTTTGAGTACAATCCTTGCTTGTGGGGGAGACTCTACTTTTTCTTGTAGCAATGCCTCAATGAGTCCCTCCATCTTTTGGCTCACGAATAAAACCCCTTCAAGCTCAAGCATCTCAAGCATACCATTGAGCTGGTGAACATAATACTGACAAGACTCAATTTGCATTCTATCTTCAGTATTCTGTGCATAGGCATCAATATGTTTACGAATTAACACAAAAATTTGTTCAATCGCTTCTCTGATCCCTACAACAGAAGTTATGTTAATTTTAGCTTTAGCAATCATTCAATTACCCTTCATTAATCAAATGCGTGATACGAATCCTTCGATTCCTTACTTTGGTTTCTAACTTAATCACAATCCAATCAAAACGATCGTTAAACCTTAAATTTGGCAACCGACGCTTTTAGCTCCGATGCAAATCCAGAAATCTGTTTAACCAGTTTTGCGTTTTGTGAAGTGCCATCGTTCGTTTGCCGAGTAATCGCCAAAATGTTTTCCATATTTTTAGTGACTTTATCTACCGACTTAGTTTGTATTTGCGTTGCATCAAATATTTTCGCGACCAGCTGCGCTAGACGATTAGCAATTTCTTCAATTTCTTCCAACGCTTCACCCGTGGCATTAGCGCGTTTTGTACCTTCGACAACACCGTAAGTACTTCTCTCCATCGCTGCAATCGTTTCCTTTGTATCCCCCTGGATCGCCCGCACAAGTGAACTGATCTGTTTGGTCGATTCAGCAGAATGTTCAGCAAGCCGCTGGACTTCTTGCGCAATTACAGAAAATCCTTTTCCTGCCTCACCTGCAGATGCAGCTTGAATGGCTGCATTTAATGCTAAAACATTGGTTTGCTCTGTAATATCTGAAATTAAGGCAATAATTTCACCGATTTCTTGTGAACTTTCACCCAATCGTTTGATACGCTTTGCAGTCTCTTGAATGGAAGTACGTATTTCATTCATTCCCATAATGGCATCTCTAACAGCGATTGCACCTTTCTCAGCTGCAGTTAGCGAATGTTTCGCGACATTGGCGCCTTCTTCTGCAGCACTCGCAACCGTATTAATCGATTCCGCCATACCCAAAACAGAAACCGTTGCCTCCTCGATTTGCCGTGACTGACCGTGTGTTGCAGCTAACAGTTGCGTTGAAACTCGTTGGGCTTGGGATGAAACCTCATTAACATTTGTACCCGCTTGATTGATTTGCACGACTAATTTTTGCAGCTCCTCAACCGTATAATTAATCGAATCAGCAATGGCACCCGTGATATCTTCTGTAACTGCAGCCCGCACCGTTAAATTGCCTTCCGAAAGTGCGCCCATCTCATCTAGCAACCTTAGAATCGCTTTTTGTGCTGACTCGACCTCGCGCTCACCTACTGCCTTTTGCCGCTGTAGATAATCTGAAAATGTCCGGCCAAAAATGATAAGTGATCCCAAAACCAACCCAATCGAAAGGTAAAAAACCAAATCCTGCCACGTCTTAGCAGAAACTTCTTGCTCTTCGATCTTACTTTTTAACTTATCAAGCGTGCTCAGTAAAACTTCATTGATTTTAAAAGAATCGTGCAAAGCAAGTTTTGCAGCAATGACTTCAGGGGCTTGTTTCTGTATTATCCGAACTTGGTCATCAATCGCTTTTGAAAGTACCTGGATTGGTACCAATTTTTCTAACACGCGTTTATCTTTAAGCGCAGGAATACCCAAATCGCTATCGCCATCAGATAACGCCTTGAGAAGTGCCAATAGTTGCTCACGCTCTTTTGTTAATTGCTCAGTTATATCTGAAATTACAAATTCACCTGACAACAATGTATTAACACTTTTTGTAAGACTTCTAGCAAGCATACCGATTAGCTTGGTTATCATAACCTCCTTCGATAATCCACCAAGCTGCTCCATTTGCACCGATAATTCGTAGAGCAATTCCTGCAGTCGGATACTCGCTATATTGATATCATTCGCTATTCCGGCAACATTAATAAGTACATCCCGGCTATTAATCAGTAGGCCAATTTTATTTTCCTTGACACGCCACACACGCTGATATTCATCGAGTAATTCATCAGATAATGCAACATGCATCGAGGGAGGAAGGGTTTCAGGGTATTTATTCTCGCCTCTTAAAAGCTCCGAGAACTGATTCAAATAATTTTTACTATCTTGAAGTTGGACAAAAGCAATCTCATTACCTAATAAAGCCTGCTGAGAAGCGTTTGTCAAATTCTGATTATAGATTTGCATGCGGCCTATCATTTCAAGATAAGACGCACTTTGTTTGGTGTATCGGAGACTCACGAACATGGTTGCAAGCGCAATGAAGACAAAGATCAGAAATATGCCTCCATATAACCAGAATCGATTTTGGGTCATCCGATTTTTCTGTGAAAGATTTATTTTTTGTCCCCTACTTCTATTTGTAGTTTGATTTTTTCTGATCAATTCAGGTGTTAACTTTAGTCTGGCTAGTATCCCTTCCATTTCTTTTTTTCTCGATTGTTTGAATAACAGAAACTCAGACCATCAATTGGGATTATTCTCAATTCAAGCAGAATATCTGTCCTACAAAAAAACCAAAAATTAAATAAAGCCTAAAAGTATGTCCTTTTCTTAAAATCCAAAAACAGTCATGTCACTCGAAGTAGGATTTTATTATTATCGTTTGACCCTAGTTTCTTCTCTCCTCATACTTCCTGTTTAACGCCACCCTTTCTACAACAGAAACAACTTGTATGCCGGATTATGGCTCTCATTCCAGTAGCGATAACCTAAGTTATCAAGAAACTTCTGGAAATCGACTTTCTCACTGAGTGGCACTTGGATACCAACTAATACGCGACCAAAATCAGCACCGTGATTACGGTAGTGAAACAAACTAATATTCCAGTGGTGGCTCATGTTATTTAAAAATTTCATCAACGCACCTGGCCTATCTGGAAACTCAAAACGATAGAGGATTTCATGCTTTACTTCTTTAGAGCGCCCTCCCACCATGTGTCGAACATGCAATTTTGCCATTTCATTGCCGCTTAAATCTTCGGTATGAAGCCCGTTCGCTTCCAAGCTCTTGATCAACTTAACGACTTCTTCACGATTCTGAACGGACACGCCCACAAAGACATGTGCTTCCTTGGAATCTGCATACCGATAGTTAAATTCGGTAATACTGCGTGTTCCGAGCATACTGCAAAACTTTTTAAAGCTACCGGGTTCTTCGGGAATCGAAACAGCCAGCACAGCCTCGCGTTGCTCGCCCAGCTCCGCTCTTTCCGAAACATAGCGTAGTCGATCAAAATTCATATTCGCACCGGATGCGACAGCAACCAATGATCTATGTAGCAATTTCTCACGTGCAACATAGTGTTTAAGTCCCGCAACTGATAGCGCACCAGAAGGTTCAAGAATCGCCCGTGTATCTTCAAAAACATCTTTAATTGCAGCGCAAATGGAATCGGAGTCAACCAATATCACTTCATCAACAAACTCACGGCACAATCGAAACGTCTCCTTGCCAACATGCCTCACTGCCACGCCATCTGCAAACAAACCCACCTGGGAAAGGTTGACACGTCGGCCTTTTTGTAACGAGCGATACATGGCATCCGAATCAACGGGCTCAACCCCAACAATTTTTATATTAGGGTAAAGTCGTTTCACGTAAGCGGCGATTCCCGCAATCAACCCACCACCGCCAATCGGCACAAAAATGGCATGAATCCCTGCGCCATGTTGGCGCAGAATTTCCATTCCAATCGTGCCCTGTCCCGCAATCACATCAGGATCATCATAAGGATGGATGAATGTCGTTTCTTTCTGCTGCGCAATTGTCATGGCATGCTCGTAAGCATCATTATATGAATCACCATGAAGCAATACGGTAGCACCCATTGCCATGACTGCATTGATTTTGATTTGAGGTGTTGTAGCCGGCATGACAATAGTTGCCGACGAACCTAATTTCTGCGCAGCCAGTGCTACCCCTTGCGCATGATTTCCAGCGGAAGCGGCAATAACGCCGCGCTTAAGAGCGGTTGGTGAGAGTTTTGCCATTTTATTGTAGGCGCCCCTCAACTTAAATGAAAATACCTGCTGCGTATCTTCTCTTTTCAAGAAGACTTGATTGTGGATACGTGCTGATAGATTGGCCGCTTTTTCTAACGGCGTTTCAGTTGCGACATCATACACTCGGGCAGTCAGGATTCTTTCGAGATAGTCATGCCTCATAAAATGCCAGCTTATACAAAGCTCAATAAATGTTGGATTAGTCTAGTTTTAAGTATAGCAGGATTCTATCATGCTAAATGAATCGTAGATGTAATTCAACGTTATGCTACTGATAGCAATATGTAGTTTTGAACTTTTTGTAATCCAACAGATGGCCCAGCCATTCCTCAAAAATAAACTGACATGTCTATCATGCTAGACATTTTAAGATCCGCCCCGCATTTTTTGTTCGATAGAGCGGAGTGTATTTTGAATCTCACGCTCCTTCAGTTCTGGGTCGATATCTTGGATATATTCGATAGCAGAAAAATCATCACCTCGTTTTCTATTTTGAGGTGGTTCGAGTGCCTCAATGAGGAGCGCTTCGAGTGTTGCGACAAGGCTCACAAGAGATATATTCAGAGCAATTTCTCTAAGACCACCTTCTTGGGTTACATCAAGCAAACCAAACCACGAAAATCGATTCCAGCGACTACCTAGGCGATCAACGGTATGTTCAAAAAGACGCTTGCCTAGTGGGCGATCAATCGAACGACCAACATACACTACAGTATGGTGGTCATAAAGAATATAAATACCTTTTTGCTTACCAAAATCAACTGCCTTGGAAAGAGCTTGTTGCTTTCCATACACCTTGGGATCGTTTCGCCATACAACCAGATCGCGCTGCCAATACATGCCAAAAGAGTGGATAATTAAGTCAGATGACTCAATCCCAGATACAATAAGCTTTTCAATTTCTTTCTTGCTTATAGTCGGAGCTGATACTTGAGTTAATGCTGCTGGAAAATTCTTGAGCGCAAATATCCCCTTCCCGACTCGAATAAAAGGTGACTTTTCCCCATCGTGTTTAATAGATGCAGTAATTTGTGCACTTACAGTCGCTGCAGGCGTTGCGCCGTCAGTTCTATAGTAGTCACGTGACAATATCTGCTCGGAAATTTCTGTATAGTGCATTGGTGCTGCAGACTCTATGAGTACCTTCTTTATGGCCTCTTTCCAAGATTTCTCCACTTATTCCTCCGCATAGGCTATTAAAGGAGACCTAAACGTCGCTTAGCTTCGTCCTTCAACCAAGCAACCAAGACTTCGAATGCAACCCCAGTAGCAGGTTTAATCACCTTGGATTTTGCTTTATTCCACAGCGTCTCATCTTTTACAGAATCAAGGAAATCATGACCAGCCCAAGTAATGCTCATGGCAATCGCACTTGGAGATCTGCAGTTAATAGTCGTTGTTTCTTCTGTCGTGATAAGACCAGCTTGACCCATGAGATAGATGTGATAGGCGACTTCTTCAGTAGTATGCCCTGCAATATCTGGAACTTGATTATAAAATCCACTCTCATTAGCCTCCATGGCAAACAGTATACTGCGCACAAGATCAAGGTCACGTTTCATAAAATCCCAAATAATATATAAGATATCTCATTCAATGATTTTTACTATGTCATATCACTTTTGCAATGATTATCAATGTTTTTGGCAATATAAATTAAGAAATTGGATAAAACAATTGATGCAAAATGCTATTAAATAAAGTTACAGACATAAATCAAGAAATGAATAAACGCGTCCATGACTGATCTATCGAAATCAATTCCTAGAAAAAACAAAAACCAAGCTGAACGTCCATATCAGCTTGGTTTTATTTTGTAACTTATAAGTTTTTAATCTAGCTGCAATGTTAAATGGCAGATTCAAATATTAACTGACAGCATAATCTTCGCTAACGTTTAAAAGTAGTAGTTACCATGGATTGCGCTGCGCGGGTGTTAACAGATTACTCCAATTAGAAGGTAATTTTTGTACCCAACCATTGTACACAACGGGAACAGGAAGAATCCCTTGCCCACCCATTCCAGCATTACCAGAAATAGTAGCATCTTTTAACGTACGATTCGTAGCAAAAAGTCCGATACTCCCCACAATAGCCGCATCTGCCGGATTTCCATCATTATTAGGATCAGGGTCAACCACTAGCATACGATTCGAGAATTTACTCGTTACATATGCGTAATACCCCCCCCCGAGTTTAGCGCCATATTGCACACCGTGACAGCCCGGATCACACGGCAACATCGCTACGATTTCATCTGTTGCAGTATCGAGAATGGTAATCGTCCCGGTCAATGTATTAGCGGTCACCATATTTTTCCCATTGGGTGAAACCGGAGTTTGGATCGGTAAAGCACCTACGGGCCCTGTTATCGCACCCGTAACCGGATGGTAGTTTGCGATTAAATTGATATGTTTCAACACATTGTGAGATTCCATATCAACGACCGTGATCGTGCTATCGAGTAAATTGGCCACATAATATTTGCTCGCATCTGGCATCATACCAGTCGCTAAAGGATGGCTTAGCGGTCCACTGACTGGCAGAATCGCTTCGACATCATTAGTCCTAAAATTATATTGAGATGTATCTCCTGTTAACACATTGGGCGTTACCATGAACTTACCGTCATGGCTCATCCAATGTGCGTGAGGATTGCCACGCCCAATATCAATTCGGCGCAACACATTGGTTGCTAACGGAGACAATTCCATCACTGAATCGGTTCGCGTATCCCCATTATTGGTGACATGAATCCGATCATTATCGGTCAGCGTCATAACATGGGCAGGTGCCTCGCCCACTGAAACATTCCTGATCAACGCACCAGTTTGGCGGTTATAAACGGTCAATTTTTTATCAAACCATTGTGTAACGTAGATCACATTTTGATCTTTGTCAGTCCACATATTATGTGGATTATTCATATTGATCGACGGTAATGCAACTTTACGGGTCACTTGCCAGGAAGAACCATCGACTGCAGTCACTGTTCCGGGCTTAGATTTCCCAGATGTCGTTTCAAATTGCGTTGCCACCCAGACTTCACCGACAGCTTGCGTAGCAGGATTACTTAAGGCTGGCAGACTAATATCATTCCCATAGCGCGCATTGAGTACTGCAGGTAGGTTCACAACTCCAATATCGACACGTACATCCACATTGGGGTAAGTAATATGCCAAGGCGCATTGCTTGCATAGTTTTGCCAGTTTGCTGGATTGGTTGCAATAAAGAAAGTACGCAGTAATCGCGTTGCCAGATCGCTACTGGTCGGTACTGTAATGCCATTGATCAAGCTAATCGAAGCGCCTAAATCAAGCCCGCTTGTGGCTGGATCATCTACGATCACTGCACCAAACATATACGGGTGAATGCTGCACGTGAACACATAGAGGCCAGGGGTTGTCAAAGTAATACTATCCCCACCCTTCTTAGGCTCGGTATTAAATGGCATGCCCGCTGCGCCAGTGGGGTAGATCAAACTGGTCCTTGTATGAACCGTATTTGAGTTTCCAGAAAAATTAACACGGACACCGGGTGTTGCAACGGCAATTGAACGATTTCCCGCAATTGCAGTGCCGGTATCGAACCAACGCCCAGCATTGTCAGTTAATGCAAAACTGACTTCGTTATCCTTTGCTAGAACGCTTCCTGTCGATAGTACCAAACAGAACAAACTTACTATGCCATAAGCCATGGATTGCATCGCTTTATTGAGTCGATATAGCATCAAAAATCCCCCCTTACTATTTTGATTTACTGATTGTGAAGAAATTATTATCCCCTCACAATCGCCATTTACGATGTTTAACTTAAAACACTCACATCATTCCAGCTAACTTGGTCAGCCTGAACACCTACTAAGGTAATGGACACATCTGAGCCAAAATTAACGATGAAATTTTGACCATCATGATGCGTATCAGTAACATAACTTGCTAACTGATCTCTGGATGTTAATCCTAATCCCGTATCAAAAATAAGCAAATCACCTTCACGTGAGCTAAAATCACCGATATGTAAATGTGCTGCTTCACGCACAACGAAATCATCCGCTCCATTCCCACCGCGACAATCTTCTCCACTTCTCACTGCAATGCGATCATCACCGCTGGTATGCGAA